>JABAHS010113429.1_pt1 | contig 11777 bp, 8 predicted proteins | sample 7062111 | NCBI WGS metagenome assembly JABAHS01 (sample SAMN14534600, study PRJNA622989) | marine sediment metagenome | biome: marine biome [ENVO:00000428]; feature: marine pelagic biome [ENVO:01000023]; material: deep marine sediment [ENVO:00002113]; isolation source: pool of 4 deep marine... | reverse complement strand
AGGTAAAAAGACGGATTTATCCCTGGTGGGCAGTAGCTATTTTGAAAGATAAAGAGCCTAATGCCTTGAAGCAATTACAAAGTTGGCTGGGTGCTTTTTCTATATGGTGGCTATTACCAATAACATTATTTGTGTCTATGCTTTGGACTATTAAGAAACATAGCTGGGAATTTTCATACTTTTCTTTTGTAATGTTCGCTGCTGGTCTTATGTTTGTATTGTATTTTTGGAACCGATACAAAGTAAAAACTAATCGATTAGAATTTATTGAATATTTAGGACAAGATTCAAGGGGAGCAGTAATTTCTATAATAGTGTTAACCTTCTATCTTTTAATATCATATATCCTTATACCATGGGCTCAGGAAGGAGCGTCCTGGGTATTCAGAGAAACAAATGATGAGAACAAAAAAGAAGCTTCGCTCTTATCAACTTATAATAAACTAGAAAAATAGGTCATTTATAAAGCTATATCATTTTTAACATTAGACCTTAATAATAAAAATTTAGTTACAAAGCCAGATGAAAAAGATAATTATAAAGAATTGTACTGGGCAGATTTTAATGGAGTAAACTTACAGGGTGCTGATTTAAGTTATTCAGTACTGGAACGGGCTGATTTACGTAATGCAAAACTAAATCATGCAATTTTGCAAGGTACTATTATGACTTCTGCAGATCTATCTAATGCAAATATTGAGGGAGCTATTATTTCAGAAGTAAATCTTTAGGGTGCTAATTTATATAATTCAAATCTTAAGGGTATTAATTTATCGGGTTTAAATCTGAAGGATGCTGACTTAGTTAGTACAAATCTCAAGGGAGCTAATTTAATTAGTGCATATCTTGAGGGAGCTAATTTATATTATGCAAATTTTGAGGGAGCTGAGCTATGGACTGTAACTCTTGATGATGCTGTTTTAGAGAATACAAATCTAGAGGGAGCTAATTTATATAAAGCAAAACTTGAGGGATCTGAAAATATTTCAATTGAACAGCTATGTAGAGCTGACACACTCGCAAAAATAAAGGTCAAAAACACCGATTGTGAAATAGGTGGTAAAAAAGTGACTTGTAATATATATGATGGTTATTCCGAAATAAAATGGCCTTGCTGGGAAGGTGGCGTAGAGATAGACTGTATGGAAGGTATAAAACAGTTGTGCCAGGAAAAATTGGAAGAGTCGAAGAAGAACTAATTCTGCTGATGTTCCATTATTAACCCCCTCTTCAATTCCCATTAAGCTCGCTCAAATCACTAATTAATTTTCCCCATTGCAAAATATTCTCATTAATGGTATATATACACCCAATTTTATTTGATTTATTTCCGAGGGGTAGGCAAAAAAGAGGGCAAGAAGAAGTAAAAACTGCGGTAGAGCCGGCTATAAATCTTCATAAAATACTAATAAATTAAACAGGTTACAACAAGATAAGCCATGATAATAGGTGTTCCAAACGAAATACTAGAGGGTGAAAAAAGGGTAGCGGTATCGCCAAGCAACGTGCCGGCGCTTCAAAAAGCCGGGTTTTCCGTGATAATGGAAGTAGATGCGGGGCTTTCGGCGGGATTTACAGACAAGATGTATGAGGATGAGGGAGTTAGGATTGTAAGCAATCAGGACGAATTATTTACTCAGGCAAAGATCATCCTTCACGTAAGAGGGCTTGGCACTACAAACGACCCAAACGCTGGCTACACCCAAAAACTAAAAAATACTATACTTATAGGACTTCTCGATCCGTTTAATAACCCTGATGTAGTAAAAACCCTTGCATCAAATAACGTGCAGGCATTTGCAATGGAGCTTGTACCGAGGATAACAAGGGCGCAGAGTATGGACGTGCTGTCCTCTCAGGCAAATATCGCAGGCTACAAGGCAGCCCTTATCGCGGCAGACGCTCTGCCAAAGATGTTCCCTATGATGATGACCTCTGCTGGTACGGCAACTCCTGCAAGGGTGTTTATAATCGGCGCCGGTGTTGCCGGGCTTCAGGCCATTGCCACATGCAACAGGCTGGGAGCAATAGTGAGCGCCTATGACATACGCCCTGCGGTAAAAGAGCAGGTGCAGAGCCTTGGCGCAAAATTCGTGGAGTTTGATCTTGAAACCGGTGAATCAGAAGACAAGGGCGGATACGCAAAAGAGATGGACGACGCTTTTTATAAAAAGCAGCAGCAGATGATGAGAGACGTCATAGCCGAGCATGACGTGGTAATCACAACAGCGGCCATTCCGGGAAAGAAGGCTCCTGTGCTTGTTACTGCCGATATGGTATCTGCTATGAAGCACGGCTCTGTGATAGTAGACCTTGCCGCGGAATCAGGTGGAAACTGCGAGGTTACCAAGCCCGGAGAAACGATTGATGTAAACGGAGTGCAGGTAATTGGCCCCATGAATGTGCCTTCTATGGTTCCTTTTCATGCAAGCCAGATGTACTCGAAAAACCTTGCCAATTTCTTGGCCCTCATGGTAAACAAGGAAGGCAAGTTTGAGATAAATAAAGAAGACGAAGTAATAACAGGCTCTTTAGTAACAGACGGCGGCGCCGTTGTGCATGAAGCCGTAAAACAGGCTATAGGTTAAAAAAACTTTTAGAGGATAAAGATATGGACGTTGGAATCATAATAACAATATTTGTTCTTGCCACACTGCTTGGGTTTGAGGTTATCACAAAAGTGCCCCCAACCCTGCACACTCCTCTCATGTCCGGCTCGAACGCGATTTCAGGTATCGCCATAATAGGAGCTATTCTCTCGGCAGGTATGCAGGAATCAATGCTAACCACAATCCTGGGTACTGCGGCTGTAATATTTGCCACCATTAACGTGGTCGGTGGTTTTATGGTTACAAACAGAATGTTAGAAATGTTTAAGAAAAAGGAGTAATACCAAGTGTCCCCAACATTAGTAAACCTAGTATATCTTGTAGCAGCAGCGCTGTTCGTAATGGGCCTCAAGGGCCTTTCGCACCCAAGGACTGCAGTGCGCGGAAACATGCTTGGCGCAGCCGGCATGCTCATAGCAATAGTAGTTACACTTCTTAATAAAGACATCATTAGCTATCAGTACATAATCGCAGGGCTTGTGGTAGGAGGCGTGATAGGAGCGCTTTTTGCGATTAAAGTCCAGATGACCGAGATGCCTGAGTTAGTTGCTCTCTATAACGGCTTTGGCGGAGCAGCGTCTGTGCTTGTAGCGGGTGCTGCACTCTATGAAGCCGTTTCCCAGACTGGCGGAAACCTTCCAACACAGGTTTCGGTTGCAGTGGCAGCTTCGGGGCTTATAGGTTCGGTAACGCTTTTTGGAAGCCTTATAGCTTTTGGAAAACTAAAGGGCCTTCTGGCCGATGCTGCCCTGGTATATCCGGGTGAGCAGATTGTAAAGATAATCCTCGGCGTTATTGTGCTTGCTCTTGCCTATCTGCTTGTTGCAAATCCGGCCAGTTCTTATCTATTCTGGGGAATTGTAGTTGTGGCAGCGGTGCTTGGAGTACTTCTTGTAATAGCAATCGGCGGAGCCGATATGCCTGTTGTAATCGCACTACTTAATTCATATTCCGGTCTTGCGGCATCAGCCACAGGGTTTATTATAGATAACACCGTTCTTATCATCTCTGGAACTCTCGTGGGAGCTTCGGGAATTATTCTTACGCGTATCATGTGTGTGGCAATGAACCGCTCGCTTACAAACGTGCTCTTCGGAGGGTTTGGTGCAGAGACCTCAGACGGGCCTAGCGCAGACGATGTGTACGCAGGTAAGGTTAAATCCACTTCTCCAGAAGAAGTCGCCATGCTTCTTGAAGGCTGCAAGAGGGTATGCATAGTACCGGGGTACGGTCTTGCTGTAGCTCAGGCCCAGCACGCTGTAAGAGACCTTACGAACCTTCTTGAAGACAGGGGCGTAGAGGTGCTTTTTGGTATTCATCCCGTAGCCGGAAGGATGCCCGGGCATATGAACGTGCTCCTTGCCGAAGCGGATATTCCTTATGAAAACCTGATCGAGATGGATCAGATGAACCCGATGTTTAACCAGGTTGACCTGTCTATCGTGATTGGGGCAAATGACGTAGTAAACCCCGTAGCCAGGACTGACCCACAGAGTCCAATCGCCGGTATGCCTATACTTGATGTAGACTACTCAAAGACCGTTGTCATTATAAAGAGAAGCCTTAGCCCGGGGTTTGCCGGTATTCCTAATCCGCTCTTTGCTCTGGACAATTCTCTTATGCTCTTTGGCGATGCCAAGGGTATGGTAGACGGTATGGTTNNTAGACGGTATGGTTAAGGCTCTTAAAGAAGGGTAGGCCATAACTAGTAATTATTCCCATATTAATCCAGGCAAAATAGGTGCGTCTGTTGTTTTAATAACAAATGTATGCCCATTTCGAATAACAAACTTTTTAGTTAAGGAAAAGTTTGGTTTACTAGGATCGAAGTCTATAACTTGATAATTTACAAGTCACTACCGTAATCCAAATTATGAGAAATCTGCTTTTCTACATAACACACTGAGTGTGTCGAAGTGTGAGTCGGCACTACATAGACCTTGAAAAGGGGAATGTTAACACGACATTTTCAGTTCTTCCTATGACTCGCATCTCTATAAATAATTAGAACTATTAATGAAAATATGAAACTTTTAATTTTGTTATGTGTCTAAATATACAATGACTAAATTAAGGAGGTAGCTGTTATGAAAAAGTTACTTGCGATTATGGTTTTAACATTATCACTGGGACTAAGCTCCTTAAGCTTTGCTGATACAAACGTATTTGGTGTTAAAACGCCTATTGAGAAAAAAGAAGTTAAGGATGCTATTAATGGCGGTTATGTAGCTAAAAATTTACAAGATACTTTTCGTGTACAAAAGCTGCGAAACAAAAATATTTCTATATCCAGGATTGATGACAATAAAGAGAATATAAGGGGATTTAGACCTTCACTGCATGATAAGTATAGTTTTGAATGGTACGGTAAAATATAGGATATACAGACAAAGCCTATAATTATGTTAATTGTCGGAAAGTAATGATATGAAAAAGTCACTTTGAAAAAAGACCAGAGTGACTTTTTTATGAATAAATAGTGACATTTGTACTAGCTCAGTAATTCGGTAACTTTTTGAAGTTTATCAAAAGGTGTCTTTGAATATTACTATGATTTTGTTGCACATATTATGGAACGGCGCAGACGATGCCGCTGCTTGCGTTCTGCCTGAATAATATATAAATTGCTCAATATCTGTATATTATCCCAAGACTTAAACAGGCCTGCCTGTTATATAGTGGGTAAGCTCTTCGATCTGGAATTTCTGATGAGACAGCAGCTGATTGACAACGTCTCCTGTGGATATAAGCCCTGCAAGTTTATCAAGTTCCATAACTACCAGGTATCTGGTTCTGTTCTCTGTCATAAGCTTCATGCAGTGTTCGATTGAGTCTTCTTTCTTAACCGTATGCAGATCTGTAACCATGAGTTCCTTTATAGATGTGCTGAGTGATGATTTTCCCTTTAGCCTCACCTTTCTGGCGTAGTCCCTCTCGGAAAATATCCCAACGGGTCTTTCCAGACTGTCCAAGACTACGAGTGCACCAATATCTTTTGCAGCCATTACTTCAAGCCCCTTATAAACCGTCTCGTTTTCGTGTATTGTCCAGACCTGAGCGCCCTTGTTTGACAATATAGTACTTACACAGTTCATAGTAATAGTATATCAAATTTTTAGTTAAAATGCTTGAATATTCTTCCCGGCTTTCCATTTCCGTTATTACAACAAACTTCCCACTGCTGTCATTGCACTTGCTTTCTGTTATTCTGATCGGAACCTAGTGTAGAGAAGAATCTAGAAACATTAAGGTCTTACGCACTTCACCTTAACGGCAAAGTCCGTTCTCACGATGACAGGGGGTGGGACGTGTAGCATTCTACTAACTACCACCTTGCTAACCAAATCACACAAAAGGGTTCGCTTCCCTTTTTTAAGATTTCGCAATACAGGCGCAGGTTTATTTACTGCATTACTCACACTTGGGCTGTGCTCATTGTGTCATTAAAAAAACTAGATACTGAAACAAAAGCTCAGCATGACAGAAGAAGAGCCTGAAATTGAGTTTTACCCCTCAAGCAGCAATACTTCTGGGTCTTCTATAAGCTCTTTAATCTTCACCAAAAAGAGCACGGCCTCTTTGCCGTCTACTATCCTGTGATCGTAGCTGAGCGCCGTGTACATCATGGGACGAATGACTATCTCGCCTTCTGCTGCAACCGGTCTCTGCTCGATTTTGTGCATGCCCAGTATGCCCACCTGCGGGGGGTTTAATATCGGCGTGCTCATGAGTGAGCCGAACACCCCGCCGTTTGTAATGGTAAAAGTGCCGCCTCTGAGCTCCTGTAAAGAGAGCGTGCCGTTGTTTGCTTTTTCAACATACTCAATTACCGCTCTTTCTATATCTGCAAACGTCATTCGGTCACAGTCCCTTAGCACGGGCACTACAAGACCGCCCTCTGCTCCGATCGCCATGCCTATGTCGTAGTAGTTTTTATAAACAATATAGTCGTCCTGAATCTCTGCGTTTATTGCGGGAAATTCCTTAAGCGCTCCTATGACGGCCTTTACGAAGAATGAAGTGAATCCGAGCTTCACGCCGTATTTTGCCTGAAACGATTCCTTGCGCCTGTTTCTAAGCTCCATCACCGGGCCCATGTCCACTTCGTTAAACGTGGTAAGAATAGCTGCGCCTGCCTGAGCCTCGAGCATCCTCCTTGCTATGGTTCTCCTGCGTGCGGACATCTTTACGCGCTGCTCCCTGCCGTCAGATTCGGGCTCCGGTATTACTACAGATGTGGAAGGGGCGCTTGGAGCCGGCTGTGCAGCTTCTGTGCGCGGCTGGGCAGGCTGCTCTTTTGCAGCGCTTGCAGATTTAATATAGTTCTCTACGTCCTCTTTTGTTATTTTTTCGTTTGGTCCCTTACCGCTTATATCAGAAGCATTGAGGCCGCTCTGCTCAATGAGCTTCCTTGCAACCGGCGTAATTTTTACTTCACTATCTTCTGCCTGTTTTGTCTGGGCCGTCTGCACAGGCTCCGGCTCAGCAGCTTTTACGGGCTCTGCAATAACTTCAGCCCCTGCCGCGCCGTTTTCACTAATTGTTCCCAGCACGTCGCCAATCTCTACGTCTTCATCCGGATTCTTTATGATTTTTTCAAGCACCCCGGCAGCCTCTGCGGCCACCTCAAAGTTTGCTTTTTCCGTTTCAAGCTCTACAAGCGTCTCGCCCATGGCCACTGCTTCGCCCTCGTTTTTTATCCACCTTATAACCGTGGCCTCTACAACCGATTCTCCAAGTTCCGGTACTACAATGTTTTTTGACATATTTCTATACTCCGTAAATTAATTAACAGTTTCCAAACTGTACCACAGAATACCCTTTGTATCCTTTTTCGATTTGAGATTAAATGTTTCTTTGATAATAGCTTCCTGTATAACCTTATGCCATGACGACGATCCTTCCGAAGGGCTGGAATTGGGCTTCCTGCCTATATAGTGCATCTCAATCTTGGATTCATCAAACACCTGCTTAAACCTCGGCCACAGGAACATAACTGAACCCATATTTGACGGCTCTTCCTGTACCCACACTATTTCTTTGATGTTTTTGTAGGTAGGTATAATTTCTTTAATTTCCTTTTTAGGGAATGGATACAGCTGCTCTATTCTTACTATTGCTATATTTGAGCTTTTGTTTCTTAAGTCGCTTGCATCGAGGTCTAGATAAATTTTACCGCTGCAGAATATAAGCCTCTTCACTTTGGATTTGTCTTTTACCCTCGGGTCGTCAATCACGTTTTGCCATGTGCCTTCCGAGAGGTCGTTTAGCGAGCTAAAAGATGCGGGGTTTCTGAGCAGGCTCTTTGGCGTCATTATCACAAGCGGCAGAGGGTCTTCGAGCAGCAGCAGCGCCTGTCTTCTAAGGAGATGAAAGAACTGGCCCGAGCTTGAGCAGTTTGCGATTCTTATGTTGGCATCGGCTGCAAGCCCCAGGAATCTCTCAAGCCTTCCGCTGCAGTGATCGGGGCCCTGGCCTTCGTATCCGTGGGGCAGCATAAGCACAAGCGACGGGGTAAGACCCCACTTTGCCCTTGCCGAAACTATAAACTCATCTATCATGGTCTGGGCGCCGTTTATAAAATCTCCGTACTGCGCTTCCCAGATCACGAGTCTGTCCCGGCTTTGAATGTTGTATCCATATTCAAACCCTATGCATGCGTTTTCAGTAAGCGGCGAGTTTTTTATCTCAAAAGAGGCCGTAGCCTGCTTGATTGACTGAAGCGGGATATGAGTATCTCCTGTTTCGAAGTCATGAAAGACAGAGTGTCGGTGGCTGAATGTGCCGCGCTCGGTGTCCTGCCCTGTAAAACGAATGGGCGTGCCGTCGGCAAGTATTGATGCAAACGCGAGGTCTTCTGCAAGCGCCCAGTCTATAGATTTTTCATCATGATCATTGAGCGCCTCGGCTCTTTTCTTAACAGGTCTTTTGAGCTTCGAATGCAGATTAAAATTATCGGGGAATTTAACAAGTTCTTTGTGATAGGAAATCAGTTTTTGCTTATCGACAGAAGTGTTAACTTCTCCCGACCTGCTTGGAGGCGGAAGCTTCTGTTTCAGCTCTTGAATGGCCGCATCCACTTCGAGTGATTCAAATATGCTGTGCAGTTTTTCCATTTGCTTATTAAACAGATCCTCTGCATGGTTTTCATCTATGATGTTTCTTTCAACAAGCTTCTTTGCCCACAGTTCCCTTACCGATGGATGCTTTTCGATCTTTTTATACATCCTCGGCTGTGTAAATGAGGGCTCGTCTGCCTCGTTGTGGCCGTGCTTTCTGTAACCTACAAGGTCAATAAGGAAATCTTTTTGAAATTTTCTAATATAAGTAAAGCCCAGTCTTACGGCCTGAATACAAGCCTCCGGATCATCTGCGTTTACATGGATAATGGGAATCTCATAGCCCTTTGCAAGGTCGCTTGCATACAGAGTGCTTCTGCTGTCCTCGGGGGTGGTCGTATACCCGAGCTGATTGTTGGTGATTATATGGAGCGTGCCGCCTGTGCTATAGCCCGGAAGTTTTGAGAGGTTCAGGGTTTCGGGCACAACGCCCTGTCCCTGGAAGGCGGAGTCTCCGTGAACAAGAACCGGAATTGACGAGCATGGGTCGAAATGGGGCTCGCCTTTACTATCCGCTACTGTGCCTGCAGCCCTTGCCATGCCCTCGACTACCGGATTTACCGCTTCAAGGTGGCTTGGGTTCGGGGCAAGAGATATAATCATATCGATCTCTTTTCCGTTGCCGTTTACGGCTTTTGAGAAACCTGCGTGATATTTTACATCACCTCTCCATCCTATATCGTCCCTGAAGTCTCTTTCATGCACAGGGTCTTTGAATACTGAAAAAGTATGGTAGTAGGGTTTGTTAAGCACATGCGCCAGTACGTTCAGCCTGCCTCTGTGAGCCATGCCGAGCAGAATATTCCTTATACCCTCTTTGGATGCTTCATCTATAAACTCGTTTAACATCGGCACAAGCATATCGACGCCTTCGATAGAAAACCTGAATTTGCCGGGGAATATTCTGTGAAGGAATTTTTCAAACACGTCAATTTCGGTAAGCCTGTTTAACAGCGCCAGCGGGTCGATTGGAATGCTTATAACATTATACTTCCCTGATTCGGTGCACCCTCTTAACCACAATCTTTCCTCGGGCTTATGAATATGATCATAATCAAAACCTGATTTGGACAGATATACCTTTTTGAGTTCCTCTATAGCTTCCAGCGCATTTGTTGTTTTGCTTGCAATCGGGCCTTCTATAAGGCTTGACGGCAGCCGTGCCAAATCTTGCTCGGTAACCCCGTGGGTCGAATACTCCAGTGCGGGGTCTCCGGGTCTTTCATAGCCCAGAGGATCTATGTCTGCTGCGAGATGGCCGTAGGCTCTTATGCTTCTTGCAAGTCTTACCACTCCCCTTATCTTCTGTACATCGGGTAACTCTTCTTGTTCTATGTACTGAGGCTGCTGGTCTGTTTCAGGCTTCCATAAATCAAAGAGCGCTCTTGTGGACGGATCAACTGAATCAGGATTTTCTGAGTATCTTTCATACAGCTCGAGGATGTAACCAGAGTTTGGCCCGTGAAATTCTTTCCAAATATTCATTTTACTCCTATGGGAAACATTTATATGGAATGTGAATTTTAGGCTCGAATTATATCACATAAAATTTATTGTGAAATATGTAATATCTTAATTTTTTTAATAATTGCATTTTTCATACTTTTAATTATAGCTTAAAACAATTTTACTGTAATTAAAATTATTTTTATTGCAAAATTAAGGTAGTATATAAACAATTATAATTTTATATCAGATTAATTTTCTTGACAATTATCTCTGAATAATTAAATTTTTATGCAATTTCATATCTATTGACTCTATTTTTTGGATGATAAAAGTAGAGAATCTTACAAAGACATACGGCAATATAGTGGCCATCGATAATATATCTTTCCAGGTAGGAAAAGGAGAGATACTGGGTTTCCTCGGCCCAAACGGCGCCGGAAAGACCACCNNAAAGACCACCACAATGCGCATGATTACGGGCTATATGCCCGCCAATGAAGGCACGGTAGAGGTCTCGGGTTTTGATATAGCGGATGATGCCATAAAGGCAAAGAATGAGATAGGCTACCTGCCGGAGAACCCGCCGCTTTATGACGATATGAAAGTGGCAGACTTTCTGGACTTTGTTGCGGGACTGAAGGGGGCGCAGGAGCAGAGGGCTGCCGGGATTGATGATGCGATGGAAAAGTGCGGCATATCGGATGTAAGAGACAGACTTATCGGAAACCTGTCAAAAGGCTACAGGCAGAGGATAGGAATTGCCCAGGCCATACTGAATGATCCGTCCGTGCTCATTCTGGACGAACCCACTATAGGTCTTGATCCAAAACAGATAATAGAGATAAGAAAGCTTATTAAACAGCTTGGAGAGGACAGAACCGTGATTCTCAGCACCCATATTCTGCCCGAAGTAATGATGACATGCTCAAAGGTCGTGATTATTAATAAGGGCAGGATTGCGCTTGAAACATCACTTGGAGAGCTGAATAAGAAGTTAGGCGGCGGTAATGAGGTACATATAAAGGTAGCAAACTATTCAAGTGAAATAAAAACAAAACTAAGCTCCCTGCAGTCTGTGCAGAGCATTCAGGATTTAGGCAGCGGAGAGTTTACTGTTAAAACGACTACTTCTAACAACAGTGATGAGATTGCAAAGACTATTTTAGACAATAACTGGGGTCTTAAAGAGCTAAGCCCACAATCAAACACCCTTGAAGACGTATTCCTGAACGTTATATCGTCGGATCAAAAACAGTGAAAAAGACATACACGATATTAAAAAGAGAGCTTAAATCATATTTCGTATCGCCAATTGCATATATAGTGCTGCTGGTCTTTACGGTTCTTTCAGGCGTTTTCTTCTTTATATACCTGCAGGGGTTTGCCCAGGCGCAGTTTGACACGCGCGCACAGCTTTTCCAGCAGTCTTTCAGCTTAACGGAGTTTGTGCTGCAGCCCTATTTCGGAACTATTAGCGTGCTTTTATTGCTTATCATTCCCATGCTTACGATGAGGCTTCTATCCGAAGAGAAGAAGCAGCATACCTCGGAGCTGCTTTTTACCTCCCCCATTAAAGTCATACATATTGTGCTTGGCAAGT
>JABAHS010025812.1_pt2 | contig 11780 bp, 18 predicted proteins | sample 7062111 | NCBI WGS metagenome assembly JABAHS01 (sample SAMN14534600, study PRJNA622989) | marine sediment metagenome | biome: marine biome [ENVO:00000428]; feature: marine pelagic biome [ENVO:01000023]; material: deep marine sediment [ENVO:00002113]; isolation source: pool of 4 deep marine... | reverse complement strand
TCGCTCTGGTCGGAGAGCTTGACCTTGATCTCCTCGGCGCCGGCGACGACATGCTCGTTGGTCAGGATATAGCCGTCGGACGTGATGATGAAGCCCGATCCGAGGCTCTGCTCGCGCCGCTTGGGACGTGGCCGGTCGCCGAACAGGTCACCGAAGAACTCCTCGAAAAGGGGATGAATCCGGTCGGAGGCCATCCTCGCCGCCCGGATGTTGACCACCGACGGGGTCACCTTGTCGGAAACCTCGATAAAGGCACGCTGCGTCGCCACCAGTTCCTCGGCCGGCTTCTCAACCGGCGGGCGCGACTGCTGGTCGCGTACGGAAACCGGAACGGCGGCCTCCTTTTCATCCTGGCCGCAGCCGCTGAAAACTCCGGCGCAAATGACGGCGAGGCCAATGCAAAAAAGGCCGCGATAACAGAGTTTTTTCCGAATCAACACGATAGCGACTCCATTGACTGGGGCAGCAGACAGGGCGCACGGGAAGGCAAGCTCGTACCAACAGGCAAAGATTAGCGAAAAACAACCGGTCTGTCAATGTGAAGCCGCACCGCTCTAGGCGCCAAGGCCTGGAAAATCCTGGGTTTTCGACAAGAAGGACGTTTCCGGCCAGGCCTCTCTCCCCTTTGCGGCTGCGCGAGTCTCAGAGTTGCTGCAGGAACCGCAGCAGCTCACCATGCCCCCCGCGATAATCGGGCGCGAACGACTCCTCGCGCTCCACCGCCCAGGTGTCGACCAGGAAGGTCGGCATGCCGATGGAACAGGCGGCAAGATCGTGGCCGGTATCGTTGCCGACCATCAGGCACTCCGAAGGCGCCACGCCGAGCTCGGAGGCGAGGTCGAGGAAGTAGCGCGGCGAAGGTTTGCAAAACCGGCTGTTTTCCAGGGTGGTGACGAGTTCGAAATCGAAGTCGCCGAGGCCGCCCCAATCCAGCCTGGCATCGATCACCGAGCGGGAAAAGACCGGGTTGGTGGCGATGACCACCGGCAGATCGCGTTCGAGACAGGTCTCCACAAGGGACCGGGCCTCGGGCACGGCGCCGACCAGCGGGGCCAGCTCCGTCAATCCGTCCTCGCAGAACGCGGCGAGACGCTGCCGGTACAGCTCGGGGCCAACGCCCAGGTGACGCTCGAGAGCGCCGAGAAAACGCTCCTCGTTGCTGCAGCCGCCATCTTCGACGTGGACCAGGGCATGCACAGTCTGCAGGGCGACCCGGGCGAACTGATGCAGGGGAACGCAATCGAGGAAGTGCCGGCCCAGCCCGGCGACGTAGGCGGGGATGAAGCGGGGCATCTCCACGTCGATGAGGGTGCCGTCGAGGTCGAAAAGCACGGCGCGTATGGCGGCGGGGTCGAATTTGCTCGTCATGATCGGTTCACTGCTCCCATTTCCGAGTAAAGTAGCACAAAGACCGGCCGCCGACAATCGCCCTGTGGGAGGGCACAGAGGCAGAAAGGCCTTGACTTGACTGATTTTGCAGGTTAAAAACGGCAAGTGCCCCCGTATGGAAAGAGGGTAGCGGTCTCACCGGAAAGAATCGGATTGGTCATGGAAAATATTCGCGAAGAGGTCAAGGAGCTGCAGATCGGTTTCAAGGTCCGGCGTCTGCGCCAGGAGAAGAGACTGACCCTGCAGGCCCTGTCCGACCGCAGCGGGCTGTCCAAGCCGTTGCTGTCGCAGATCGAAAACGATCAGGTCATCCCCCCCATCGCCACACTGCTGCGCATCTCCCACGCCCTCAAGGTGGACATCAGTACCTTCTTCCAGGAGGAGGGCGGCGAGGACAACTGCATCGTCGTGCGCGCCGACGAGCGCAAGAAACTGCAGCGGCGCGTCAACACCGGCGAAGACAAGCCGCCCTACGTCTACCACTCTCTGGCTTACGGCAAAAAGCAGAAAAACATCGAGCCGCTGCTCGTCGAATTCGACGTCCAGCAATGGCGCGACGACATGCAGGTCAGCCACGAAGGCGAGGAATTTCTGTTCATTCTCGAAGGCCAGCTCGAACTGCACTACGGCGACACGATCGTCACCCTCGGTCCGGGCGATTCGGTCTTCTACGAATCGAACGAACCCCACGGCTTCGTCGCCAGCGGCGAGGGGCGCTCCCGCGCCGTGGCGGTCGTCTACTCCAAGGACTGACCCCGCCGGCGGCGCTTGACTTCCGCTGCGGTTTTCCTATTCTTTAAAATCGCACCGACGGTGCGAACCTGCGGAATCCGATGCAAATCGACGGTCGAACATCCCGACCGCCCCATCGAAAACATTCAGGAAGGAGGCACTCATGGCAGCAAAAGTCGGCGTTATCCTTTCCGGTTGCGGCGTCTACGACGGCAGCGAAATCCACGAAGCGGTCATCACCCTGCTCGCCCTCGACCGGGCCGGAGCCGAGGCGGTGTGCATGGCACCGGACGTGGAGCAGATGCACGTCATCAACCATCTCACCGGCGAGGAGATGGCCGGGGAAAAACGCAACGTCCTGATCGAGGCGGCGCGCATCTCCCGCGGCGACATCAAGGACATCACCAACGTATCGGCCGGCGACCTCGACGCCCTGATCATGCCCGGCGGATTCGGCGCCGCCAAGAACCTGTGCGATTTCGCCGTCAAGGGCCCCGACTGCGANNTCGCGCATCCTCGGCAGCGACAAGATCGCCCACAAGCTGACCATCGGCAGCGACGAGGACACCGCCAAGGCCCTCGAGGCGATGGGCAGCAACCACGTCTCCTGCCCGGTCAGCGAATTCGTCGTCGACGAGGAGAACAAGCTGATCTCGACCCCGGCCTACATGCTGGCCGGCAGCATCAAGGAAGCCGCCGACGGCATCGAGCGCACTGTCAAGGCACTGCTCGAACTGCTGTAGCCGGCCCGTCGACAACGAGGCGCCAAAAGGCGGACGTACAAGCGTCCGCCTTTTTTATCGACCGACCGCTAACAAAAGCGAAGCGAAAAAAAGCCGGTGGCTTGCCCTGCGCGGGAAATGATCTAAAATAATCATTCAACAGTACTTCTCATTCCCATGCCACAAAAAAGGAGGCCCCATGGACAAGTATCGTTGCCTGATTTGCGACTATATCTACGACCCCGCCGAAGGAGACCCCGGCAACGGCATCAGCCCCGGCACCGCTTTCGAGGACCTGCCCGAGGACTGGGTCTGTCCGTTGTGCGGAGCCGACAAGACCAATTTCGAGAAGATCTGAGTCTGGCCTGCCAGCCTGGACAAGGCGGCCGAGCCCGGCGGACCTTCCCCGTCGCAAACGGAAACGCCAATTCGCAAAGGACAGCTCCATGGAGAAGACACCCTATGTCGACCAGGACGCCTGTATCAGCTGCAATCTGTGCGCTGACATGGTGCCGGAAGTCTTTCGCATGAATGACGACAGCATCGCTGAAGTCCACGAGCCGAAAGGCGCTCCCGAAGACAAGATCCAGGAAGCGATCGAAGCCTGCCCGGTCGCCTGTATCCACTGGCAGGAATAGCTCGGTTGAACATGTCTGCTTTTCGTACCCTGCGCCCCGGCCTGGTTCCCTACGCCGGGGCGCTCGAACTTCAGCAGGAACTGATTGAAAAGCGCCGCCTCGGCGGTGAAAACGTTCTGGTGCTGCTGCAGCACCCGCCGATCGTCACCCTGGGGCGCGGCGCCCAGGACGCCAGCCTTCTGCTCACGCCGCAGGCTCTGCAGGCCCGCGGAATCGACTGCGTCCGGGTCGGGCGCGGCGGCGATGCCACCTTTCACGGCCCGGGCCAGGCCGTCGGCTACCCGATCATCCATCTTGATCACACCGGCCGCGACGTCCATCGCTTTTTGCGCCTGCTCGAGGAGACACTGATCCTTGCCCTGCGCCGCCTGGGCATCGAAGGCACGCGGGTCGAGGGCCGAACCGGGGTGTGGGTCGACGGCGACAAGGTTGCCTCGATCGGCATCGGTGTGCGACACTGGATCAGCTGGCACGGCTGGGCGCTTAACGTCAGCGACGATCTCTCCGGCTTCGCTGCGATCATCCCCTGCGGTCTGCCTGATGTGCGCATGACTTCTGTCTCCCGCCTGCTCGGCCGTCGGGTGACCGTAGCCGAGACCGAAGATATCCTGATCGACGCCTTCGCCGAAACCTTCACCCTCGATTATGCAGGATCCTATGAGTTCGAAACCGCAACGCAAACCGGACTGGCTTAAGGTGCGCTTTCCCGCCGGTCCGGCCTATGCCCGCATCGACCGCTACCACAAGCAGCAGGGTCTGCATTCGGTCTGCCGCAGCGCCGCCTGCCCCAACCAGGGCGAATGCTGGAGCCGCGGCACCGCCACCTTCATGATCCTCGGCAACCTGTGCACCCGCACCTGCCGGTTCTGCAACGTCGCCGACGGGACACCGCTGCCGCCCGACCCGCAAGAGCCGGCCCGCATCGCCGAAGCGGTCGCCGAACTCGGCCTGCAGTACGCCGTCATCACCTCGGTGACCCGCGACGATCTTCTCGACGGCGGCGCCTCGCACTTCGCAGCCCAGGTCGAAGCCATCCGCGCGGTCGCGCCCGACTGTCGCATCGAACTGCTCATTCCCGATCTCAAGGGAGACCGCACGGCCCTCGAAACGATTGTGGCCAGTTCGCCCGATGTGCTCGGCCACAATCTCGAGACAGTGCCGCGCCTCTATCCGCGAGCCCGCCAGGGTGCCGTATATAGCCGCTCGCTGAAACTGCTCGACGATGTCCGCGCCGTCGCCCCGGCCATCCCCACCAAGAGCGGCCTGATGCTCGGCCTCGGCGAAAGCGAGGAGGAGGTACTCGAAACGATGGAGGACCTGCTCGAGGTCGGCTGCCGGCTACTCACCCTCGGCCAGTACCTGCAGCCGAGCCGGAGTCATCTGCCGGTGTCCCGCTACGTGCCGCCCGAGGATTTCGACCGTCTCGCCAGGAAGGGCAAGGCGCTGGGATTCGCTCACGTCGAAGCCGGTCCCCTCGTTCGCTCCAGCTACCAGGCCGACCGTCAGTTCGCAGAGGCCGAAAGTGACTGATGCGATCCGCCATACCATCATTCTCGGCTCCGGGCCCGCCGGGCTGACCGCCGCCATTTACGCCGCCCGGGCCAACCTGAAGCCGCTGCTCATCCGCGGCAGCCAGCCAGGCGGCCAGCTGACCACAACCACCGCCGTCGAGAATTACCCGGGATTCCCCGGCGGTCTGGACGGTCCCGAACTGATGGAACGGATGGAGGAGCAGGCACGCATTTTAGGCACCGAATTCCTGGAGGGCGAAGTCGACGCCGCCGACCTGAGCCGGCGCCCTTTCAGCGTTTGCGTGGCGGGCGATTGCTTTCAGACCCGCACCCTGATCGTCGCCACCGGTGCCAGCCCGCGCATGCTCGGCATCGACGGTGAGTGGGAATTCATGGGGCGCGGCGTGTCGGTCTGCGCCACCTGCGACGGCTTTTTCTATCGCGACCAGGAGGTGGTCGTGGTCGGCGGCGGCGACACCGCCATGGAGGAGGCCTGCTTTCTCACCCGCTTCGCCCGCCGGGTCACCGTCGTCCATCGACGGGACACCCTGCGCGCCTCTTTGCCCCTGCAGGAGAGGGCCCGGGCCAACGAGCGGATCGTTTTTCGCTGGAACAGCCGCGTCGACCGCATCCTCACCGACGAGAAAACGGGCGTCACCGGCGTTGAAATCGTCGACCTCGCCAGCGGCGAAACCGCCACCGAGGCCTGCACGGGCCTGTTCATCGCCATCGGCCATACCCCCAACACCGCGCTTTTCGAGGGGCAACTCGGCATGGACGACGCCGGCTACCTGTCGACCAACAAGCACACCGAGACCGATGTCCCCGGCGTCTTCGCCTGCGGGGACGTTCAGGACAGTCATTTCCGGCAGGCCGTTACCGCCGCCGGCTCCGGCTGCATGGCCGCCCTGCAGGCCGAACGGTACCTGGAAAACTTCGCCCGCTAGTTCCCGCCATTGCTCAGGAACCCTGCGGCTTGAACGGAAACGCCGCCACAGGCGACGAGCGACAATCGTCTCCTTGTCGCAAACGGCCGCAACTCTGTTAGAATGTCATAATAATGTCGGCGCGCCGCGCCTGCCGATTGTCACGGAGGCTTTCATGAACCAGGTGAAAACTGTCGGTATTATCCTTCTGATTCTCGGAGCAATTCTGCTCTATTTCGGATATAATGCCGCCAATTCGCCGATGGAGGAACTCGGCGAAGCGATGACCGGCCGCTATTCCGACGAGACGATGCTGTACCTGATCGCCGGCGGGGTATCGGCCCTTGTCGGACTGGTCATGATGCTGCGCGGGCGCTAAAACCCAGGGAGAAACCAGATGCGCAAATACAAGGTTGTAATCAGCGGGCGCAACTACCTTTTGCCCTGCGACGGTGAACCCCGGAAGGTCGGATTTTTCCAGACCTTTTATCTCCGGTCGTCCTCGGCGGAGCAGGCCAGCGAAGAAGCTGCCGGCCGGATCACGCGTGATCCGTTCCTGGTGCAGAACGCCCTTAACGGCTCGGGCGACCCCTTCCGCATCGTCGTCGAATCGGTCAGACCGGCCGGGCCGTTGAAGCTTTTCGCCGGCGGCTCGGGCGAGCGGCGCTTCTTTCCGGAAGACGGGGAAGTCGAAACGGACACCAAAGCGGCGGGAGGCTGTTGCCAGGGTGCGTGATCTCTGCGCCGATATGCTTGCAGACCTGCTGGAGAAAAAATTTTTCCTCCTCCTCGCCTGTCTTATCTTTGTCCTCGGAATCATCACCAGCTTTTTGACCCGGAACCTCGCCGAATCCCTTCTGCTTCTCTTTATCGACTCGCTTCAACCGCATATTGTCGACAGGGCCTTTCTTCCGCTTGCTCTGTTCATTCTCAGCCGCAACACCGTCGCCCTCTTCCTGATGGTCTTCCTCGGCGCCGTCTTTTCGATTTTCCCGCTCCTGGCGCTGTTCGCCAACGGCTTTATCGTCGGCGCCGCCCTCCTGGTCGCTCCCCTGTCCTGGTGGAAGATTCTGCCGCACGGCATCTTCGAAATCCCGGCCATCTTCATCGCCGCCGCTTACGGCCTGTGGCTGGGCTTATGGCCGTTCGCCGGGATGGGCACCGGGGAACTGCGCAATCGCCTCGCGATCTGCACCTGCGCCTATATCAAGCTCATTCTTCCCCTGCTGATTCTCGCCGGCCTTGTCGAGGCGACCCTGATCACCCAGATTCGCTGAACCGGCCCCTTGCGCAATCCCGCTTTGTCGATTACCCTTTGCTGATATCGAAAGGCCTCAAGCCATGGGCGTCAAACTTCTCGTCACTCTCGTCGGGGGCATGACACTGGCTGTGTTGCTGACAAGCAGCGTTTGCCGCGCCGAACGGCCTCAGTCCTCCCGACAGAACGCCGGCGGCTGGCAGACCGATGTCGCGCTGGCGCCGGTGGTGCAGAACGATTCCGCTCTCGACCGCGGCGGCGATATCGCGATTCGTGGCGCCGAGCTGCAAATCGGCTTCGAAAAGCGCTGGGGGCGCTTCATATCCGGCGGCTTGACTTTGAACTACCGCCACACCCGGTTCGATTTCGAACAGGCTGCGGCCTTTCAAGAAAGCGCTCCCTGGGACAACATCCACGCGGCAGGTCTCGCGGCGCGACTCGAATGGCGCCCCGACCGCTCCTGGTCCCTGATGGTCAGACCCTCCCTCGAATTTGCCCGCGAGCAAGGGGCCTCCTGGGACGACGCCGACGTCGCCGGGGTTGCCGTCACCCTGTCCAAGCGCTTCGGCCGCCGGCTCTCGCTGGGAGTCGGCGCCGCCGCTTCCCGCGGACTCGAGGAGGACGAGGTCTACCCGATGGTGATCGTCTTCTGGCGGATTGGCGAACGCTGGCGCCTGGCGAACCCTTTTCGCCCCGGCCCGACAAGCCCTGCGGGTCTGGAACTGTCCTATCGCATCAATGACGACCTCGAGGGCGGCTTCGGCACGACCTACAGCTCCGAGCGCTTCCGGCTCGACGACCAGGGCCCGGCACCGGACGGCATCGGCGAGATGACGGCCCTGCTGAGCTACCTGCGCCTGTCGCGGACGATGACCGACTCTTTCGACCTCGACCTCTATGCCGGGATACATTGGAACGGGGAGGTGACCCTTGAGGACGAAAATGGCCGGGAACTGACCGACGTCGGCTACGACCCCGGCGCTGTCATCGCTCTGTCCTTGACAAATCGCTTCTGATCCGTCTTCGCTCAGAACCACGACGACGCCGTGCCCGGCCTTTTTCTTCGACAGCGCACGGCCGTTGTGAAAGACTGCGGGATGGAGAAACGGCTCTGCCGAAAATAACGGTTATGCAAAGGGGAACCCTCACATATGTCCTACGCCAGCCTCGTTGAGCCGGTCATCGCTATTGCCCGCCGGGTCGGCGATTTCCAGATGTCGCGCTTCCGCACCCTGCCGCCGGGAGGCGGGACGGAAAAACATAAAAACGAGTTCGTGTCCGAAGTCGATCTCACCTCGGAGACGATGCTGCTGGAATCCCTGAAATCTTTGCTGCCCGAAGCCGGCAACCTCGGCGAGGAGACCGGCCGCAGCGGACCGCAGGACCTGGTGTGGATCGTCGACCCGCTCGACGGCACCACAAACTATCTCGCCGGTCTCGACCAGTTCTGCATCTCCGTGGCCCTGGTTGAGGGAGGCAGGACCGAACTCGGCGTCGTGCTGCGCCCGGCTTCCGGCGAGGTCTTCAGCGCTGTTCGCGGCGACGGTCTGCGGCACAACGGCGACAGGGCCCGCAGCCTGCCCCATGACATGTCCCTGGCCGAATCGGTGATCGGAACCGGCTTTCCCTACCGCAGCCAGGACCTGGTCAAGCCGTTTTTCGCCTGCGCAGAGGAGGTTCTCGGCGAGAGCCGCGCTTTGCGGCGCTTCGGGGCCGCCGCCCTCGACCTGTCCTATGTCGCTGCCGGTTTTCTCCAGGCCTTCTGGGAGAGCGATCTGCAACCCTACGATGTGGCGGCGGCGCTTCTCTTTCTCGAGGAGCAGGGGTGCACCATCAGCAACGCCAAGGGCAGGCCGTACGACATGTTCAACGACCGCATGCTCGTCTGCGGCATGCGCTCCGTCCACCGGGAACTTCTCGTCCTGGTCAGTCGACTCTACGCCGGTCTCGGGCCGCGCCGGGACTGAACCGAGAGCAGGGAAACCGACTCAACGCTGAGTGGCAAAGATTGACGTCATGAAGCAAAGTCAACAGTCTGCTTCGCTCTTGCCCCGGCGTCTTTCCCGGTTTCTTTGCGCCTCTGCGTCACGCGATGTGTTTTGGTTATAGAAACCCGGGGGAGACCATGCAAGCAATTCTATTCGATCTCGATGGCGTCATTTACCAGGATGGCGAGGCGATTGCCGGGGCGGCGCAGACGGTGGCCTGGGTTCAGGACGAGAAGATACCGCATCTTTTTCTCAGCAACACCAGCAGCCATTCCCGCAGCACCCTGGTGGAGCGACTGGCGCGGTTCGATATTCACGTCGCCGCGGAACGCATCCTCATTCCGCCGGTGGTCGCGGCGCGCTGGCTGGAAAAGAAGGTCTCCGGGCCCGTGGCCCTTTTCGTCCCCGAGGAGGCGCGCGAGGATTTTTCCGCTCTCGACATCCTCGAGGAGACGGCTGAGAGCGGCGCCGGCGCCGTGGTCGTCGGCCACCTCGGGCATAACTGGAGTTATGACCTGCTCAACCGCGCCTTCCGCCTGCTCATGGCCACCCCCCGCCCGCAGCTGATCGCCCTGGGCATGACCCGCTACGCCCGCGAGGCCGACGGATTGTCGCTCGACGTCGCTCCCTTCGTCGCCGCCCTGGAGTACGCCAGCGGCCTCGACGCCCTCGTTCTCGGCAAGCCGGCAACGGACTTCTTCGAAACCGCACGGCAGATCCTCGGCACGGACGCCGGGCGCACGGTCATGATTGGCGACGACATTGCCGGCGATGTCGGCGCCGCGCAAAAATGCGGGATGAAAGGCATCCAGGTGCGAACCGGCAAGTTTCGCGACGAGGACCTCCAGGGCGAGATCTCGCCCAACGCCGTTCTCGACTCGATTGCCGACCTGCCGAATTGGTGGCAGAGGCAGGTCGAGCCGACCTAGCCTCCGGCTTTTTTGACCGTCCAACCCTTTTTCTTCAATTCCGCCATCAGCGTCTCGCGGTGGTCGCCCTGGATCTCGATCACGCCATCCTTGACCGTACCGCCGCTGCCGCACTTCTGCTTGAGCGCCTTGGCCAGATCCTTGAGCTGGTCGTCGGCCAGCGGCACGCCGGTGACCAGCGTCACCCCCTTGCCCTTGCGCCCCTTGGTCTGTCGGCTCAGGCGCACGATGCCATCGCCGGCAGGGGCTGACGAGCGCTTTCGGCAGCGGCACTCCCTGACCGGCTGACCACAGTCGGGGCACAGGCGCCCCTGTTCGCTGGAATAGACCGGACGCGAATTGGCGTCTTTCCCCTTGACCATGCCTCTGCTCCCTTCGGCGGCGCCGCGTCCCACAAACGGCGCCATTTATGGTATTCTTTAGTCACACGCACGAATCATGCGGTTTTTACTGCTTTTGCTGACCATACAGGAGGATCCCATGCAAGACAACAACGACCCCAATGGAGAGCAGGAAGTCGGTTTGTATGAACGGCTCGCCACGCGCACGGCGGACCTCGTCGAAAGCGGCCGGCAGACCCTGGACGAAGCCCTGAAGAAATCCCGGGATGAATTGACCTCGGCGGGAGATTACTCGCGCGAGAAGGTCGAAAAGGTCAGCGAGTTCGTCCGCCGCGACATCGCCGCCCTGGGAGACAATGCCGGCAAGGCCAGTGAAATGCTGCGCAAGGCCATCGATCCGAAGCGCGTTGCCTACGGCGCCCAAAGCGCCTTCTCCCGAATTCTGAGCAGCGCTGCCGGGCTTCTCGGCGAATGGGCCCAGAAAACGGAAAAGACCCTGGAATTCAAAACCGGCGAGGTCACGAGTTTCGGAACCCTGACCTGCAAGTCGTGCGGCAGCGAAATGCGCATCAAGGCGGCCGGCCGCATTCCGCCCTGCCCCAAATGCCACAAGACCGTCTTTCGCAGATCTTACTGACCTGCGAAGGGCAACACACAAAAANNNNCTGCTCCGCTTAGAACTTGCCGGCGATGATCTTTCTGGCCTGCTCGTCCTCGGCGTCGGCGACGTGGGGAATGCCCGTTTCGGCTGCGGTCTCGCGGTTGTTGGCCATCAGGTCGCTGCGGTCGATCTCGGAGAGTTCGAACTTGCGCGCCCCGGCCATGAACTGCTGCAGGCCGCAGGCCAGCTTGTCGCCGTAGCCGTACATGGCGATGGCGCCGAAGGGGATGTTCTTCATCTCGTCGGCGCCGACCTTGTCCTTGACCTCTTCCCAGCCGGCGAAGATCTCTTCGGGGTAGTTGCCGATATCCTTGATGGTGGAGGGCAGCTCGTCCCAGTGGCCGTTCAACTCGGAGCGCTTCTCCGGCTGGAAGACGCCCTGGATGTTGCTGCCGAGGAAGCCGGCGATCATCGGCGCCCGGCCCATGCAGACCAGCTTGGTATAGGGCGCACCAAGGGCCATCGCCTTGAAGAGGTGGTCCTCGCGGGCAAAGCCGCCGGCCAGCGAGATGTCGGGCACCTTCATCCCTTCCTGCTCGAGCAGGCGGCAGTATTCGTAGGTGCGGGCGTGCAGCGGCAGGGAAGGCACGCCCCAGTGCTCCATCATGTTCCAGGGGCTCATGCCGGTGCCGCCGCCGGCGCCGTCGATGGTCAGCAGGTCGAGGTCGGTCTCGGCGGCCAGGCG
>JABAHS010099110.1_pt2 | contig 11786 bp, 9 predicted proteins | sample 7062111 | NCBI WGS metagenome assembly JABAHS01 (sample SAMN14534600, study PRJNA622989) | marine sediment metagenome | biome: marine biome [ENVO:00000428]; feature: marine pelagic biome [ENVO:01000023]; material: deep marine sediment [ENVO:00002113]; isolation source: pool of 4 deep marine... | reverse complement strand
CCCTCGCGCAGCGTCTCGCCGGAGACGATATCGTGCACGGCGATCACCCCTGCCTGGGTGCACCCGCCGCCCATCGAAACGATCATGTTGCCCGAAGGCATGCCAATCGGCAGGTCTACGCCCAGTGCGGCTGCCAGCGGTTGGGGGACCAGCAAGGCATTCGATCGTGCCCCCAAGGCTTCCAGGGCTGCTTCGTGCACCGCCCGGCGCTCGACGCTGGTCACCCCGTATGGGTGGGTGATCATCACCGTGGGCTTGAACATGCGCATCGGGGTGACGCGCTTGATGATCTCGCGCAGGAACAGGTAAGTGTACTCAAAGTACGCCACCACGCCGTCCCGCAGCGGACGGGAGACTTCCATCTCCTCCGAGACGCGGCCGTACATATTCAGCGCTTCTTGGCCAATCTCGACAATTTTCTGCTGCTGCAGGTGGACGGCAACCACCGTCGGCTCTCTCAGAATTACCTGATCGCCTTCGGCAACGCGCGTAGAAATGGTGCCCAGGTCGATGCCTAGGTCTCTAGAAAAGAGCGCCATTGGCGGTTACTCTTCACCCCGTTCTTCAAAGGTCATGCGGTGGCGTCCACCGCGGTAGCGCTTGATGGCCTCCAGCCGCAAATTCGACCGCCTTAAAGCGGCCTCGATGGCCAGGTAGCGGTCCATATCTTCTTGCGGAGGGACTTCTTCCAGCAGATTTTTGGCGCGCTCACGGGCCGCCTCGGCGCGGGCGATGTCGATCTCGTCGATATGCTCGGCGGCGTCTGCCAGGATGGTGACGATCTGGGGCTGGACTTCAGCCAGACCGCCGGTGACGGTGAAGATCTCTTCTTTGCCTTCATGCCGCACTTTGATCACGCCCATTTTCAGCGTGGTCAGCAGGGCTGCATGGTTGGGCAGCACGCCCATCTCTCCAGCCGCGCCGGGAAGGACGACGATATCGGCGTCGCCTTCATATACCAGGTGGTCCTGTGAGGCGATCTCACATCGGATAGTCATAATTTCCTTTCCAATCCTTCAGCCAGCTTACTGCTTGCTGGCGCGGGCAGCCACATCGTCAATCGAACCAGCGAACATGAACAGCGGTTCGGGGACATCATCGTGTTTGCCGTCCAAAATCTCACGGAAGCCGCGCACGGACTCTTTCAGCGGCACGTAAATTCCTTCCATACCGGTAAATTGCTCGGCAACCACAAAGGGCTGCGAGAAGAAACGTTCCACTTTGCGGGCGCGCGAAACAATCAGCTTATCATCCTCGCTCAGTTCATCGATACCGAGGATGGCGATGATGTCCTGCAGGTCTTTATAGCGCTGCAGCACCTGCTGCACTTCACGGGCGGTGGCGTAATGTTCTTCCCCCACAATATTCGGGTCAAGAATCCGGGAGGTGGAAGCCAGCGGGTCTACCGAGGGGTAAATGCCTTTGTCTGCGATCGAGCGTTCCAGCGCGATGGTGGCGTCCAGGTGAGTAAAGGTGGCCACCGGGGCCGGGTCGGAATAATCGTCTGCGGGCACGTAAACGGCCTGCATCGAGGTGATTGAGCCGGTGCGGGTGGAGGTGATGCGTTCCTGCAGCTGGCCCATCTCGGTGCTTAAGGTTGGCTGGTAGCCGACTGCAGAGGGCATCCGCCCTAAGAGCGCCGATACTTCAGAGCCGCTCATGCTGAAGCGGAAAATGTTATCGATAAACAACAGCACGTCGCGTCCCTGGTCACGGAAATATTCAGCCATCGTCAGGGCCGTCAGCCCCACTCTCAGGCGCACGCCGGCGGGCTCGTTCATCTGACCGTACACCAGCGCGGTGTCCTTAATCACCCCTGATTCCATCATTTCGCGGTACATCTGGGTGCCCTCGCGGGTGCGCTCACCCACGCCGGCGAATACCGAATTTCCCTGGTGGACCGAAGCGATCGAGTTGATCAGCTCCTGGATGATCACGGTTTTGCCCACGCCGGCACCGCCGAAAATCCCGGTCTTACCGCCCTTGGTGAAGGGGGCGATCAGGTCGATGACTTTAATGCCGGTCTCGAAGACTTCTACCGAGGTGGCTTGCTCTTCAAAGGGCGGGGCTGTGCGGTGGATCGGGTAGCGCAGGTCGCCTTCCACTTTGGGGCCGCCATCTACCGGAAGTCCCAACACATTGAAAACCCGTCCTAAAGACGCCTCACCGACTGGCACTTTGATCGGCGCACCGGTGTTTATCACCGGCATACCGCGGCGCAGACCCTCTGTGGCATCCATGGCCACGGTACGCACCCAGCTATTTCCCAGGTGGTTCTGTACCTCTAATACCAGGGGATTTTCTTGCCCTTCCAGCGGGATCTCTAAAGCATAATAAATATCGGGCAGGGGGTTGCCTCTAAAGTCCACATCCACAACACCACCTGTAACTTGAACAATACGGCCAGTAGCTTCTGCCATCTTTGTTGCCTCCAAAATTATTTCGATTTCGCCAGCGCTTCGGCGCCGCCGACAATATCTAAGATATCGCTGGTGATGCTGAGCTGCCGGGCTTTGTTGTAGTCCAGCTGCAGCAGACCTGCCAGCTCTGTTGCGTTATCTGTGGCGTTCTTCATCGCCACCATGCGGGCGGCATGCTCGCTGGCGAACGATTCCAGAACAGCCTGGAAGACCTGCAGCCGGGTGAAGCTGGGGATGATCTCATCGAGAATCTCGGTCTCCCCAGGTTCATAGATGTAAGCGGCATGCGGTCCGTCCGATTGGGTGAATTCGGCTTCCACCAGCCCTTCGGGGCTTTCATATTCCAGCGGGAGCAGTTTTTTCTGCACCGGGTCTTGGCGCACCATATTGACGAAGTCGGTGTACATCAGGAAAACTTCGTCAACATTGCCGGAAAGGAACTCTTCCACCGCGATGCGGCCGATCGGAGAGACATCATTGAATGTCGGTTCAGCGGGGAGGCCGGAGAAATCAGCAATGATCTCTTTTCCCTGGCGGTGGAGCAGCTCGGTGCCTTTACGCCCAACGGAAATATATTTTACGGTTGCGGGATATTGATTGAAAGCCCGCAGTGTGGCCCGCAGAATATTGGCGTTATAAGGCCCTGCGAGACCGCGGTCGCTGGAGACCATCACCACGATCACACTTTCTACAGAATCGCGGGTTTTGAGCAGGGGGTGGAGCACTTCACGGCCGGGCTGCCCGGCAATATGCGTCAGCACCTGCCAGGCTTTGTTGGCATAAGGCCGTGTGTTGTACATCGCATCCATCGCCTTGCGAACCCGGCTGGCGCTTACCGCCTGCAGGGCGCGCGTGACTTGTGCAATGTTTTTTACACTGCGGATGCGTTGTTTTACTTCTCTTGCGTTAGCCATAACTTATCCGTCAGTTTTGCATTATGCCCAGGATGCATTGAAGGCATCCATGGCGGAATCAACTTTTGCTTTTTCTTCGTCACTCAGTTTGTGACCCTTGGCAACCATCTTGACGATGTCGGGGTGGGAGGTTTCCATGAATCGCAGCATAGCGGTTTCCCATTCGCTGACGCGCTCAATATCGACATTGTCGACATGTCCATTCGTGCCCGCGTAAATTGCCAGCACTTCATGTGCCGGAGAGACTGGTTGGTACTGGGGCTGCTTCAGGATTTCCTGCAGACGCTGGCCGCGGTTCAACTGGGCCTGGGTAGATTTGTCAAGGCTGGAACCGAATTGGGCAAAGGCTGCCAGTTCTCGGAAGGCTGCCATGTCCAGACGGAGACCACCTGCTACCTGGCGCATCGCCCGGGTCTGGGCATCACCGCCCACGCGGGAAACCGACAGACCGGCGTTCACGGCCGGGCGGATACCAGCGAAGAACAGGTCGCTTTCCAGGTAAATCTGCCCGTCGGTAATCGAGATGACGTTTGTGGGGATGTAAGCTGACACGTCGCCTAACAACGTTTCGATGATCGGGAGGGCGGTCAGAGAACCGCCGCTGCCTTTCACCTTTACAGCCTTATAGTCTTCCGGCGAGTCCATCGCTTTGATCGCTTCGCTGACATTATGTTCCGCCACCGGCCCCTGGTAAACTTCTCCGTTTACCGCGTCTTCTTGGGTGGCCAGCTCGCCATCGAAATCTTTCTTGGTGATCACGTATTCATCTGCTAGGCGGGCGGCGCGTTCCAGCAAGCGGGAGTGGAGGTAGAAGACATCACCAGGATAGGCTTCACGTCCGGGCGGGCGGCGCAGCAGCAGCGATACCTGGCGGTAAGCCCAGGCATGTTTTGAAAGGTCGTCATAGATGATGAGGGCGTCTTGCCCGTTTTCCATGAAATCCTCACCAATGGTGCACCCGGCATAAGGAGCAATATACTGCAATGCCGCCGGTTCATCCGCTGAAGCCACCACAATCACGGTGTGATCCATGGCGTCGTGTTCTTCGAGGATGGCAACTGTGCGGGCCACAGCGGCTTTCTTCTGACCGATGGCGACATAAATACAGATCAGGTCTTTGTCCCTTTGATTGATGATCGTGTCGATTGCCAGGGCGGTTTTCCCGGTCTGGCGGTCGCCGATGATCAGCTCACGCTGGCCGCGCCCGATCGGTGTCAGGGCATCGATGGCTTTGATCCCGGTTTGCACCGGGGTGTCCACATCTTTGCGCTCGATCACGCCGGGAGCAATACGTTCCATGGGGCGGAAACCGGTCGACTGGATCGGTCCTTTGCCGTCAATCGGCAGACCGAGAGCGTTGACTACCCGTCCCACCACGGCGGGACCGACCGGTACAGAAGCAATGCGCCCGGTAGAGCGCACTGTCATCCCCTCTTCAATTTCGGAAAACTCACCCATGATGATGATCCCGACGTTATCTGCCTCCAGGTTGAAGGCGATTCCCATCACGCCGTTCTCGAACTGGACCAGTTCCTGAGACTGAACATCGCTCAGACCATGGGCGCGGGCGATACCATCGCCGGATTCGAAAACTGTGCCGATATCACTCAGGGCAACATCGGGCTGGTAGTCTTCAATTTGTTGCTGCAAACTTGCGGAAATATCTTTGATAAAATCAGACATTTGGCCTCTCCGATAAAAGGTTTTGTTTAATCAAATCAACATTTGTGATGCCGGTTTGATTAAATCGAATTTCGTACAATCAACAATAACCTGACCTGTCACTTTCCAAGTCAAGCTGGCTGGCTGTGCTATATTTTACCGCGTTCTTGTGCTCCACGAAAATGGATATTACAGTTCGTGTTCGTAAGATGATCGCTACAATTAAGCCTTCCCACAGATGTGGGTACACAGCCGTGAGCATACCGGTCACATGATACCTGAAAGCAGTTCATTTGTCCAGAAAAGCACAGATCGCGGGCCTGGTGCTGTTCGGTAGGTTCAAGCTAATTGAACTGCTTGAGGGCTGACTCCATTCGTTCCAGGGCTTCCAGCAGGGTGGCGCGCGGGCAGCCGAAATTCAGCCGTGCGAATCCCTCTCCGCCAGCGCCAAACCAGGTGCCATCATTCAGGGCGACTTTGGCATAATTTTCAAAGAAAGGATTGAATTTAGCCCCCTCTTTGGTCTCCCTGTTCAGCGCCCGGCAATCGAGCCAGGCCAGGTAGGTTCCCTGGGGAGCGGCGATTTCGACCCCCGGCAACCGTTCTCGCACGAACTGTACAGTCAGGTCCCGGTTCTCCTGCAGGTATTCCAGCAAAGCCTCTAACCAGGGCTCCCCGTGCTGGTAGGCGGCCTGGAGGGCGATGGTGCCCAGGGAATTGACAGAGCCCACCATCCCCTGGCGGGCTGATTCAAATTTTTTGCGCAATCCTTCATTTTCGATGATGGCCACCGAGGCTTTAAGTCCGGCGATATTGAAAGTTTTGCTCGGCGCGATCAAGGTGATGGTGTGGTCCGAGATGGCAGGGTCCAGCGAGGCGGTCGGGATATGGGTATGGCCGGGATAGACTAAATCACCATGGATTTCATCCGAGCAGATCGTGACCCCATGCCGCAGGCAGATTTCAGCCATCCCTTCCAGTTCCTGGCGGGTGAAGACGCGCCCGGTGGGATTTTGGGGGTTGCAGAGCATAAAGATGCGCGTCTCCGGGGTGATGGCAGCTTCAAAGGCATCCAGGTCCACTTGATATTGCCCATCAGGACCTTGAGTGAGCTGCATTTCCTGCTGCTGCAGATTGAAATTTCCCGCCACTTTTAGAAAGGGTCCATAAGCGGGGGTTTGTACCAGCACGCCATCGCCGGGTTGGGTGACGGCATTCGCTGCCAGGTTGAACCCAGTCACGACCCCGGGAACGAGGATGATGCATTTGGGGTCCACCTGCCACCCGTGCCGTTTCTCGAGCCATTCGGTGATGATGTCCTGTGGCTGAGTGCCAAAATGAGGGTACCCGAAAATTCCGCTTCTAACGGCCTTCTCCAGGGCGGAGACCACCTCAGGGGGCGAACGGAAATCCATATCCGCAACCCAAAGCGGCAGGACGTCTGGGCCAGTATTGTCCCATTTTGAGCAGTCAGTTCCCCTTCGCTCGTGGATGAGATCGAAATAGTAGTGTGTTGTCATCGAGATAGTTAGGTCCTTTAAGGTTATTCTTCTTTGCCGAGGGCGGAGGAGCGTTCGTAGGCTGCCCAGATGGCGCNNGGTAATAGAGGGCTTCGGCCGAGGTGCCGCCCGGTGAGGTGACCTGGTTCCGCAGGCGGGCCAAGTGGCGGTGCTTGTCGTTCAAGTCGTAATAATTGACCGCTCCGCGCACAGTTTCTACCACCAGCTGTTCAGCGATGCGTCGGGAAAAACCCAAATGCACTCCGGCATCCACCATCGCTTCCATAAATAAATAAACATAGGCGGGTCCCGTTCCCGAAAGGGCAGTGGCTTTATCCAGGTAATCTTCTTCCTCTACGTAAATTTCTTTGCCCAGGGCCAGCAAAATCTGGCGAGCCAGTTCGAGCTGTTCGGGGGAGGCTTTGTTGTTCGCGGTCCATACGGTGATTCCCTGGCCGATCCGTGCGGGTGTGTTGGGCATAGCCCTGACGACGGAATTGTCTTTCAGGTATTTGGTGATTTTGCCAATCGGGACGCCCGCCAGGATAGACAGCACCAGCGCGCCCGGGCGGACAGCACCAGAAATCCCTTCCAGTACCTTTTCCAGCCGCTGCGGTTTGATGGAGAGGATGACAATATCCGCCTGGCGGACGGCTTGAGCATTATGGGTAAAGGGTTGGACGCCGTAGCGCTCGTTGAGTTCGTCAACGCGCTCCTGGCGCGGCCCGGATGCGATCATGTTTTCTACAGGCGCGACCTGATTGCGCACCAAACCAGCGATCATGGCCTGGGCCATCATTCCTGGGCCGATAAAGGCGATCGTTTTGTTCTCGAACATAACTTGCTCCTCATTTACATGCGGATTTTGATCGAGGTCGTCCTTCGCTTCGATCAATCTAAATACCGCCGATTCGTACTTGTTTTGTTTGGGAAAGCGTGTGCTGAAATTAGAAATTGTTAATTGGAACGCAGGATGCGATCGGGGCCTTCATCTACTTCCCATGGATAAACAATATGCGCATCGGTGCTGGCAGCAAAATAATCTGGCCGGGCGCTGCCGAATAGGTTGCGGTAGGGGTTGAAATGCAGAACGCAGGTGTATGGGTTCCCGCCTGCTGCAGAGACCCGGTTCTTGACCGCGGTAATCGTGCGGCCGGACCCCCAAACATCGTCCACCACCAAAACGCGGCGGCCTTCGAGTGTATCGGATTCCGGGAACTGTATGAATTGCGGCCAGACCAGGAGTTTTGATTTTTCACTTTCGACTTCGGCAGGAAAATCGACGGCGGCGGTGAGAATATGGGTAATATTCATGGCTTCAGCAAGCATACCGCCGGGGATGATCCCGCCGCGTGTAATCATCATCATGGCCTGATATTCATGCTCAAACTGGGTCATCAAGTGGTCGATGAGTTGCTGAACTTCGTTCCATGTAATTAGTTCACGCCGCATTCTGCCTCCTGTCGGGAAACCTTCCTTTGCACAGACCTGACATATTATAACCGTACTTGGCGTTTTCTATCCATGGTTTTTTAAATGCAGCGTTGCTAATTTTGGAATATCCCTGATCTTTTCTGGTGCTCGATCAGGCGACCTCATCTGCCGTGTCGATGTTTTTCTTTTATGATACCAATCGTGTTGGGGTTTGCTCAGCATTTTATCTGATCTCGATGCCAAATAGAACGCACCATCAAGTTGTTTTGTCAGCCTGAAAATATACTTCCCCATTTTTAAAACTGGGATCGCAACGAGGAAGGCGATCCGCACATCTACTTTATATCAGCTTAGCAAAAAAAATAAGATCGGAATCTATTTTGTTTTCTAATTTATGAATTTGTAATGAATTTAGATATTTATCGTTAAAACTAATGTATGTTGATCAGTTTTAGTAAACGTACAAAGAGGAGCTTTGTAAGGCACAAGCTAGGAGACATTCTTTTGGAATCCGTTTCCAACATTATCTAAGGTTCTGTTTTTTTTGTTAGACCTGTACAGCTAAATATGAAGTGGTAATTTCTATCGTTGAAAACAAACAACCGATGAAGAGCATCGGTTGTTTGCAGGTTAAGAACATATTGCACCATATTTCACAAAGATCGGCAACACGACCATCGAGGAGGATGTTCACAATGGCCAAAAAAGCAGCTTCATTCTTGCTGATGTTGTTGGTAGTACTCTCAGCACTTTTTCTCACCCCCACCCTATCGGCAGTAACCGCAAACACGAACTCAATCGTAATCAGTATCACCGATACAGAAAATGATTGTGTGGATGATGCCAATGGTACCAGTCCAATCGAAACCTTGTTGAGCGATGCCAATGGAAACCAGCAGGTCAACACTACTTTGAGCATCGACGGATGTATGATTTCGCCTGTGGTTTCAGACCAAGTTATTGATTTTGGGACAAGTGATATTTATATATTTTCATCAAGAACCCCGGTAATCTTTCAAAGCGGGGTCAATTTGGAAATTGGGAGTTTGGAAGTGGTTATGTCTTGGGATGTGCCTGGGGCTCCTTCAAGCCAAACGTTTATAAACTATGGTTCAATAACAGTTTTTGGAACTGCAAGATTTGTTGTTTCCGATAGACACTATCTCAGTAATTTTGGAGAGATGCATCTAATTAACGGTCTTGAAATTGCCGGAGCTATGGAAAATTTTGGCAACCTCCATTTATATGGCGGAATTCAAGAAATTGATAGCGGCGTGATTTACAACTATGGTCCCGAAGTAAACAGCTTTTGGAACGCTCATATTTTCCTCTATTGTATTGACAATACATTAACACACGCGATGGGAACTTTGAATTGGGATTATAGTCCACCGTTATATGAGAATTGTAAACCGCAAGCCTATGTACATGCGAATGGCCCCTTGGATTACTACGGCGAATTCAATGGATATCAGAAATATGATTACGTAACTATGCAAAGAAGACAGGACTTCCCATTCTTTATTACTCCGGAGGATGTGATTACTTTAAGCCCTCATGTTTATTATGAGGACGAAAATGGGGTTACTTATTTAGATGATAATTATCCGTTATATCTTGCTCACCCGGATACTTTTTTCCTTGACTTCGGCTGTGCTGAATGCCAGTCTCCCCAAAAAGGAACACTTTCATATGATGAAGTAAATTTATCTCTGGAATATACGCCAAACTCTAGTTCATTTGGAGCAGACCAGTTTTCTTACTTGTTATGTGATGACGGCCACTTATACGAAAAATATTTTGGGGAACGCCAATGCACCGATTTGATCACAATTTATATATACATCGTCACACCACCAACTGCTCATCCAACCAGTGCCACCACATTAGAAAATGTCCCGGTGGAGATTGAACTTTCCTATTCAGATTTAGATGGTCTCTCTGATCCGCTAAAGGTGGAACTTGTCGATTCCCCACAATTTGCCAGCAATCCAACAATCATCACCCAAGATGGGAGCACATTCTTCCGTTATTCTCCCCAAGCCGATTGGTTTGGTATAGATACATTTACATATAAAGTCTGTGACCTGGATGGTTGGGGGCTCTGCAGTGAACCGGCTACTGTAACTGTTGAGGTGATTGAAAACCAAGATCCAATAGCCAATCCGGATTCTGCATCCACAGTTGAATATAGCTGGGTAGGAATCCCTGTTTTGAATAATGACTCAGATCCCGATGGACATGAGCTGGATCTGGCTTCGCTTCAAGTCATCGACCCACCAGACCATGCTGCTCCTGATTCCCAGTATACCAGTGGCCTGGGTTTATATCGTCACAGTAACAGCGACATATTTTGGTATCGTCCGATCCAGGATTATATTGGCACGGATTCCTTCACTTATCAAATCTGTGACATTTTTGGTGCCTGCAACCAGGCACAGGTGAACATCACGGTTGGACCGAATCACCCTCCGTCTGGAACGGATGATTTCTACAGCACACCTATCAACACACCAATTCTGTTTTATGTCGTTGAAAACGATACCGATCCTGATGATAACTTGAATCTCTCAGAAATTTATCTTGATAGTACTGGCGTACCCAGCCATGGAACGCTTGAACATTTAGGAGATGGAGGAGATTTTAAATATACGCCCAACCTGGATTTTGTTGGGGTTGATCAATTTGATTACCGGATTTATGATCAGACAGGGGACTATTTCCAGGCAACAGTGACGATCACAGTTGGGGGTCCTGAGGATCCTTTACTAATCGACTTATCTAACTGGACGTTCGAGGAAATCAATGATCGATGTACTAGATTTGACCTTGAGGTGGATGAAGGAAACAGCGCAGGAGTAAATTGCGAAGTTGCATTACCCACCAATTCTTCAGTATCCCCTCCTGTTGGCACCGCATCATACTCAGGTGACCGTTTTACCTGGGAATTTATTACTTCAGATGGGCCCACCGAGACTCAGCAGGTTGTTGTGGAGGTAAAAAACGCCAATGGTGACAAACTAGGGTATATCCTTTTCGATTTGACCGTCCACAATGTGGCCCCAATGATTGAATCTATTACTCTGTCCCCGCTGCCGCTGATGCCAGATCAAAATATGACAGTCACCTCCACATTCAGCGATCCAGCTGGGGCCGATGACGAACCATACACCTGCGAGGTGGACTTTGGGGATGGTACTCAAGCTGTTAACGGAACAGTCACCGGTGATACCTGTACAGCCAGCCACAGCTATACAAACTCTGGTATCTACCTGGTTTGGGTGACGGTCACCGACAAGGACGGTGGGTCAGATACCAAGAGCAACCTGGACTTTCCCAACAGCAATGGGAGTGGGTTGTTCGAATTCGATTTCTCGCTCTTAACGGCGGAACAGATCGCAGCCATGTGCGGATCCAATTACCATCTCACCGTAGATGAAGGTCAGGATGCCGGTCTGGAATGTTCATTCTACCTGCCCCCCAACGTCAATATTTATTCCTCACTGGCAGGTGATTATATTACATACCAAATGGGAAANNTATTCCTCACTAGCAGGTGATTACATTACATACCAAACAGGAAAACTGCGCTGGGACTTCCCGACCTCAGATGGACCTAACGAATCTCAGACAGTTGTTCTAGAAGTTTTTGATGACATTGGAAGATTGGTTGGACTAATCAAACTTCCATTAGAGGTGATAAATGTTTCTCCTGACATATTTGACATAGAAATATCACCGCTGGGTCTGACACCCGGCGAAACCGTATCCGTGACGTCTGGTTTCACAGACCCAGCAGGATATAAAGATGCGGATTATGAATGTTTTGTTGATTTTGGGGATGGAAACACAAGTAC
>JABAHS010001326.1_pt1 | contig 11791 bp, 8 predicted proteins | sample 7062111 | NCBI WGS metagenome assembly JABAHS01 (sample SAMN14534600, study PRJNA622989) | marine sediment metagenome | biome: marine biome [ENVO:00000428]; feature: marine pelagic biome [ENVO:01000023]; material: deep marine sediment [ENVO:00002113]; isolation source: pool of 4 deep marine... | reverse complement strand
GTTCGCCCCTGGTTGGCGAAGGCGTTGAGCGCTTGGGGCCCGAGCCCGGCCCCTTCCCCGTTGAGGCGCCGCGCGGCTTGCTCCAACGCGTCCAGGGTGCCGGGCAGTCGCTGGAGACGCTCCAGCCAATCGTCGGTGCTGTCGCGCAGGCGCGCGGCCGGGCTTCGGTTCTCGGCCATCCAGGCCTCGATCAAGGGGCGCGCCAGGATCCAGATGTTGAGGCCGGGGGCCAAGAGACGGCTGATGCCCTCGGCGATCAGCATGTTCTTCTGCAGCAACAGCAGGGAGGGTTGTACGGGCATGTCGAAGGATTCTGTCAGTTGCAGCAATTGCGCCAGCAGTCGGGCGAAGGAGATCTCTTCCAGAGGCTTGCCGGTGATCGGCTCGCAGACCGAGCGCAGCGCCTGGGCGAAGGTGTCGACATCGAGCTCGGGTGGCAGATATCCCGCATCGACATGGACCAGGGCCAGGCGGCGGTAATCGCCGGCCAGTGTCGCGGTCAGCATGTCGGCGAGGAAAAAGCGGGTCTTTCGGTCGAGGCGGCCCATGATGCCGAAGTCGACGGCGACGATGTTGCCGGTCTCGTCGACGAACATGTTGCCCGGGTGCTGGTCGCCGTGGAAGAGGCCGTCGCGAAAAACCTGCTTGAAGAAGATCTCCGCGGCGGTTGCGAGAACCGCCTCGAGATCGTGTCCGGCGGCCAGCAGCGCCGCGCGGTCGTCCATCGGAATGCCCGAGATGCGGCTCATGGTGAGCACGCGCCGGGAGGTGCGTTGCCAGTCGACCGGTGGCACGCGATAGGCGGGGTCGTCGCGGAAGTTCTCGGCCAGCTCCGACGCCGCTGCGGCCTCCATGCGCAAGTCCATCTCCAAGCGCACCTGCCGCTCGAAGAGGCCGACCACCTCATTGGGCTTGAAGCGGCGCAACTTCGGCTGGCGCCGCTCGATCAAGTCGGCCAGCCAGGTGAAGAATTCCAGGTCGCGCTCGAAGGCGGCCTCGATGCCGGGGCGCAGCACCTTGACGGCGACCGGGGCGCCCTCGGGGGTCGTCGCGAAGTGGACCTGCGCGATCGAGGCGGCGGAGACCGGCTCGTCCTCGAAGCTGGCGAAGATGTCCGCCAGCGGTTGGCCCAGCTCGGCCTCGATGGTGCGCTTGGCCTCGGCGGTGGGAAAGGCCGGCAAGCGGTCCTGCAGGTCTGAGAGATCGGCCGCCATCTCCTCGCCCAAGAGATCGGCGCGGGTCGAGAGAACCTGGCCGAGCTTGATGAAGCTGGGGCCGAGGTCGGTCAGCGCGCGCGCCAGCTTCTGGCCGGGCCGACCCTCGACCTTGCGGCCGGCGAAGAGGCGCGTCAGCCATCTGAGACCGGGGCTGAGATCCCGATCCTGCAGCGGGGCCAGGGCGTCGTGGCGCTGCAGGGTGCGGGCGATCCCCACCAGGCGCCAAAGCGAGCGCGCGCCGCGCAGCATCAAACCCGCCAGCCGGAATGGATGGCGGCGATGCCGCCCGAGAGGTTGCGCCATCGCACGCAGGCGAAGCCCGCGCGCTCCAGTTGCTCGGCGAGGGCGCTCTGGTCGGGAAAGCGGCGGATGGACTGAACTAGGTAGCTATAGGCCTCCCGGTCGCCCGTCACCAGCTCGCCCAGGGCCGGAAGGACCTTGAAGGAATAAAGGTCGTAGAGGCGCTCCAACGCGGGTAGCGCCACATGGCTGAACTCGAGGCAGAGAAACCGCCCGCCCGGGGCCAGAACGCGGTGGGCTTCGCTCAGCGCGCGGTCGATGTTGGTGACGTTGCGCAGGCCGAAGGCGATGGTGTAGGCGTCCCAGCTTCGCGCGGCGAAGGGCAGGTTCTGGGCATCACCGCAGACCCAGTCGATCTCGCTCAACAGCCCGCGGTCGAGGGCCCGGTCGCGCCCCACCGCGAGCATGTCCGGGGTATAGTCGCAGACCGCGATCCGCCCGTTGTGGCGAGCCTCGTCCGCGCTCCCGGTCTTCTCGATACGCCGCAGGGCGGCGAGCGCGATATCGCCCGTCCCACCGGCCACATCCAAGAGCCGAAGCCCCGGCCGCGGGGCGAGCCAGTCGACGAAGGTGGATTTCCAAAGACGATGCACGCCTGCGGACATTAGGTCGTTCATGAGATCATAGCGTCCGGCCACGGACTCGAAGACGCCGCGCACCAGGCGGGGCTTTTCCGCCGCCTCGACCTCGCGGAAGCCGAAGTGCGTCGTTCTTCCCCCCTCGTCATCGTTAGGGGGCCTGTCGTGCGGATCGCTCGTCATGGCCGCGAAGATAGCGGTCCCGCCGCCGCCGCGCCAGGAGATCGATTCGCCCTGTTCCAAAGGCCGGTCAGTGGGTAAGGTCGCAGCCGCGTCCGGGAAAGGGGTCCGGTTCGCCAGGGGGAGAAGCTTTTCGCCATGCCGGAGTTGCCGGAGGTCGAAACGGTGGTCAGGGGCTTGCGGCCGGTGCTCGAAGGGCGCCGGCTGGCGGAGGTGGAGCAACATTGCGCCGCCTTGCGCTTTCCCTTGCCGACGGACTTCGCGGCGCGGCTCTCCGGTCGGCGGGTCGAGCACGTCGCGCGGCGCGCGAAGTACATTCTGATCCATCTCGATGACGCGGAGGTGCTGCTCTGCCACCTCGGCATGTCGGGACGCATGCTGGTCGAAAAGGGCTCGGCGCGGGCACGCGAGCGGCACGACCACATCGTCATTCGCACCGACGCCGGGATCGAGATTCGCTTCAACGATGCGCGGCGGTTCGGCATGATGGACCTGCTGCCGGAAAGGGGCTTGAGCGAGCACAAGGCGCTTCGCGGGCTCGGGCCCGAGCCATTGGGCAACGACTTCAATGGCCCCGGCCTGGCGCAGGCCTTGCGGGGTAAGCGCACGCCGATCAAGGCGGCGCTGCTCGACCAGCGCGTGGTCGCCGGGCTCGGCAACATCTATGCCTGCGAAGCGCTCTTCTTCGCCGGACTGTCGCCGCGCCGCCTGGCTTATACGGTGCAAGGCGGGCGGGCCGAGGCTTTGGCGCGGGCGATCCGGTCGGTTCTTCAGCGCGCCATCGCCGCCGGGGGGTCGAGTTTGCGGGACTACGTCCAGGCCAACGGCGAGCTTGGCTATTTTCAGCACGACTGGGCCGTCTACGGACGCGAGGGCGAGGCTTGTCCGGGCTGCACCTGCGACGTCGCCCGCACCGGTGGCATCGCACGGCTGGTGCAGTCGGGACGCTCCACTTTTTTCTGTGCCCGGCGCCAGCGTTAGGTTAGGAATGCAGCATGTTTGGATTTTTCCGCAGGGCGCAGGCTCGATACCCGGTCGCCCGTCTCCTGGGTGGCTCGCCGATCTTGGCGCTGATCCTCGCCGCGGCCCTGTTGTCCGCATGTCTCCCCGCCGATGCGCAAGAGACGGGGCAGTTCATCGCCGGCATCGAGGACCTTCCGGTCATGCCCGGCTTGACCGAGATCCCCGAGGCGGGGCTGGTTTTCGATAAGCCCGCCGGCCGCATCGTCGAGGCCTACGCGCAAGGCGAGGTCCGCAGGCAAGCGGTGCTCGACTTCTATCGGGAGACGCTTCCGGAGCTCGGCTGGCAGGCTCAGGCCGACGATCGTTACGCGCGAGAAGGCGAGGAGCTAACCCTTCAGGTCCGCGACAGCGAGACCGAAGGAATCGTGGTAATGTTCCGCCTCGCACCGAACTAGGATGCGTAAACATCCTGGGCAACGCCGGGAGGGGGGTCGAGAGGATGGCAGGTCGCGCGAGCGAGAGGTCCCGGCCGGTGCCCGCAAAGCTTGACGCCGAGCCTTGGTCCCGTTATAACCCCGGCCGCTTTTGATCCTGATTGACCGAGATCCTGAAGATGGCTCATCACCAGTCCGCCAAGAAGCGGATACGTCGCAACGCGCGTCGCGCCGAAATCAACCGGACACGCCTCAGCCGCGTGCGAACCTACATCAAGGCCGTGGAAGCCGCCATCGCGAGCGGCGACAAGGCCGCGGCTCAGGAAGCGCTCAAGGCGGCGCAGCCCGAGATGCATCGTGGCGCGCGCGTCGGCGTCATGCATCGCAACACCGTTGCGCGTAAGCTCTCGCGGCTGTCGCGCTCGGTTAAGTCGCTGGCCTGACCGCACGCACTTCCGTGCGATCCCTGTGGCCGTGCGGTCCAGGGCATCCCTTGAGGCAAGGGCCTGATCGTTCATACCAGAGGCGGCCAGGTCAAAAATTTTTCCTTCCATCACACATTTCCTGATTGCTCCCCGGCCCTCTTCTTCGGTCGGGATGGCGTCAGTCAGGTCAACATCTTAATCCCTCGCGAGCGGTGTCGCGGCGATCGGAAAACAAGGCGGCCTTTTTTGAGTAAATCTACTTTAGGTTGATTTCAGCAAAAAAATCTTGGTGTTCGCTTTTCCTTCTCCTTGCCTTGCGGGGCTGGTGGAGGTAGATTGTTGGGCCGGTTGAGGGGGGCGCTACCATAATAAAAATGGCGCCGTTTCAAGTAAAACGGCTCTGAGTGCTCGACGTCACAATAAACACTTCCTGGCGCCAAGGAGTCGCTTCAAGTAAAGCAAGGGTTTTAGCCACGATCATAGTTGACACAACAGTGATTGACTTAATTCTAGTGTCGATGGTGGCATGAAACCCTGGGGGAGTGTTGTTTTGCCGTCGGGTGTTAAGGAACGGCGCAGCTTGGTTCGGGGGGTTCTTGAAAGGCTGCGGCAACGAACGATGATGTCCAAGTCAGCCAAGAGTTCGAAGATCTAAGCAAAGCAATCTTGGCTCTTGTCAGTTTCGGGGGGCGTTCACCGTGGGTGGCACCGATCGCGAAGCGCGGTTCATAGAGAATTGGTCCCGGGTGCGCTCTCGTTTGCGGGCGGAGGTCGGCGAGGCGGCTTATCGGTCATGGCTGAAGCCCCTGACCCTGGCCGGCTGTCGTGGCGGATCGGTGCGCTTGCATGTTCCCTCGCGCTTCATGCGCGACTGGGTCGCGCGAAATTACCGGGAGCGCATTCTCGCCCTTTGGCATGAGGAGGACGAGACCGTCGACGGCGTCGAGATCGCCGTGCAGCCGCCTTGTCGCCCGGACCTGAAACCGGCGATCCATGACGCTGCGGCCGAGGCCTCCACTCCGGTCACCCAGAACAAAGCCGCCTTCGCGGTGAAGAGCGCGCGGCCGGCCGGCGGCGACCAGGGCCTTTACGGCGCCGGCGCGAATGGGGACAGCCGCGACATCTCCGCGCCGCTCGATCCCCGCTTCACCTTCGATAACTTCGTCGTCGGCAAGCCGAACGAGCTGGCCTATGCCGCGGCACGGCGCGTGGCCGAGGCTCAGCGCGTTCCCTTCAATCCGCTGTTCCTCTATGGCGGCGTCGGCCTGGGCAAGACCCATCTGATGCACGCCATCGCCCTGCATATCAAGAAGCACCAGCCCGACAAGAGGGTGATCTATCTTTCGGCCGAAAAGTTCATGTACCAGTTCGTGCGGGCGCTCAGGACCAAGGACACGGTGGCCTTCAAGGAGCAGTTCCGCTCGGTCGATGTGCTGATGATCGATGATGTCCAGTTCATCGGCGGGCGCGAGGCCACGCAGGAGGAGTTCTTCCATACCTTCAACGCGCTGGTCGATCAGAACCGGCAGGTCGTGATCTCCGCCGACAAGTCGCCGACCGACCTGGAAGGCGTCGAGGAGCGCATGCGCTCGCGCCTGGGCTGGGGCCTGGTCGCCGACATCCATCCCACGACCTACGAGCTGCGTTTGGGGATCCTTCAATCCAAGGCCGAGCAGTTCGATCAGGAGGTGCCGCCCAAGGTCCTGGAGTTCCTCGCGCACAAGATCCTCTCCAACGTGCGTGAGCTTGAGGGCGCCCTCAATCGGATCATGGCCCACGCGACCCTGGTCGGCCGGCCCATTTCGTTGGAGTCGACGCAAGAGGTCCTGCACGACCTGTTGCGGGCGAACGACCGCCGGGTGACGATCGAGGAAATCCAAAAACGCGTTGCCGAGCACTTCAATGTTCGCATCGCCGATATGCACTCGGCACGCCGGGCGCGGGCGGTGGCGCGGCCCCGGCAGGTGGCCATGTACCTCTCCAAGCAGCTGACCACCCGTTCGCTGCCGGAAATCGGCCGCAAGTTCGGCGGGCGCGACCACACCACGGTCATGCATGCGGTGAAGAAGGTGGAAGAGCTGAAATCCATGGATGCCAGCTTCGACGAAGACGTCGAAATGCTGCGCCGCATGCTCGAAGGCTAGTGTCCCGAATCTGAAGTTCGCATCACACGTCGATAGGACCAAAATCCGGCTTGGACGACATGCCGGAAAAGGCGCTCCTCGGGGGTTCGGAACGGCNNTGTCCTTTTGGTGTTGGCATGCTATACTGTTGCCCCGTGTCGCGGGGTCAAGCGCCACGCTCTCCCGATAGCGTGCGATACGGTTGTGTCGACGCCCTGAAAACCATCCGGCGGATGGCCGGGGCGCCGGCCAGCAGCGCGACCTTTGCATCGTCTCGCCATGAGCGGTAGAAGGCGTTGGGGGAGCGCCGCCACGTAAGGGGAACGATCCCGAAGGACCGACTGTCATTACCAATTCGCGATGTAGAACGCCATGAAGCTGACAATTGAACGCGCCGCTTTGTTGAAGTCTCTGGCGCATGTGCAAAGCGTCGTCGAGCGACGCAACACGATACCGATTTTGTCCAACGTCCTGATCGAGGCGACGGGCGGCAATCTCGCCTTCACCGCCACCGATATGGACCTGACGATCGTCGAGGAAGTGCCGGTCGACCTTGTCGACACCGGTGCGACCACGGTGCCGGCCCATACCTTCTACGATATCGCCCGCAAGCTACCTGAGGGCGCCAAGGTTGAGCTCGAGACCGATGGCGAGGGGCCGCAGATGACCCTGCGCGCCGGCCGCTCGACCTTCACCCTCTCCGCCTTGCCCAAGGAGGATTTTCCCGACACCGGCGGCGACGGTTTGCCTCTCACCTTCACTATGGCGGCCGGGGATCTGAAGGACCTGGTCGACCGCACCCGCTTTGCCATCTCCACCGAGGAGACGCGTTACTATCTCAACGGCATTTATCTCCATGCCGCCGGGGAGGAGGGCGCGCAGGTCTTGCGCGCGGTTGCGACCGACGGCCATCGCCTGGCCCGCTTCGAGATGCCCTTGCCCGCCTCGGCGGTCGGGATGCCGGGGGTCATCGTGCCGCGCAAAACGGTGAACGAGCTGAGAAAGCTCATCGAGGATGCCGAGGGCGATGTCGAGATCTCGCTCTCCGAAACCAAGATCCGTTTTGCGGTCGATTCGGTCGTGGTGACCTCCAAGCTGATCGATGGCACCTTCCCGGACTACGAACGCGTAATCCCGACGGGCAACGACAAGGTGATCTCGATCTCGCGCCGTGAGTTCGCCGAGGCGGTCGATCGCGTCTCGACGATCTCCTCGGAGAAGAGCCGGGCCGTGAAGCTGGTGGCCGAGGGCGATGTGATGACACTCTCGGCAAGCTCGCCCGAACACGGCAGTGCGGAGGAATCGCTGGAGGTCGCCTATGGGGGCTCGACGATCGAGATCGGCTTCAACTCGCGCTATCTGCTCGACATCGCTCAGCAGATCGTCGGCGACACGGCGGAAATCTCGATGAAGGACGCCGCCTCTCCGACCGTCGTGCGCGAGACGGCCGACACCAGCGCGCTCTATGTGCTGATGCCGATGCGAGTATAGGATGGGCCCGAGCGCGCGCTCAGCTTTGCGGACCGCGAGGTCGGCGCCATGAGGCTTGGTGACGAGGCGAAAGCCGTTTGGGTTCGGCGATTGTTCCTGAGCCGCTTTCGCTCCTACCACGAGGAGGATCTAGCGCTCGACCGGCGCCCGGTGGTGCTGACCGGCCCCAATGGCGCCGGCAAGACCAACCTCTTGGAGGCGGTCTCGCTACTGGCCCCGGGCCAGGGCTTGCGCGGAGCGCGTTTGAGCGAGCTTGCCCATCGCGGCGGGCCGGCGGCCAGAGCCAGCGCGGCGCCGCCGAGTTGGGCTGTCTCGCTCGAGCTGGAGACACCGGACGGCCGGCGCGCCCTCGGCACCGGGCTCGATACGGCGGGCGACGGTCGCGAGCGGCGCTCGGTCAAGATCGATGGCCAACCGCAACGTGGCCAGGCGGCTTTGGGCGAGGTCTTTCGCCTGGTGTGGCTGACCCCGCAGATGGACGGCTTGCTACGCGATGCTCCGGGCGAGCGCCGGCGGTTTCTCGACCGTCTGGTCTGTGCTTATGATCCCGCCCACGCCAGCCGCGGTCATGCCTACGAGTACGCCCAACGTCAGCGGGCGCGCCTCTTCCGCGAGGGCATCGACGATCCGGCTTGGCTCGCCTCGCTCGAAGATGCCATGGCCCGGCACGGTGTCGCGGTGGCGGCGGCCCGGCGTCAGCTGGTGACGCGGCTGAGCGCCGCGGCGGTCGACTTCGGGCCCTTCCCCTCGGCCGAGGTCGATATCGACTGCACCATCGATGGCTGGTTGAGCGAGGCGCCGGCGCTTGCCGTCGAGGATCGCTTCAAGGCGGCCTTGGCCGAGCGGCGGGCGGTCGACAGAGAGAACGGCTGGACGAGCTTGGGACCGCATCGTGGCGATCTGCTGGTCGCCCATCGCGACAAAGCTCTGCCGGCCCAGCTTTGCTCGACGGGAGAGCAGAAGGCGCTGCTCTTGTGGTTGATCATCACCCATGCGCGGCTCTTGGCCACCGAGCTAGGCTCGGCCCCGGTGCTGCTGTTGGACGAGGTCGTTGCCCATCTCGACAGTGATCGCCGCGCGGCGCTTTACGAGGCGATCGCCGCGCTGGGCATGCAGGCCTGGATGACCGGCACGGACGAGGCGGTCTTCGCCGAGCTGGGCCCGGCGGCGCAGTTTCTGGCGGTGACGGAGAGCCGGATCGTCGAACGGGGCCGGGGTGGTCCTGCGGGACATCGGCAAGGAGCCTGAGAGATGAGTGACGACGACGATCTCGAACCTTTGAGCGCCGACGGCGCCGAGGGCTACGGCGCCGAATCCATCAAGGTGTTGCGCGGCCTCGAGGCGGTGCGCAAGCGCCCGGGCATGTATATCGGCGACACCGATGACGGCTCCGGTCTGCATCACATGGTCTACGAGGTGGTCGACAACTCCATCGACGAGGCGCTGGCCGGCGACTGCGACGAGATCGTTGTCACCCTGAACGGCGACGGCTCGGTCACGGTCACCGACAACGGCCGCGGCATTCCCGTCGACATCCATCAGGAGGAGGGCGTCTCGGCGGCCGAGGTGATCATGACCCAGCTTCATGCCGGCGGGAAATTCGACCAGAACTCCTACAAGGTCTCCGGCGGCTTGCACGGCGTCGGCGTTTCCGTCGTCAACGCCCTGTCGGAATGGTTGGAGTTGACGATTTGGCGCGACGGCAAGCAGCATTTCGTCCGTTTTTGTGGTGGCGAAGTCGAGGCCCCCTTGGCGGAGGTCGGCGATGCTGGTGAGCGGACGGGAACGGAGATCACCTTCCTGCCCTCGGGCGAGATCTTCTCCATGACCGACTTCGACGCCTCGACCTTGGAACATCGATTGCGTGAGCTGGCCTTTCTGAATTCTGGGGTGCGCATCGTGTTGGTCGACGACCGCTCGGCCGAGCAGCGCCGCATCGAGCTGCATTACGACGGCGGGCTCGAAGCCTACGTGGCCTATCTCGACCGCACCAAGACGCGGCTTTTCGAGCCGGCGATCCTCATTGCCGCCGAGCGCGACGGCATCACCGTCGAGGCCGCGCTGCAGTGGACCGACAGCTATCACGAGACGGTCCTCTGCTTCACCAACAACATACCCCAGCGTGACGGCGGCACCCACTTGGCCGGCTTCCGCGCCGCCCTCACCCGGCAGATCAACGCCTATGCCTCGAGCGCCGGCCTGGCCAAGAAGGAAAAGGTGGCACTCACCGGCGATGATTGCCGCGAAGGGCTGACCTGCGTGCTCTCGGTCAAGGTCCCGGACCCCAAGTTCTCGAGCCAGACCAAGGACAAGCTGGTCTCCTCCGAGGTGCGCCCGGTGGTCGAGAACGTCATCAACGACCGGCTCGGCCAGTTCTTCGAGGAGCATCCGAACGAGGCCCGCCGGGTCGTCGCCAAGGTCGTCGAGGCGGCGGCGGCGCGCGAGGCGGCCCGCAAGGCGCGCGAGCTGACCCGCCGCAAGGGTGCGCTCGACGTGGCGTCCCTGCCGGGCAAGCTCGCCGACTGTCAGGAGCGCGATCCCGCCAAGTCGGAGCTCTTCATCGTCGAGGGCGATAGCGCCGGCGGCTCCGCCAAGCAGGGTCGCGACCGCTACTCCCAGGCGATCCTTCCCCTGCGCGGCAAGATCCTGAACGTCGAGCGGGCGCGCTTCGACAAGATGCTGTCATCGCAGGAGATCGGCACGCTGATCACCGCGCTCGGCACCGGCATCGGCCGCGAGGAGTTCGATATCGAGAAGCTGCGCTATCACAAGATCATCATCATGACCGACGCCGATGTGGACGGCAGCCACATCCGCACGCTGCTGCTGACCTTCTTCTATCGCCAGATGCCCGAGCTCATCGAGCGTGGCCACCTCTATATCGCGCAACCCCCCCTCTATCGTGCCAAGCGGGGCGATTCGCTGCAGTATCTCAAGGACGACCGCGAGATGGAGGAGTACCTCATCGCCAGCGGCATCAGCGATGCGGTGCTCACGCTGGGCGACGGCACCCAGATCGCCGGCGAGCACTTGCGCGGTCTCGTGCAGCAGGCCGTGCGGGCGCGCCATCTCATGGACCCCTTGTTGCGCAAGGTCGGCAACCCCGACATCGTCGAGCAAGCGGCGATCGCCGGCGTGCTCAACCCGGAGATCATTCCCGACAGCGCGCGCGCCACGGAGGCGGCGCACTATATCGCCGCGCGCCTGGATGCGCTGTTGCCCGAGCATGAACGTGGCTGGCAGGGTGAAGCGGCCGAGGACGGCGGTCTGCTCTTCACCCGAATGCTTCGCGGCGTCGGCGAGCGGCGGATCATCGATGGGCCCCTCATCCGATCCAGTGAAGCGCGGCGTTTGGATGCCATGGCCGCCGAGCTTCAGGAGATCTACGCTCAACACGCGCTCTTGGTCTCCAAGGATCGGGAGTTTCGCGTCACCGGCCCGCGCGCTCTGGCTGATGCGATCTTCGCGCTCGGCAAGAAGGGCGTCACCGTGCAGCGCTACAAGGGGCTGGGCGAGATGAACCCCGATCAGCTTTGGGAGACGACCCTCGATCAAGATGCGCGGGTTTTGTTGCAGGTCAAGGTCGCCCATAGCGACGAGGCCGAGGATATCTTCTCCACCCTCATGGGCGATGTCGTCGAGCCGCGCCGCGACTTCATTCAGTCTCACGCTCTCGAAGTGGCCAATCTGGATGTGTGAGCAACACTGACGCCGCAAGAAGAGACCACGACTTCGCCATCCTTTCGCCGCAGGACCCGAGCAGTTAGAGCTTGTTGACGTGAGAGGAGCATGGAGAGTGCTCGCCTCATCCACTATATCTATGGTCATTAGTCGGAAAATTTACTAAATAGTGGATCATGACGGCACCACGACGGGCAAAATCAAGCACGACGGGCGATAAGCCGCGTTCCACGCGGCGATCGCGCCGGACGACGACCGGGTCCGCCCGCGGCAAGGCCAAGGGCAAGCGCCGCTCGGCGAAGCGCGGCTGGCTGCGCCGGGTCGTGACCTGGTGCGTGATCGCGCTGATCTGGGGCGGCGTGATTTCCGGTGGCGTGCTGGCTTTCTATGCTTACGACC
>JABAHS010132519.1_pt1 | contig 11798 bp, 24 predicted proteins | sample 7062111 | NCBI WGS metagenome assembly JABAHS01 (sample SAMN14534600, study PRJNA622989) | marine sediment metagenome | biome: marine biome [ENVO:00000428]; feature: marine pelagic biome [ENVO:01000023]; material: deep marine sediment [ENVO:00002113]; isolation source: pool of 4 deep marine... | reverse complement strand
TCGACGAGCAGAGCCGTCGCCGAGTCCACGTCCGGAGCTTGCCGAATCAGTCGAACGAACCTCCGCACGTCCTCGATGCTGCGATTCACGGTTTCACCTCCTGCTTCCGGGGCGTTCTTCGATTCCGTGCCGGCGCTCGACGATCACCCGATCGTCGGGCTCGTTCCGGTGAAGGACACCCGGCATCGCCAAGCCGGGGACATTGAACCGGCCGGCGAAGTCCACCGACCAGACACCGCGCCCGTTCCGCGTGCAGTGCCGCGCCTGCTTCCGAAAACGCTTCAGCACGTCGAGCATATTCAGCCCGTCGTCCCGCCACGGCTGCTGATGGGACCATTCGATACAGATGCCGTCGAGATACGGCGACGTCCATCCGGCCGTGTTCCCGAGGATCGGCTCGCCCCTTTGCAGCCGCAGGTATCGCAGGAACACCCCGAGGAGCGCCGTCTGTCGCAGCTGGGCGAACAGGCGATTGGATCCGCTCTCGAACCCTCCGATGCCCGCGTCGTGGTATCGCTGCGCGAGTCCGTTCGGGAGCGGTCGACACTGGTCGACATAGATCACGTCCCAGCCCGCGGAGAGCTCGTGCGCGAACACCTCCGCCTGTGCCTTCACCCGACCGAACGTCAGAGCGAAGTCCCAGCGATTCGTTCGCGCGTTCTCCTCCGTCTTCGGCCAAGGGTAGGAGCTGAAGAACTCCCGGCCCTCGAGACGCTCGCCGGGCACGTAGCCCGGCCCCGTGCCTTCCCTCATCAGGAACCGGGGATCGGCGAGTCGATTATAGATCCGCCGGCTCGTGCTCGAGCCCTCGCCCCACGGCGTCGCGACCAGTGTCTCGAAACAGACGTACGCGGCGAGCTTCGTTCCCGGCCGGATGTCGCTGCGTCGCCGGAGCCCGACCGGGTCGTAATTGTGGAGACAGATCACGAGGTCGTACTCGCTAAGATCCATCTGCCAATCATTGAAGAGGAAGAACGCTTTCATCCCCGTTCCCCTCCCGAGGAGGAAGATAACACCGGAAGGTCTTTCATTGCTTCGAGGTGAGACTGAGGCATGAACCAGGCGGCATTGGCGCCCTCGGAACGGCGTGGACACCACCACCATTCATCGCGTTTCGCGGCCCCCGCGAACGCCCAGCCCAGCAGCTGAATCTTGACCGTGACGAGATCGCCGAGATTGTGCCGCGACTCGAGCGCGAGAATGAACGGCTGCTCGTCGTCGTCTCGAGGTCGGATGATCAGACGCCCGTCGGGGCGTGCCATTCCCCGCACCTGGTAGCCTCCGACGTCGGCGTGCGCGTTGATCCGTGCGGTGCTCGTCGAGAAGGGAACATTCCACGGCTGATCGAGGATCTTCGCCGTCCCGAGCTCGCAGCGGCCCCCGCGCTCGTCGGCCTCTCGAGATCCGAACCCGGCCCGATGCTGTGCGCCCTTGCGACGTGCGTTCAAGTAACGCAGTGCGCCGATCTTCGTACCCTCGTCGCGCTCCGCCGCGGAAAGCACAGTCCAGAATCGTTCGGCGTTCGTGTACTGGTCGCGTTCGTATCGTCTCATCGGATCCTTCATCGTGGTGTCGGACGGGTGCGGCGCCTCCCGTCGGCCGGCGCCGACACCCGCCCTCGTGGATCAGGTTCCCGGCATCTCGAGCTGTTGCGTCATTCGTTCCAGGGTCGCGGTGCAAAGTGGCATCTGCGTTGCCTTTCCTACCGTCACAGTGCCCGAGAGCGCCGCGCGGTTCTCCGCGCCCATCATCGACTCGAGCTCGATCCGCAGAGATTCCCCGATTTGAGCCGCGATCGCGTTCGCCGTCTCCGGGTCGTCGGCCGGAATCAGTACCTTCCCCGTGATCGAGACGAGATGCAGATCCATCCCTTCCCCTCCCTCGGCCCCGTGGTTCCCCCCCCCTATCCCCGCCGGAGCCATTGCAGGGGGGTAGGGGGTGTCAAATGACCACCCACCCGGGTGCGGGTGTGGGAATTTGAACTTCCCACTTGGTCACAGGCCCCGCACTAGCGACCGCGCATCGCGCGGTCCTCTCGGACCTGCTCCTCCTCGGGCCGGAGCCGGGGGATCGCGGCGACAACCGCTGTCCCCGTATCGTCCACTTCAGCCATCGTCCTGAGCGCCGTTTCCCGGTCGTCGTAGACGCTGGCCACCTGCGGGTGCTCGGTCCGGAGCACGCCATTCCGCCATGCGGCCTTGCACTTGAACCAGCGCCCATGTCCGCCGTTGAAGAACTCCCGCCAGAACATCGATATGGGCCTCGTGATCACCCATCCGTCGACGGGGATCTCGTCGGTGTCGTCGATCTCGTCGTCCGGCCGGAGGTAGCTCGGCTCCGGGATCGCAAGGCTGTACTGCTCCCGGAGCTCCTCCGGGCCGGCCATCCTCGGGTCATTGCTTGGCATCGGCCTTCCCCTTCGCCTTCGGCTTGTCCGGCGCCGGCTGTTCGTTCCAGATCACCGGGTTCGGATCCTTCGTCCCCGGGAACGCTTGGCCGAGCTGCCCGAGCATCCCCTTGAACGTCCGCCGGAATTCCTTCTCCTCGAAGACCACGATCAGCCGCGCCACCTCCTGCACGAGCTGCTCCGGATCGAACATCTCGAGCACGTCGCCGAGCGCTCCGGCGAGCTCGTGCGCCTGGTGGATGGTCGCGGGCGGTCGCACGAGCGGAGGAAAATCCGGGTTCTTCCGGTTCACGTGTTCGTAGGCTGCCGCGTGCGCGTCGAGGAGCCGTTGCGCCCTCTCCTCGAGAGGTGGTCGATTTCTGGTCACTTCCTTCCGAGGTTCGGGGCCGTTGCCGCCGCCGCGGGTGACTTCGGCTTCTGCTTCGGCTTCTGCTTGCTCTTGCTCTTGCTCTTGCTCTTGCTCTTGCTCTTGCTCTTGCTCTTGCTCTTGGTGCGCGGTTCCGCGCGGTTCCGCCGCGGTCCGCCGCGGTTCCGCCGCGGTTCCGCCGCGGTTCCGCCGCGGTTCTCGGCTCGGAGCTCGAGGATCGTCCCCCCACGGCGGGACCGGGGTTTGTGGATTCCCCTTCCGGTCCTCTCGTATCGTATTGTGATCGAAGAACTTATCGACGAACGCTAGGCGGTGGCCATCGTCGGACCATGTCCGAACGAGCTTCGCGCCCTCGATCAGCTCGAGAGACTCGTTCACCTGATCGATAGTCCAGGCGCGAGCCCGTCCGAATTTCCGAGCCGTGTCCAGGACAGAGTCGGCATCGTATTCTCGGCAGCCCCATCCATCGGCAGAGCTAACGATCAGGAAGTAGATATTAGCTCCGCGCTCGTCGAGATTCGCGAAGCGTTTCGATCCCCAGACCGATTCCGAGATGAATCGCCCTCTCGCCATCATCACCTCACCGCGCCCCCGTCGGACAGCGAGAGAAAGCCCGACCCCCCGGACGGCGTCCCCGTAGGGGCCGGGAGAGTCGGGCCGGATGCCCTTGCGGGCGATCCCCGGTCGCACGCCGTTGACGGCCGGGGAGAGCGGATTCCCGCTCGTCCAGAATCGTGCGCCCTTCGGCGCCTGCGGTCAAGATCATGTTTCCGGCCTCACGGGTCGGCCCATTCCCGGCTTCGCGTGCGGCCACGGCTTGCCGCCGTTGTATCGCCGCGCGAGCTTCCGGAGCTCCGGGCCGATCCCCCGGACGATGATCGCCTCCATCGACAGCCCCGTCCCCTCGCGGGCGCCGGCAAGCTGCCCGTGGAGCTCGTCGTCCAGTCTGATCTTCAGGGTCTTCACTTCGTTTCGCTCCTCTCCTCGATGCTGCGCATCTCCAGCAGGAGACGCGCCCCCGGTGCGTTCGCGAGCGCCCGCGCGCGAATCGAGTCCGCGTGCGCAGCTCCTCGAGCTCGGGCGATCGCAGACTGCGCGTCACAGTTTGCTCGCCAGACCCCGAGCATGGGGACGACGAGCGCCGCCACGAACGCGAGCGCGAGAGAAACCACCAGAGCCCAGATCGCCGCCCTCACCTCGCGCGTCAAAAGCGCCCACGTCTTTTTCATCCGTTCCCCCCTCCCGAAATCAGAATCTGAAGCCCGAGGAGCGACAAGGCGATCCCGGCGACGATCCCCATCAGGATCATCCATTCGACCAGGAGCGACTTCCACTCGACCCGTTTCAGTTCCTTCCACAATTCGCGGAATCCCGTACCGAGTTCCTGGAGCTGCTCGAGAATGGTCGGCACGATCACACCTCCGATTTCAGCACCTTGTGGAGATCGTACAGCTCGCGCGCGAGCATCACCACGCGTAGCTCGGGCGAATCCCGATCCCACGGTCGTTCGAACGTGGTCAGTCCTTCCGAGTCCTGCGGGATCCGGAGCAGTGCCAGCGTGTCGATGCGATGCTCGGTCTGCTCCTCGACGAGCAGCGCATAGGCGGCCACCTGGACGAGCTGTTCGGGGTAGACGCCCCCCGTCTTCAGATCGAGAAGCCACACTTTCCCGTCCGCGGATCGGAACACGAGATCCGGGCGCCCCCCGAAGACGTGCTCGCGCGACACGAGCTCCTCCTCCGCGAGCAGCACCTTGTCGATCCGGCTTGCCTTCCACTCCTGGAACCGCTCGAGGATCTTCCGAACGGGCTTCATCATGTCGGCCGGCACGTCGGACAGATCGAGCTCCTCGCCCTTCAGATCGGCCTCGACCGCTGCGTGCGCGAACGTGCCGATGTCGGCCGGACGCGTGTACGTCGAGAGCTCCTTCCCTTCGAGCCCGATCTTGTTCGCCCAGTGCATCAGCGACCGTTTCGACCATCCGAGCTGCTCGATCACCGCCGAGGTGCAGCCGGGGACGCGCTTTCCGTCGAGGTAGTACCGGGACGCCGGCATCACTCCCGCCCCTTCAGCTGTCCCGCCTCGAGCACGTATGCACCTTCGTGCCCCTCGCCCCCGACCACCTCCGCGAGCACTTGCGCCTTCCGTTCCTTCGCCCAGGAGTCCACCGCCTCGAGGTTCTCGAGGTCGAGAGACTCCGCACGGTGCATCACGAACACGGGCAGCCCCGGGCACTGAGCCGCGCCGATCTCGAGACCGAGCCGGAGCTGCTTCGACGTCCCGATGTCGGCCCACCGCACGCCCTCGAACGTCGCGTCGACCGAGTCGAACGCCAGGCCCGGGAGCGGGAGCTCCGCCTTCTCGACGAGCTCGTCACGCTTCGCGCGCAGGGATTCCACGGCCGACTGTGCGTTCGCGTACTCCTCCTCGGCTCGGTCCGCCTCGATCGCGGCCGCGTCTTTCCGCTCGCGGATTCGCACGTTCTCGTTCCGCTCGTCGGCCCGCTGGATCGCTTCGCGGACCGCTTCCTCGGCGCCCCCGTCGTACTGACTGGCGTTCTCGAGGTTCGCCTGCGCTTCCTCGGCGATCTGCCGGGCAGTTTCCGCCGACGTCCGCGCTTCCTGGAGCTGTACCTCGAGCGCCTCGACGTGCTCCTGCGCCTCCTCGGCGATCTCGGACATTCGAGCCGCCACGCCTTCCTTCCGTTCGTATTCGCGGCGCGCCTCCTGGTGCTTCTCGAGCTCCGCGGCGAGATCGGCCACGGACACCGTTTCGTCCGGCGTGTCGGGGGGCGCCTCGGGCAGCACGTCATACGCGGCGCGCAGTCGCTTCGCCTCCCGGCCGGCCTCGAGCCGCTCCTCCTCGGCTTCGGCGACCCGCGTCTGCGCTTCCTCGAGCTCGCCCGTAAGTCCGGCGATCTGGATCAGGAGGAGCCGGCGGTCCGCCGGGGACATCCGGGAGAACGCGAGCGGATCCAGCAGATCGGGGGGACGGATCACGTCGAGGAAGGACTGGGGACCGCCCGGGGGGACCGAACCGCGCTGGGTAACGGTCAGCGTCGTGCGCCCGGTCTCCTTCCATGAGCGCTTGACCTTCCATCCGTCGTCGAGCTCGATCTCGGTCCAGGCCGACGCCTGCCCGTCCCGGATCACCTTCCCGACCTTGCGCTGCGCGATCCGCCACTCGAGCAGCATCTCGATGCAGAGCAGCGCCGTGCTCTTCCCCGCTCCGTTCCGGCCGGCGACGATCGTCATTCCTTCCGGCTTCATTCGGATGTTTACGTGCTGCAGGGACCGCACATTGTGCGCCCGCAGCGCGACGATCCGCGACGGTTTCCCCTTCGCTCTCGCCGGCTTCTTCGTGGTAGGTGCCATCGGTTCACCTCGGTTCGTGGTGGTTTACTGCTGCTGGTCCGGTTGACAATCCCAGCAGCTGCCGTCCTCCCGGAGATCCCGGCGCCCGCACTTCGGACACGCTTCCGGTTTTGCCGCCGGTTTTGTGGTGGTCGTCTTCTTCGGTTCGTCTTCCACGAGCTCGGCCTCGCCAAGATCCACCATGTTCGGAACCTGGCGCCCCNNCGGGCAGACGCTTGGAGAGCTCGCGGATCGCGGTTTTCATCCACATCGCATCGGTGTGCGTCGTCCACGGGGATTCCTTCGGCTTCCTACGGTACGACGCCGAAGACTGCCGGCGCGCCTCGATCTCCTGCTGATCCATCACGACGACCAGCGGAGGTCCGCCCCCCTCGAGATGGGCGAGCGCGTACGCCCCGAGACGTTCGCCTCGATCCTCGCCGAGTCGCGGGCGCTCGTGGTGGAAGGACAGCTCGACACCTTCCGCGTACGTGAACCGATCATTCTCGCGCACGACGTCCGCGTGATACCGGAGCACCTTCCCGGACTGATAGCCTAGATGCTGCAGCCCGCGGAATCCGATCATCATCTTCGCCTTCGGCGTTCCGTGATCCTTAAACGGAACGAGGTACGCGTGCCCGAGCACGCCGTCGACATTCAGCCGGAGCTTCGCCGCCTCGCCCACCGACTCGATGATCGAGCGCGGTTCACAGTCCAGCAGATGCGGAGAGCTCTGCACGTGCGACCAGGCCACGAGCGCCAGCGCTTTCGCGTCGAGGCTCGGTGCCACGCCCTTAATAAATGCCAGCGCCCCGGGAGAGGTCAGCGCGCCGTGCAGCGCCTTGGACGTCTGCCGCTGCCGGGCGAGCGCGCGGTCGACCCGCTCTTGCGCGCGTGTCGTCACAGCATCACCTCCTGTTCGGCCGCGAGGGTTTCCACGAGCAGCTCGACCCTCGGCCGTTGCGAGTCGAATCGCCGGATCCATTGCCCGTATTCCATCACCTGTTTGTCGTCGACGATCACGAGTCCGTGGTGCCCGCGCCCGCTCCCGCGCTTCCCGCGCTTGATCGGTCCCTGCAGCACGTCCTGGATCACCTCGACCGCGAGATCGCTCGCGCGTGTCTTCCAGTAGACGACGCCCGACAGCCGGACGGGGACGCGCAGCGCCCGGAGCCGGTGCTCCCGCATCTGCTCCCCGAGCTCGAGGAACGCGGCACGCTTCCACGCTTTCGTGCGCTCCCCCGAGATGATCGACGCCTTGTTTCCGAATCGGACGACGCGCTGATCATTCTTCGATGGAGGCGAACCGCTGATCAGGAACGCGTACGCTTCGAACGCCGGACCGGGAGCCGGTAGGGTCCACTCCGGGCAGAGGCGCCCGAGCGCTGGTTTCCCTTCACGCGACCCCCGGCTCCCGTCCGTCATTGCGCACCGCATCGCCGATCCCGCCGGCCATACGCTAGATCGATCACCATCTGATACCGCCGACGTGGCGGACGTGCGCGGTCAACGTGGCGGACCGCGCCAAGCGACCCGACGATGACATGGAACCGGTGGCGGCCGAGCAGCCGTAATGCGTTGTTCGGCGTGAGCACGCGGCCCCCCTCTTCGGAGCACCGGTGCGGCTCGATCGTGCCGGCCACGAAAACCAGACGGCCGGACCGGTGCATTGTGATGTCACGGGCGGCGGACCGGTATCGCGTCGAGGATTGAGTGGCCACGGCGTCGCGTAGCAACCGGCCAAGGGAACGACGTGCGCGCGCGGAAAGGTCGCCGGATCGAATCGCGAAAATCGGAGCCGCGGCGGTCATCGCGCACCGCCTTCCCGGCTCGCCACGTGGCGCCCGTGGTGCTTCGCATCCCACGGATCACACCCGTATGAGTCTTCGAGTGTTGCGATATCCTCGACCGGATCGGGCCGGCACCATCTCTCCTCGGCCCATCCCACGAGTCCGGCCACTTCGTTGACGAGCGCATCGACGCTAAGACGATCCGCCGCGCTCCGGTCCTCGGCGTCTGCAATGGCGCCGTCGATGTTGGAGTAGATCAGGCTCGCGACGGACTTCTCGGTGTCGGGGAGTCCTTTATATTCGGCCAGCGTGTCGCATACGTTCGCCGTCGCCGCTTCGATCACGTTCCGCCTTGCAATGCGGACTCGAAGATCATTGTCGCGCAGACCGAGCGCCCGAAGGCACCGAAGGCACGTAACCCGCGACACTTCGAGGCTAGTGGTCTCGGTCGCGAATTCCCGGTTGCCGTGCGGATCGCACTTCGTGAGAGCGCTCGAGTAATTCCTTCCGAAAAGTCCGGTGCGGAGATGGAGTTTCATCACGCACCCCCTTTCTGCGCGATCGACTGATCATGGTAGTTCTGCGAATGCGAGAAATTGAGGAAGCAGCAGCTGCACGCGGGGTGATAGCTCGCGCACAGCGGGGAGTGATCGTCGCGCCCCGTCCGGAAGTGGCGGTGCAGCGTTCCGTCGGATCCGATGTAGGTCTCTCGCTCGCGTCGTGCCTTCCGGGCCTCGTTCGTGGTCTTCATTTCGTGTCCTCCTTTGAGTGAACCTGCACGGCGAATCTACACCCTTATTCGGCCCGAATCAACACCCAAGTGAGGAAAATCGACGCCGCGGTCAAAAAAAATTGAGGCGCCGCAAGGTGCGGCGCCCCAACAGGTTAGCGGGCGGTCCGGCGACTGGCAGCGGTTCAGGGACCGCTCCGACGGGAGGCCAGCCGTCCGGATCCGCCCCGGAACCGGAGGGTGAGGCGCCCCGCGTCCCCTCGACCGCACCGGCCCCACCTCCGGCCCACCATCAGAACGGAAGCCCCGCCAGCGGCTTCGCCTCGAGCACGGGCACGGCGAACCGGACCAGCTTCAGCGCCGCGTCGACCCAGTCGGTCCCGTTGTCGATCGCCGCGATCGCTGCATCGGCGATCATCTCGATCGCGCCCTCGAACGGCGTCGCCGCGTCGAGGAAGTCCAGGAACATTTCGCGGGCGACGTCTTCGATCGGTGCGTCGTTCCACAGCACGCCGGACTGAGCCGCCCCGTCTTCGATCGAGCTCGCTTTCGCCAGCGCCTGAGCGAAGTCGATGTGTTGCCCCACATTCATCTGTTTGAATTCTGCCCACTTCATCGTGGATCACCTCGCATCGCGGAGGAACCAGCCGACCGCCGCCACTATGGCACCCGTCGCACCGTCGACGATCGTTTCGGGCACGCCCGCGGCTCGTGCGCCGATACTCCATATTGCCAAGGCCAGAGCCGCCACCTTCGTGCGGCTCGTCCCGTTCCCGCCGGGTCGCTTCATCTCAGATCCTCCTTGTGTGATCGGTCCTACTTCACTTCGGCTTGCGGATCGTGCTGGCCGTGAGCTTCGCCCGGGTCGCCTGGACGTAGTTTGCCACCGATGGCAAAAGAATCTTGCCGACGACCACGGACACGATCACGAACACCACGAGCACCGCGCGCGCCCAGAGCGGGAGGAGCTCGAGAGTCTCCCGGGTGAACGCCCACGCCGAAGCCCACCACGACGCCGCCGGCGCCGCGATCTCCTGCATATCCTGGATCAGCTCTCCACCGCCCAGCAGCATCACGGCCGCACCTCCCGGACTCGGAGCATTCCTTGAACCCCGAACGCTTCGAGGATTCTGTCGAGCGCTTTCCGCGATCCGTACACCGCGGGCGCTCCGTCCATGAAACCGATGGTAGATCCGGTCAGCGGACACCCGCGCGTGTTCTTCAGCGTGTTCCCGGCGTGGATCTTCAGCGCCGGCACGCTGGGCGGATCCCCGATCGCTCGCCCCCGGTCCCGGACTTCGCCGTCGGGGACCACGAGACAAGGATAATCATCGCTCGGGTCTTCCGTGTTCCGATGGAAGACGCCCCGCTCGAGGCGGTACTGCCCGACCGGGATACAGGAGACGTCCCGCGCGTTGTCGGGGACCCACGGGAAGCTCGGAGGCTCGAGCGAATAGCACCATGTCAGCGGGTCGTCGCGGTCTAGCACGGTCATCTTCCCGAACGTCCCCCAGGGACCGAACCAGTACCGGCCGATGTCGAGGATCTTCATTTCATTATCCCCGGAATGCCATCGCCAGAACCACAGCCGCTAGACTTACCAGAATCCCCACGTCGAGAACGTGCCCCGCTATCTTCCGGATCATCGTAGCCTCCGACCGTTTAGCTCGCGGACGAGATCCCGCACCGCCTCGTGCGTCTCGTCCACTTGTCGCGTGCGTTCACTAAGCAGCACTTCCGGCAGCACTTCGAATCGCCGCTCGAGATCGTGCAGCATTCGACCGAGCCGCTCCGGCGTCACGTGGTGGCGCTGAAGATCGGCGAGCACGGCCTGCGCTTTTCGCGAGCTCTGCGAGTCCAGTAACATACGGATAACCACGAGCACGAACGCAGCGACCGCCCCGAAACGCTCGACAAATTCCATCACAGCGCCTCATTGTCCCGGGTGAGAATGATCGCGAGGTCCGCGATCGTGATAGTCCGCGGCCCCGTCCACGCGATCGTCGCGAACGTGGACAGATAGCTCACGTCCTCGATGTAGTACACGGCCGCGTTCCCGATCTGGTACGCGGTCGCCGATCCGACGGTCACGCCCATGTCGATGTAAATCTCCAGATCGTATTTCGTGTCGAGCGAGAGCCCGGACAGCGTTTGATTCCTCGGGAGCGCGACCGCCCATTCCTGAGGATAGCTTGCGTAATTGTTTTCGACCCACTCTGTCGTGTACGTGTTGCCGCCGATCACGAGACGCAACCGCGCCCAGTAGTAATTCGTCCCGCTCGTTCCCTCGATCTCGCCGCCGGCTCCGGACTGGGCTGCGATGCGATGCCGCGCCTCCTCCCGGAGATAGTCGGCGTTTCCTTGCATCTCGTCGAGCCGCTGCTCGGTCAGCGTGTCACCGTTTACCCAGTCGCTGCCCGTCACCCATTCCGGCATCAGAACCCCTCATTGTCACGCGTCACAAGCGCCGTGTATCCCATGATGGACGCGAGCGGTGTCCCGGGATCGGCCGCTCTCACCTTGCCGCATATCGTGAGGTAGTTTCCGTCGTCGTGCGCGATGTACGTGGTCGCGAGGAGCTGCTGCTGTTGGCTATTCCCCACGGCCGTGATCGTGAGAAGGTAAGCGACGCCCGTGGTCAGACTCGAAATGTCCTTGTTCCGCAGCCCGTTCACCTCGGCAAACGTCGTGCTGGCGATCAGATCGCTCGTCCATTCCAGCGGGCCGACATTTACGCGCAGGTTCCAGTCCGACGTGCTCATCGCGGACGATTCCACGTTGCACGCTTCCTGAGCGACCGTCTGCCCCCGCAGCACCTCGCGAATGTAGTCGAGGTTCGCTTGCATCTGGTCGCCCTTGGTCTCGGTCGGCGTGTCGCCGTTCGACCATTCCACGTCCGCCCAGGCCACGAATCCCCCCTACGGTCCCGGCGCCGAGAGTACCACCTTGTAGGCGCTCACCATTGTGACGTAACGCGCACCGGCGACGTTGATAGACGGGTTCACGCGCACCTCACCATAGAATCCTAGGAAATTCGCGTCCGCCGTGAGGAACGTCGTCAAGTGAAACAACTCGGTTTCCGTGTACGTGCTCGGCGTTCCGTGTTCCAGGGTCACGATCAGATCATTCGGACCTTCGGTCAGTCCGAACG
>JABAHS010132261.1_pt1 | contig 11801 bp, 16 predicted proteins | sample 7062111 | NCBI WGS metagenome assembly JABAHS01 (sample SAMN14534600, study PRJNA622989) | marine sediment metagenome | biome: marine biome [ENVO:00000428]; feature: marine pelagic biome [ENVO:01000023]; material: deep marine sediment [ENVO:00002113]; isolation source: pool of 4 deep marine... | reverse complement strand
CTGAGCACAGGGCTCAGTGTTTCGGTCTGTTATTTTATTTTTCTTTTCTTTCTATACATTGTCCAAGTTTGTCTGTTGTTAATTTACCAATAAATGTACAGCAATGGTCCTTAAAAACTTTTTCCTTATCAGCAAAAAAGCAACCTCGGCAACCCAGACGGATATGAATTGTGGCATAATCTGTTTTCATTGTGTGTCCTCCATTTTGTTTTTATGATCTCGTCAGTGACAGCATAACTGCCAGACACTGAGCTGAGTGCTCAGTGTTTCGATCTTTGATTAAATTTGAGACAGCAGATACTCAATTTCAGTCATTACTCTTTTGCCTCTGTACTTGACAGCGATACCGGCATCCTGGAGTTTTTTAACAACCACAGGAATTTGATCTTTATGTTTAGGAAATTGAAAAGGGCCGATTTCATTACAAGCATAATGAGCATTGGGAGCCTCTTTTTGAAAGCTGTTAAAAAATTTTGAATTTCTTTCAAAGTCCTTAACAGTTCTACCTGTGCGGTTAAGCTGAAAGTTTACAATTGTAATTCCAGTTACCTTGCAAGTTTTCTTGATCATTTTTGCCTCTGCTCTGTTATTGAAAGTGATTGTTTCTCTCATAGTGAATCCTCCTGATGTTTTTTTTTATTAAGTCAAAAGACTCAAAAAGCCTGAGCACTATAATAAGATCAGTGCTCAGGTAATTTGAAACTTTTAATTTTTAGGAGGAGGATGTTGTCAAAGATCAGTCAGGCCTCTGTGGCCGGCGGCTTGAGACTGTCAGAGTCTCTTTACTCTCACTGGTGGGGAGTGTTGGTTGTTTGCCGTTTGTCCAGCTTGACACTCAGCAAGGTCTGGTGGTGTTGGTGAGTGTCAGCCTGATTTGAAAGATCAATGAGTCAGATCCTTTTTGAAACCCGGTTCCGAAAATTCTCTGCTCACTTATATAGTACACAAATAAAAAAGGTAAAAAAAGTAAAAAAAGTACAAAAAATTTTAATAAAAATGCAATGAACAGCAAAAAATGCTTTTAAAATAGCCGTATATTCATTATCTTTTGATTGATTATAGATAACCTCTATAATTAACACTTTTAATTGTTGGAGCTCAAAAGGCTCTTACTTATTTTTGTTGTGTGTCTTGTGAGGGCAAGCATGATCTTTCCTAATTATTTAATTGATGCTGTGAAAATAATATTTCCTAAACACTGCCAAACACAGTCATGCTTGCTCTCACAACTTTTTTAAGGAATAGCAGAAATGAAAAAAGAAATACCAGCCACAATAAATGAGATACACTATTCACAAAGAGTGATCAAGCTCCTCACTCCCTATCTCAATGACATTATTGAAAATCCAAATGAGAATAAAGAATCAAGACCTCTTACATTAAAGCACAGAGCTTTTTGTTGGTACTATGTTTTTAATAATCACAACAAGACTGATGCATATAAGAGAGCATACTTTGCTGTCTATAATAACAAGATAGCAGAGCTGGTCATTGATGAGGAAAAGGTGGTGAAGAGACCAAACATTTGTTCTGATGCAAGCAGGGTGTATGGAAAAACGTATATCAGGGAGGCTATCTCCAGAATTGAGACAGAGGTTGAGGCACAGCTCAAGCAAGCACTGCCGACCGATCTATTAAGACAGCTCATAATTCAAGCAACTTATGATCCTGCAATGTTTATCAAGAAATGTGGTGAGCCTGCTTTCACTGACTGGGATGAGATACCTCCAGAGTATAGATGTTGTATTGAGGGAATTGAGACAAGAGCTTATGGTCGGAATGCTGATCTTGTCAAGACAACTCTCAAACTTGTGAATAGAGAGCAGGCAAGAAAGTATTTATTGCAGATGTGTCCCGGACTGTTAGAGCCTGAGACTAAGAAACATATACACACAACTCTTGACAAAGATGGCAAAGAGGTTGGTCTTGATCTATCAAGAACCACAACAGCAAAGTTGCTTGAGATGCAACAGGAGCTGGAGAGCAATACAAAAGTCAAATAAATCAGTAAGAGGATTAAATTAAAATGGGAGATGAGTTCAGAATGAGTGAAGAAAGAGCTTATGAATTACTGACTGGAATAGATAATAAATTAAATAACATTAACACAAAGAGTGATGCCATGAGTGTTCACCTTGACCGTATAGAGAATAAGATTGCAAAGATTGAGCTGGAGCTGAACAAAACATCAAAGACCACTCATGACAATGCCAAAGATATTGAGTTCATGCAGGCCATCCTTAATAGGATTGAGATACAGACCAAAGATGAGTTCGAGACTGTTTGGGAAAAAGGAATAAACAAGACAAAGAAAATAGTTGAGGACTATGTCAACACAAAGGCACAAGAGGAGAGAGCAGACCGCATCAGGAAAGATGCTGTTAAAGATATGAAACTCTGGCTTGCTGGTTGTGGGGTTGTTCTGCTTGGCAAAATAATATTTGATGTAATATTTGGGTAATGGAGGAAATAAGATGTCTAATCTTGGGAGATTGAATTATTATTTCTTACAATGGTTTTTCATAAGGCTTGCGAGAGTAATGAAAGCAAAAGAGCAAATTGGTTGGTCTGTTATTGGCTTTATTAAACCAACAACAGGATGGAATGAAAAAGAATATAAATATGTTTTTTATAAGTTTGATAAATTTCTTTGTCATCATAAATTATGACCTATCTATTCACAGTATATATATTTGCAACAATTGTCTTTCTCTGGATGGCTGGATTTACAGCAGGTTATTTTGTGGCATTGTATTATTCAAGAGGGGAGACAAGGCATTGTTACAATTGTAATTGGTTGAAGGATATGCCATTTGATGATCAATATCCAACAATAAGAAAAATATGTGGGTTGTCTGAAAAAGGTATTTATTGCAGGAATGATTATAGTCATTGGAAAAGAATATCAATATGGAAAAGAATAAAAAATCAATTAAAAAAACAACAAAGAGAGCTGTGAGAGTGGATCCAGCTGACATCAAGCACAGGAGAAAGAAATCAGGCAAGCTCAAAAAGAATCAGGTGAGAATTGATGGACGATAAGATATTAAAAGCCATTTATAAATCCATCAAATATAAAGAGTCACAGAAATGTTGTGTCAATTGTAGTACTTACTCTCAAGAGGCTGGTGTATGCAACAATAAGGATGTGATGTTCAGAGTAAATCCAAATGGAGTCTGTATGCATCATTCAAATAATGAGAGCAAAGAGACTCTTGAGGTTCATTTGAAAACTCATGACTTGCCTGATATGGATGATCCAAATAAAATAGCAATAATACCAGAGGACAATCCTATTGACTTTGAGGCAGAAAAAGAAACCAGATTTAAAAAGATAATAAAGAACTATGAGGGAGAGTCTTGCAAGACTTGTAATCATGTCCATAAGTTTCTGCATCCAGATAAATCACCAAAATATTTAGGATGTACTAACAAGAACAGAGAGGGCAAAAAGTTTGATCCAGATGATATCTGTGAGTTTTTTGTGAAAGCAAGTAAAAAACAACTCCAGAATGTATCTTTTAGTTTATGAGGCAAGATATGAAAAGACAAACATTCCAACAAGCATTCACAGCTTTACAGACAGCAATGAGAGAATTATTTGAGGCCTATTGTGATGCTTTACAGTTTGAGAGGCTGATAAGTAAGATCAATAAAATGCTTAAAAAGAGATCATGACACCAAGACAATCACAACAATCATTACAACAACAGATTGAGCTTGAACTGGTCAGGAGACAGCTTGCAAAGAGACTGTTTCCTCACTTTGTCACTTATACTTTCCCGGCATACAAGATGACACCACTCCATGAGACTTATGCCAAAATACTCGATCTATTTGCAAAGAGGATCATCAGAAAGCTGATCATTTCAATGCCTCCTCAGCATGGCAAGAGTGAACTGTCAACCCGGAGACTCCCTGCTTATATGCTTGGTCATGATCCTGATCTCAACATTGCAATTGCAAGCTATGGATCCACATTTGTCAGAAAATTCTCTGTTGACATACAGAGAATCATTGCATCTCAAGAATACAACAACATCTTTCCAGACACAACAATAATGCGGAATAAATGGTCACAAGAGACTGAGATTGATTACCTCAAGACAAAAGATGAGTTTCAGATCATAAACAGCACAGGCTCTGTCATGGCTGTTGGTAGAGGAGGAGCTCTGACAGGGAATCCAGTTGACAGAATGATTATGGATGACTTATACAAAGACTATGCAGAGGGGAACAGCCCGATTATAAGAGAGAGTGTCATTGACTGGTATAAATCAGTTGTCAGATCAAGACTGCATAATGATTCTCAAGAACTAATTGTATTTACAAGATGGAATGAGGATGACTTGATTGGCTGGCTTGAGAAAATGGAGCAGATCATTCTCATCACTCACTGGAATCAGTTGAAAAGGAGGAACATTGTCAAGAGTGCTTGGTATAAGATCAACATCCCTGCTCTGATGATCGGAGAGCCAACTGAGATTGACACAAGAGAGGAGGGAGAGCCATTCTGGCCTGCCCGGCATAGTGCAACCAGATTGATTGAGTCAAGAAATCTTGATGAGGAAAAGTTTGAATCACTTTATCAAGGGGATCCAAGACCAAGAGCCGGGCTGTTGTATTCAGGATTCAATGTCTGGAAACAATACCCTGAGTTCAGATACATCAGGAATTACACAGACACAGCAGACAAGGGAGACAATTTCCTTTGTTCTATTTGCTATGGAGTTGGAACTGATGACATGATTTATATTCTTGATGTCTATTATACCAATGAGCCTCATGAGACAACAGAGCCAGAGACTGCTGATCTGCTCATCAGAAACAGAATAAAAGAGGCTATCATTGAGAGCAATAATGGAGGCAGAGGCTTTGCCCGGAATGTTGACAGACTTGCAAAATATAAGATATTGATCAAGTGGTTTCATCAATCTGCAAATAAAGAGTCAAGAATTGTCAGCAATAGTGCTGAGGTTCAGAGGCGGATCCTGTTCCCTGTCAACTGGACAACAAGATGGCCTCTCTTTGCAAAGCATCTGCTTGGTTTTAAAAAGAAATTTAAGGGCAACAGGTTTGATGATGCTCCAGATACTCTGACAGGAGTGCTTGAGCATAGTGGTCTTATTATTGATGATAATGCTTTGTGGCAGATGTAAAGATGAACATATACAAGCTGACAGAAAAAGAGCTGGAGACAATAATAAAAAAAGTTGTGTTTCATGTGAATGCTGAAGTGGAATTTCATGGACAATTCACTTATAAAAAACAAGAGGAATTGATAAATAAAATTAAAATGGATTATTGTAATTGTGCTTTGGAATAATGAGTCTATATGAGCAATCAGCTTCAGGATGAGGAGAATATAATGACAGATAAAAATGCGGAACTGATGCCCTGTCCTTTTTGTGGCAGTGAGGTTGAGTTTCAAAGCAGTCCTTACAGCATAAGAATAGAATGCAGTGGATGTCTTATGATGACAAGATATTTTATAAAAAGCAAAAAGAGAGAACTAATTAAATTTTGGAACACAAGAGAAAAGGAGCAATAAAATGTTGGTTGATACAGTAAAAAGACTTGATGGATGGAGAAATCTGCTTGCTGGTCTTTCCAGAAGATCAGACAAGACAGAAAAAACAGACTGGGATGGTTATGAGATACTTGATGACACCACTCTCTCAAATCTCTATGATGGAGAGGGGCTCACATCAAAGATAATTAACAGGATCCCTGATGATATGACAAGGAATGGCTGGGAGATCAAGAATGATGATGAGAACTTTATTGACAAAGAGATGACAAGACTGAAAGCCACACAGAATCTCAACACTGCTCTCAAGTATGCCCGATTATACAGAGGATCAGTGCTTGTCATGGTGCCAAAGACAGGCAATCTTGAAAGCCCTCTCACTCAAGAGTCATCATCAAAAGAAATCAAACAGCTCAGAGTTTACAGTGCCGCAAGAATTGACATGATCTCAACAAGCATTGTTGATGATCCAAAGAGCCCTTATTTTGAGGACGTTGAATTTTTCACTATCAGAAAGAGAAATGGAACTCCAATGAAAGTACACAGATCAAGATGTCTTGTGTTCAAGGGAGAGTTGACAAGTGATATACAAGAGCTTGATCTGAAATACAGGTACTGGGGATTTTCAACGATCCAGAAAATATGGGACAGGCTCAGGAATTACAGTGGCATTGAGAAAGGAGTTTCAAATCTGATGCTTGAGTTTTCTATTGGAAAGTTTAAGCTGAGTAATCTTGCTCAAATACTCTCATCAGGAGAGGAGGGAATGACTCAAGCATACAACAGAATGGAGATCATCAATGCAAGCAAGTCAATCATCAATGCTGTCATGCTTGGTGAGAATGAGGACTATACAACAGAGGACAGATCACTTGCTGGAGTTGCTGATGTCATTGACAGAGGCATGATGAACTTATCATCTGTATGCGGCATTCCAGTCACTCTGCTATTTGGCCGATCTCCCGGAGGGATGAATGCAACTGGTGAGAGTGATCTGAGGAACTATTATGATGATGTCTCAAGCAGACAAGAAATTGTCTTGCTCCCTGAGCTCCAGACTCTTGTCAATCAAATAGCAAGTTATGTATATCCAGAGGAAAGAGAGACAGATGAGGGAGAGCTGATTGAGGAGTATTCAGTTGATTTCAATTCATTATGGGAACCAACCGAGAAAGAGCAGGCAGAGATTGACAAAATAAATGCTGAGACAGATCAGATGAATATCGCAAATCAGATCATAAGCCCAATTGAAGCCCGATCTCATAGATTCCCGGAGCTTGAGCAAGATGCGGATCTGCCAGCTCCTCCTGATGCTGATGAGGAATAAATGCCAAAACAACCACTCATAAATAACACATCTTTATTTCAAGAGATGCTCTTGCAAAGGCGGAGAGGAATGGGTGAGGCAAACAGGAGAAAGTCTGCCAAGCCAAAAAGACAAGCATGGATTTACCCTCATGCTATTGAAAGAGAATATGGCAAGAGACTGACTCAGTGGATGAGACAGCTCACAGAGAGAGCAACACTTGAGATCAAGGCTCAGTTACCGGGCTGGATAAGTGAATATAATCAAGCAACAGGCAGAGCAGACAGTGTGAGACTTGATGACTTTCCAGATGAGTTGACAGCCACTATTGATGAACTTGAGGGACTTGCTCAGAAAGCGGCAGATGAGAATCTGAAAATGATGGTTGTTGATGTTGGCTATAATACATCAGATCAGAACATGAAACAGTGGAGCAAGTTCACTCAGGGAGTGCTTGGTGTTAAGTTCTTTCCAACTGAGGCATGGGAAACTGATGTGATCAATACATGGTCTCAGGCAAATTTCAATCTGATCAAGTCTCTCAGTAATGAATACATCAAGAAAGTCAACACTCTTGTCAGTGAGGGAGTTCAAGCTGGCAAGACTTATGATGAGATCATGAGAGAGATGAGAAAGACAAATAAGAATATGTCTGGAGCAAGAGCCCGGCTCATTGCAAGAGATCAGGTTGGTAAGTTGACAGAACAGTTCAGTCACAGGAGACAGCAAGATGCTGGAATTGAAAATTATGTTTGGGCAACTGTTGGAGATGAGAGAGTCAGAGCAAAGCACAGAGTCATGGATGGTCTTTTATGCAGATGGGATGATGCAACTGTTTACAGTGATGATGGAGGCAAGACATGGAAAAAGAGATCATCAATTGGTGGTGTTCAGTTGCATCCGGGACAAGACATTCAATGCAGATGCTCTGCACTGCCTGCCTTTGATGATATAATTGCCGAGACTGACAAGATCATACAAGAACAGAGAGCAGAGGAAAAAAGGAGGCTTGAGATAGCATGAATCAAGATGAATTTACAAAGATGATAATGGAGCTTATAAAAGAAAACAAACTTCTTTTTATGGACAGGGATGACAGAGTCAGATCCATCAAGGATATGAGACTCTTTACTCAAGAGGATGTTGTCATATTCTATGAGGCGGAGAAAAAATAATGAAAGTACCTGACTCAGTAATGGAGCACATAAGAAGTGAACTGGAGTCTCTGGAGTATGGCAGAGTCATCATTGAGATACAAGCAACAAGCAACAAGATTGATGTGGTGACTGAGTCAAGACAGAGGTTCCCTGCAAAAGAGGACAGGTCTCTTGCTTTGTTGGAAAGCAAGTAAAACAAGTAAAAAAAGTAAAAAAGGAAATTATAAAAATTCAAAACCAGAGGAAAAAGTATTGATTAAATAAACCGTTTTTCTATATATTTATATTAGATAATACTATATCAAGAAATAAGAATTGTGGTTGAGCAAAGAATGCAGACCAGATTCTCTTTTTAGAGGGTCTGGTCTTTTTTATTTTAAGGAGGGAGCAATCAAATGGCAATAGTTAATATGGACAGAGAGGAGTTTGTCAGGACAGGAGATGTTGGAGCTGTTTACTATGAGAATCTTGAGCTGACATCAGGAGAATCAGATATTTACATCTTGCCAATCGGTGTCATCTATGCAATTGCGGCAAGACAAGACAATGGACACTTTGAATTTACAATGGATGATGATGATGTGATTGATGCAGGCAATGAGGAGTGGTTTGTATGGAATGGCTCATCAGCAATCAACAAAGGTGTAAGAGCTTTTAAATTTGTTTGGGACAGTGACACAGCAACTGGCTCAATCACAGTGAAAACGGAGAAAGTCTAATGAGTGAATCAAATATATTTGAAGATAGTGGTGTCACTCCAGAGGTTGACAGTGGTGACAATAATTTCAGCTCTGATGTAATTGGAAATAAGAATGACACAGTTGGAGGAGACAGCCTTGTATCCTTGACCAAAGAAATTCTTGTTTCAGTTGGAGGAGAGGCCAGTCAGTTAAGAACAATACCATCAATATCTGGAGCTGTTGAGGAGGATGGATATTTGATGTTTTATATATCTGTCTATGATGTTGATGATGGCCCTATTGCCTCAGCGGACATTGACATTTCAAGCATATCAGCAGTGCTGGAAAAGAGCACAGGAGGAGGAGCTTTCTCAAGTGCTGGCATCACACAGCCAACATTCACCAAAGAGGATGGAGGAGTGAAGTGTGCTTATAGATTTCTTGCGGCTGAATGGCAGAATGGCGATCTCTATAATCTTGAGGTCTCAGGTATTTCCGCAACAATAGGCAGTGATACTGGATACATCAGAAAATATACATGGTCTAATGAGATCAATGAAGATGCAAATGTTGAGGCAAAGATTGATGCTATACAAGCAGATATAGGGGATCCCAGCTCAAGAACAAATTTGCAGACAATTGTTGCTCTGCTTGGCAATCCTGATGCGGCTGGAAAGTCAATATATGACAACTTAGGAGACTTTGTTGGTCAGACTAATTTGCAGACATTGAAAGATGCTCTTGCTATTCCAGACACAGCTGGCAAAGGATTGTTTGTTGAGCTTGCAACTGACAGACTTGACAATGTCACTTTTGGACTGAGTGCTATTAAGACCTTGATTGATACAGTTGACACAGTGGTTGATGCTCTCCCTGATTCTGGAGCACTGACAAGCCTTGCACAAAAGTCAGAGAACTCAAGTGGAGACTTGACAGGAACTTTTGCCTATCTTGATGCTGGAGGAGAGCAAGATGTGGTTGAGCTGACTACCACAACAAGAAAGAAAGTTGATGGGGTGTCTCTTGATCTTGTGAATATGACTCAAGATGGCACAATCAGAGTCTATCACAAGATTAACGGAACCACTTACAGACTGATGAAGCCAACATACAGTTTCACTGTTGCCAGTGACCCGGATGGATTGTATATTGATCTTAATATGTCAATAACAAATGACCTCAAGATCACATATCAAGAGGGAGCTGATGAGGGAGCTGACAGAAATATACCATACTCACTGGTCTATGACATCAAAGAATAAGGAGAGGAGCAATGGCATATAACGGCATACCACAAGTTGTTATTGACAGCACATCAAAAGTTGTAAAAAGAATGGGAAATACTGATATGGCGGCATTGCCTGATTTTGACAGTGGCACTGAGTCTGTTGTTGAGACAGACTTTGTCTTTGATCCTCCTCTTAGTGGTTATACTGCCGAGTTCTGGACTTATGATGATGTTGGAGATACATTCAATCTTGACAGTCTTGGTTGTAATAAAGTATTAAGGAAAAGAGAGGTCAATGACAAGACAACCCGATTGATTGAGCAGGGATTTACTTTTGACAGTTGTGTGTTTGCTCTGACAAAGACAGCTATAGAATATTGGATTGGAATAAAAGCATCCTCTGACATAATCACTTGGCCAATGAACATAAATAAAAAAGATGGTACTGTTTACAGTCTTGCTGAGGCTGATCTGCCCTCTTTTTCTGGTCAAGTATTAAGCACAATACAAGGTTATGAAGATTCAGGCAGAGGCTTGAGAGATGACATTGATGCTTGCACAACACAAGCGGAGCTTGATGCTGTTGTTGATAATAGAACATAATGGAGTGATATAATGAAAGTAAATAGCAAAGCCAAAAGTTATTTGTCAGGACTTGTAAGAGATGGCAAGATCAGTGAGGGAGACTGGTCTTTCTCCTCAGCAGACGGCAATAAGTTGCTTGGTGCTGATGGAGATGACTGGACGCAGTATGGCAGAGTTCATCTTGCTGTTGATACTGATGCAGAGCCAGAGACAAAGGCTTATTATAAATTTCCTGTTGCTAAAATGGTTGGAGATGAGATACAGATATTCAGGAGAGGTGTGATTGCCGCAAAGAGTGCGGCGGCTGGAGGCAGAGGAGCTCCAGAGAGACCAGACATTGAAAAGTTGGCTGATGATTTACTCACTGTTATAAATGAGAAACTTGATGCCTATCCTGATAAGAAAAAAAGAAAGATGTCTGATTCATTCAGACTTGATTATCTCAATATACCAGAACATGATAGCTATATGGAGGAAAAGTTTGCCAGAACTCCTGAGGGGTTCTTAAAAGGCAGAGCTATTGTGACAAATGTTGGTGTCTTTCAATATAGAATGCCAGACGGGTCAGTGAGAGGTGAGCTGAGACCGCCTGAGGAGGTCTTTGCCTCTGAGTCAATGGAATCACTAAAAGGGATCCCTCTTGCAAATGAGCATCCAAAAAAAGGACTGATTGATATTGACAATATAAGAAAAGAGCAAGCAGGCTATGCTGGAGATGAGATTCTAAGAGATGAGTACCACTTGTCAATACCTCTGACATGGACAGATGGAGAGACTATTGAGGATATAAGAGAGGGCAAGAGAGCTTTGTCTTGTGGATACACTGCTGATGTTGAGAATGCATCTGGTGTCTGGATGGGAATGCCTTATGATGCAATACAGAGGAACATCAGATATAATCATATTGTCTTAACTGACAAAGGCCGGGCAGGTGACAATGCCCGGATTAAAATAGATTCTGATTATGCTGAAGATTTCGGCATACAGGAAAATAAAAAATCTCAAGAAGGAGCAATGTCAATGAAGAAAATTAAAATTGACGGTGTTGAGTATGAGGCGGAGGCTCCTGTCATTACCGCATTTACTCAGACACAGAAAGAGCTTGAGGCACTCAAGACTGATTCCACCAAAGAGATTGACACTCTTAAAAATGACAATACCACATTGTCTGCTGAAAGAGACAGTCTCAAGGATGAGGTTGCTCAGTTGAAAGAGGATGCCAAAAAGTTTGAAGACTCAAAGAATGATGATTTGGAAAAAGCAGTACAGGCCAGACTTGTTTTACTTGACTCAGCCAAGAGAGCTGAGATTGAGG
>JABAHS010003434.1_pt1 | contig 11801 bp, 8 predicted proteins | sample 7062111 | NCBI WGS metagenome assembly JABAHS01 (sample SAMN14534600, study PRJNA622989) | marine sediment metagenome | biome: marine biome [ENVO:00000428]; feature: marine pelagic biome [ENVO:01000023]; material: deep marine sediment [ENVO:00002113]; isolation source: pool of 4 deep marine... | reverse complement strand
TGACACATTTCGAGTTTCTAACCGTTGCTCTCTCATTTGTTCTTGGCTTGTCGGTCACCGTTTTGCTGACTTCCTTGCTTATCGCATTCCGCGCCAGACGAAAGATGCGCTTAACCTGGCTTCCTTTGGTTTGGGCTACCTACATTCTGGTACTTCAATTCGACGTTTGGTGGGAGCTTTATGGCCTTTCGTCAATGCAGACCTGGTCTGTGGGGGCCTTCGTCTTGCTGCTATTACTGGCTCTCCTGCTATTTGTGGCGGGAGGCCTCATCTTACCCACGGGTTTTGGCGATTACCCGGAAGACCTCGACGAGTATTTCCAGGAAGATGGTCGGTGGGCGATCGCTGTTATTGCTGGCTTTAATCTGACTGCAATCGTCGCGAACTATGCGCTGTTCGACGTAAGCATTCTTGATCCCATGAACACCTGGAATATGATTGCTATCGCCATCGCGGTCGTAGTTATCAGGGCAAAGTGGCGCGTCGTTCAGGGTGCCGCCACAATCACATACGGAATCTGGCTTGGCATCTATATGTGGACGTTCGTTCCCAGCGCTTACTGAAACACGTGGGCTAACAGCCGCTTCTGGCCGATAGCTGACATTCAAATCAGGCTTTTTCAGGGCCTCTGAACGTCCGGTATTGGTGAGAGCGGACATTCGTCCAGGCTGAATGTCCGCTTTCCACCCTAAACCCGCCATTGGGCTAGAATGGGTCTGAATGGCCGCTACTGACCCATAGCGGACGCTCGATTTCAAAGCTGAAATATGACAGACCCGATGTTGACCGGAGGCGCAATGAATTTTCGCTGCTCGCTAATCGTCTTTCTTATTGTCTTGACAGGGATTGGCTCGGAGGCGTCGTGGTCGGAAGGGAGTGACGCTATTGAACGGATTCTAATCTTTGGCGCCAGTGGACGGATTGGCAAACACATCGTCGACGAAGGCCTGAAGAGGGGCTATTCGATTACAGGTGTTAGTCGAAGCCCAGAGCGACTGTCGGACAAAGCGGATCGGATAAAGATCGAAATCGGAGATATTCTCGATCGCGAGCGGACGAAAGAGCTGATCTCGGCTCACGATGCAGTCATAGTCTCGATTGGCGGGACTCCCAGGGATAAGAACCCCCAAACCTACATAGCGGCGCTGGCTGCCGAGAGCCTGATCGAGGTTCTGCAGACCTTTGGTGACGCCGGTCCGCGCCTAATATTCGTTGGAAACCTGTTCACGCTAATTTTCGAGGATGGCAAGACCTTGCTGGAGCTGGGGCGAGTGGACGAATCCCACGAGTTCTATGCCATGTTCTACGGTCACCAGATTGCGATCGACATGTTCCGCGCAAGTGAAGGCGTGAACTGGACGATCGCGACACCACCGAACGGTCTGCGACTTGAAGGTTTCACAGGCAAGGTGCGCTTTGGCGGTGATGAGCTGCTTCGCGATCCGGACGGAGAGCCAGCCCAGATATCGCGGGAGGATTTTGCGTACGCCGTCTACGAGGAGTTGGAGGCAGGTCGTTACATCCGACAGCGATTTAATGCGGCACGCTTGGCGGAGTAGAGAATATTCCAGGTAGCACTTGATTTCGAGGGCCGTTTCTGGCCGTTAGCGGTCATTCAAATCAGCCCGTTTCAGGGCCTCTGAATGTCCGGTTTGGGTAAAAGCTGCCATTCAGCCTGGACGAATGTCCGCTTTCCACCCGAAAGCTGCCATTCGGCTAAAACGGGTCTAAATGGCCGCTACTGACCCATTGCGGACGTTCGTGTATGCACACACTTGCAGCATGAGATAATGATGCTCCGCGGCGGCAGAGTATACTTTATATACTCACGCAGCGGCGTAAAGGAGGCATTGTATATGGTGCACCGACCCGACGCGGTCGTATTCGATGTCTTGGAGACGTTGCTCGACCTTGATCCGCTGGCGGCGCGGCTGGAAGAGGTCGGCCAGCCGGCGGCCGTGTTGGGACCCTGGTTCATGCGCTTCCAGCGCGATGCCATGGCGCTGACGCTTGCCGGAGACCCGGCCCCCTTTGAGCCGGTCGCGCGCCAGGCCTTGCAAACCGAAACCCGACAATTGCTGAGTGAAGCCGACATCGACCACGTGCTCGATGGATTCGCCACGCTGCCCGCTTTCGACGACGCCGCACCGGCTCTACGGACCCTGTCGCGGGCAGGGATCGTTGTCGGATGTTTGACGGTTGGCAGTCCCGAGAACACGCAACGTTTTCTCGACGGCGCTGGACTTGCCGAGTTCGTTGATCACGTCATCACCGCGCAAGCGGCAGGCGTGTGGAAGCCTCACCCGGAGATCTACCGATTCGCCGCGGCACGGATGCATATACCAATCGAGCAAATGGCATTGGTTGCTGTGCACGCATGGGACTGCCATGGCGCGAAGCGCGCTGGCGCGCTTGCCGGCTGGTGTTCCCGTCTCGAAGGTCAGCCTGGAGACGTGTTCCTGTCCGCCGACGTCACCGGTAAGAGCCTTGTCGAGGTAGCAGACGGGCTTTTGAAACTGCGCTAGCGCCCATCCCTGCAACAACGTTGACGCCGGCCGCTTGTGGCCGTTAGCTGCCGTTCAAATCAGGCTTTCTAGGGGTCCCTGAATGTCCGGTATCGGTGAAAGCTGTCATTCAGCCTGGACGAATGGCAGCTTTCTACCCTAAAGCGGTCATTGAGCTAGAATCGGTCTGAACGACCGCTTGTGACCCTAAGCGGACCCCTGACGCCCATTTCTCCCGGTATAGTGTCAGCAAAGAAGACAGAGTTGGGGGGTACAAGATGTTAAGAATCATTGCGCTTGGCGCCGTGGCTGTATTTCTATCAGCTTGTACGGATGCCGGTCTCACACCGAAAGAAGGCTACGTTGACGTAGAAGGCGGGAAAGTCTGGTTCCAGATCGTTGGGTCCGGCAAAGCTACTCCGCTCCTCCTGCTTCATGGTGGCCCAGGTGCTCCAAGCTACTATTTGAAGCCGCTTGAACGAATTGCGGTGGACAGACCGGTCATTTTCTATGATCAGCTGGGGGCCGGGCGGTCGCCCGCGCCAGCCGATAAGTCACTGTGGACTGTCGAGCGGTTCGTTGATGAGCTGGCCCAGGTGCGCACTGCTCTCAATCTGGACGAAGTGCATATCCTCGGACACTCATGGGGCTCGATGCTTGCAATGGACTACATGCTCACCCAACCCGAAGGTGTAGTAAGCCTGATCTTTGCAAGCCCTGCGCTTAACGTTACTCGCTGGACAGAAGATGCAAGAGAGCTACTGAAAGCGCTGCCCGACGACACTCGTGCATTGATCGAGCATCACGAAAGCGAAGGGACGACAGACGCTCCTGAATACCAGGAGGCGGTCATGGATTTCTACAAGATGTATCTGTCTCGCTCCGACCCCTGGCCTCCGGAACTTATGGCTACTTTCGAAAGCTTTAACACTGAGTTGTATGGCTATATGTGGGGCCCCAGTGAGTTCACCGCCACCGGCACATTGCAGAGATACAATAGAGAACCGGATTTGCCGAAGCTGGATTTACCCGTGCTGTTCACAGCTGGTCGCTACGATGAAGCGACGCCCGAAACAGTGCAGCATTTTCAAAGCTTGATTCCTGGTGCGGAGATACAGATTTTCGAAGAAAGCGCTCACCTGACAATGCTGGATGAGCCCGATACGTATGCGGAGGCAATTCGGAATTTTCTCAATAATGTGGATGGGTCGCGTTAGGGATATCGGCGTTGTCCGCTCCTGGCCGTAAGCAGACCTTCAGATTTGGCTGTTTTAGTGCCTCTGAATGTCCGGTATTGGTAAGAGCGGACATTCGCCCAGGTAGAGAGTCCGCTTTCCGCCCTAAAGCTGTCATTCGGCTAGAATGGGTCTGAACGACCGCTACTGACCCAAAGGCGACGTGGGAAGCACCTCGTTGGGACGTCTGCTTTCTGGCACGTGCATGCATCATTGGCTCCACAGACCGTGTCCCTGAGTCGATCAGCGCCGACATGACTTGCTTCCTGGAATCCCGTGACCAGCAGTTTCAACGAGTTAGTTCTGCCCAAGAGTAACCAGCTGACTCCTGCAGTCTTCCTGAGCACGCTCAGTTCCTGTTTCACATCTAGTTGGCAGTGTGATCGCGGTCTCGAGACTACTCGTCGGGCTCGAGGAACCTGACGGTTCGTACAGCGAACGTCAACGGATCCGCCCGATCCAAGATTAAGAAACCGAGCACCATATTCAGCTTGGAAAGATCGGCATTATCGAAGTCTGCGAGATTGAATTCGTAGCTATCCCATTGCTCGCTCAGCACGATTTCCAGATTGGTTTGGCTGCCATCGTCCGGATCGTCTCTGTCTTTCATGTTGAGCAGCAGGCGCTCGCCGCCATCGGCGCCTTTCGCCTCGAGGAGAATCCTGTCGAAGCGAGTAAAGTCCGAGCTGGGTCGACCGAGATTGTTCGAACGATCGCGTACCTCGAGAAAGAACGCGGCCCACGGCGCTCCACGTTTTATCGTGATCTGAAGGACATTGTCCACATGGCTAACGTAATCGTGGTCAACATACTGTTCGCGCGGAATAAACTTGCCGTCTCCATAATAGGAGTAAGCGAAGCTTGGCCGGTAGTGCGCTATGCTCAACCTGCCGTCCCGAACGACATTCGGATGACCGGCACCTTGCTTGAGCGCGTCGATATCCGCGAGGGTCCGCCGAGCATGATCGTCGAAGTCGTGAGAGCCAGCCTCGGCCATCTCGGTGAACAAGCGCGCCAGCGCGAGCAGCTTCTCATACTCTCGCAAGATCGGGGCCGCGTTACGCACCGTTTCGAGCAATCGTCTGGGAAACTGGCTGCTGTAGTACTCGCTATAAAATTCCTGCAATTGTTCGAACCGTCCTGGCAGCAGGGCGGTCGGATCTCCAAGCGCGAAGATTTCGATCGGTGCGGATGAGACTTCGACAGGCAGCGAGAGTGCTGCCATGATCCGCTCATTGTAGGCTTGCTCGAGATGTCCGATCCGGGCACTCCCAACGTAGTAGCGTGACAGGAGCATCTCTACGTCCTTGCCCTGCAACTCGTCCAGCACTCCGGAATTCTTCAGGGCATCGAATCCGCTAGTATTGGCGCTGAAGTAAGCGACTCTTTCCGCAGTACGCATTGCTTGCGCCAGGTATAGAATCTCCTCCACATTAAACGACGGCCGGTGCAGCAGGTCCGTCCGCGCGTTCGTCGCGAGCAGTATGGTTTCACTGCGCCCGGCGTGTAACTCCTCCAACATGCGAATGTCTTCGCGCATATTGCCTGCGATCGTGCGCAGGTAGTTGTCAAGGGTCGCTCTGTCCTGGCGCTCGGAGTTCCAGTTGTCGATTTGCAGCGCAATCAGGATGCCCACAATAACAAGAAGAATCTCGCCGACCCCGTAGCCGACGTATCGTCGGGTATCCCGGTTAAGGAAGACCGTACGTTTCAGCCAGCGCAGACCAAGCATGGTCTGGAGTATAAGCGGTGGAACAATTCTTCGGAGGATTTTCTGCCGATAACACACCCAGTCGCCCAAAAACGGTCATTCACAATCGGAACTTTGGGGGCTGCTATTGGCCGTTAGCTGCCGTTCGCCTGGTTTCGGCTACAATGACTGCTACTGACCCAAAGCGGACTGTTGTCTCTTACATGCTCGGAGATTGTTTGTGGACTCGGATCAGTTTAATCGTTGGATAACTCTGGGAGCGAATCTCGGGGTAATTGCGGGCCTTGTGTTCGTCGCGATTGAAATTCGACACAACACAATGGTCAATGAAAGCACGGTTCAAGCTGAGTTACTGCAGTTGGGTCATGAGGCTCATGACTGGAAGCGCGACCCTGATTTCGCGGACATAATTGTTAAGGCTTCCACCGACTATGACGATTTGTCACCGTCCGAGCGGGTCCAGTTCAATACGCACGTCTTCCAGCTACTCAATGTCTGGGAGCATGCATTTAAGATTTATGGCCGTGGATTGATGAACCGTTCGTTCTGGGATGGGTGGAACAATTCCTTCGCGCCTCAAATGCAGGACCCATCATGGGTAAGAGTGTGGAACGAAGTGAAGCCCCTGTTCGCTATCGAGTTTCAGCAACATGTCGACTCATACGTGGTTGGCAATTGAGCGACCGCTTCTGGCCGTTAGCTGCCATTCAAATCAGCCCTTCTCGAAGCATTCGAATGTCCGCTATCGGGAAAAGCGGACGTTAGGGAGCGGAGATGAGGCTAAGTAGGCGTATTTGGGCTATTTCAATCGGATGCGTCTCGGAACTGTCGGAACAGTGCAAATCATGCCCCCGGTACCGCACAAAAGAACCCGGCCTCACGCCGGGTTTTTTGTGGCTGCGCGCTCGAGTCAGGCGGCAAGTGGTTCGGCATCGTGCGCTGCACGGGCGGCTTCGGTTTCGATGAAATCGTTCCGTTCCAGCAGGAATGCCGAGGTGGCTTCCAGGTCGAACTGCTTCTCGATCGTGATCCAGGGCATCAGGGCGTGAATGGCGAACGCCAGGACGCTGCGAAGAAGGCGCCAGGCGATGCCCATGGCGAAGCCCCAATGCTCGAAGTAGCTGATTCCCTGGTCGTGCGGGTGCTGGGTGAAAATGGTCATTTTGCGGTTCTCCTCGTTCAGTTTCTGGAAGTGTGGAAAACCGTGCGTTCCGGGAGCGTTCCAGCCGGGCGTTCCATTTTTAATCGGGGAACGCTTCCGCTTATCATGGTTGGATGCGATTAGCGGTCCGCTTTCTCGGGGTAGTCGAGGTTGTCCTCGACGGAGAGCGCCTGCGCGCATTCGATTCCCTGCGCCTGCAGCGATTTCTCGCGCTGATCGCGTTGCGCAGGGACGCGCAGCACCGATCGCGGCTCGCCTTCGAACTCTGGCCAGATTCTGACGAAAGCCAGGCACGCACGAACCTCCGCAAGCTGCTGCACGAATTTCGCCACGCGCTTCCCAACGTCGAACAATTCGTCGATATCGAGAAAGAAACGGTGCGATGGGTATCGACGGGGTCGAGCGAAGTCGACGTACATAAATTTCGCGACGCCGTGGCGGCGGGCGACCTGCACCTGGCCTCGCGCATCTACTCGGGCGATCTCCTGCCGGCGTGTTATGACGACTGGGTGCTGGAGGAGCGAGCCAAACTCCATGCAGAGGTGCTTGACGCCCTTGCACAGCTGGCCGAAGAGTCGGCTGAGCGTAATGATCAAAAGGCGACGATCACATATACACAGCGCATTATTGATCTGGAGCCGACTGAGGAAACGGCAGTCATGCTGCAGATGGAGGCACATCTCGGTCTCAATGATAAGTCGGCCGCGTTACGTTGTTACCACCATTACGCGGACGTGCTTGAGCATGACCTGGGGCTGACGCCAGGCCAAGAGATCGAGGATCTCTACCGCCAGCTACGCAAAGGCGCGCCGAGGCGAGGCGACGAGCAAAGTCCGAGCCTGGCATTGGCAGCTGAGTCGCCTTTTGTGGGCCGCGAGCGCGAGTGGAGCGAGCTCGCGGCAGCCTGGGACAGCGCGCGGCAGGGAAGGGCCCATCTCGTACTCGTGACCGGCGAACCTGGAATTGGCAAGTCCCGCCTCGCGCTGGAACTGGGTCGCAGTATTCGTGCGGATGGTCAGCTCGTGGCATCGGCGCGCGCCTACGAGGCGGCAGGCCGGCTGCCATGGGGACCGGTCGTCGAAATATTGCGATCGGAAGCGCTGCGGGGTCAGATCGAAACGCTCGACGGTCCCTGGAAAGCGGAACTGGCGCGTCTTTTGCCCGAGCTCGGCGACACGGTGTCTCCTTCTGATCCTTACGCGCCGGGCGACAAGGTGCAGCGCCATCGTCTTTTTGATGCTGTACGGGAAGCCCTATTGGCCGGCGATCGGCCGCGGATGTTGATCATCGACGACCTTCAGTGGTGCGATACCGAAACCATCGAATTGATCGGCTTCCTCGTCAGGTCGCGCCGAAGTGCGCCGGTACTAGTGGTCGGCACGGTCCGTGACGAAGAGCTATCCGAGAAACACCCCCTGACGGGCGTTGTCAGCGCCCTGAACCGCGAGCAGGCGGTAACGACAATCCCACTCGAACGTCTCGATCAGGCCGCTACCGAGGCACTTGCAGGCCAGCTTCGAGCCGTTCAGGCGCTCGACAGTGAAACGGCGGAGCGGCTGTGGAAGGAGACCGAAGGCAATCCACTCTTTGTTATTGAAACCATACGGGCCGGCATACCGTCTGATGCCGATCGCGCCGTGCTCACGCCAACGATTCGGTCCGTGCTGCACGCACGTCTCGAGCAGCTGACGGATGGCGCCAGGCGCCTGGTTGATGTTGCTGCCGTTGTCGGCCGGCGTTTTTCGATTCGGCTGCTGGCTGCGGCAAGCGGAAATACCGAGGACGAACTCGTCGACGATGTTGATGAACTCTGGCGCCGGCGGATCATTCGCGATCATGGTCAGGCCTACGATTTCAGTCATGACAAGTTACGTGCCGTGGCCATTGATGCGATCAGCCCGGCGCGACGGCGCCAGCTGCACCGGGCGGTTGCCGAGGCTATCGCGAACGAATATGAGAATGACCTCGACGTTGCGGCCTCACAGCTGGCGGCGCATTACGACCAGGCGGGCATGGCAGACAAGGCTGTCGAGGCTTATCGCGTCGCCGGGGAGCGGGCCGTTTCCGTGTCGGCTCTTGATGAAGCCGTTACGATGTTTCGGCGGGCCCTTGCCTTGCTGGGCGACCTGGCGCCATCACGCGATCGCGATGAGCTGGAGCTGCAGATTCGCATTGCCCTCGGATCGCCACTAGTTGCCCTTGACGGTTATGGCGCGGCCAGCTCGCACCGGCTGTACGAGCGTGCGCTCAGTCTTTGCCGCAAGCTGAACCGGCCAATCGACGCGCCGATATTGCGCGGACTCGGCCTTGCCCGACTGCAGGGATGCCGGTTTGAGGACTGCGACAAACTCGCACAAGCCCTTCTGGATAGCGAGAGCCAGGACGCAGTTACGAGGACGGAAGGTCACTATTTACTCGGCGTGAGCGCGTTCTGGCAGGGTGACCTGGAGAAAGCCCGCCACCACCTCGAGGCCGCCATCGCGGCATACGATGTAACCCGTCAGGACGAGCACCTGGCGCTGTTCGCACAGGACCCGAAAGCAGTGTGTCTCGTCCGCCTGGCCCTCGTTGAGCAATGGGCGGCAAATACGCAGCGTGCCGATGAGTTGGCACGGGAAGCGCTGCAGGTGGCGGCGGAAACGGACCACCCGATGACGCTGGCCTATGTCATCACGTATGCGGCAATTCTGGCAGCCGAGGCCGGGGAGTTCGACTGGCTGGCAGAGCTGCTTGCCGAGGCAGAGGCCCTTCGCGAACGCCTCTCGGAGCGGTATCTCGTGGTCGTTCTGGAGGCCTTGCGGGGCTGGCTGGAGGTCAGCGAAGGGTCGCTTGGAGGTATCGATAAGATCTTGCACGCAGTCGGGCGCTCGCGTGCCGAAGGCGAGACACTACACTTATCCTACGTGCTGCTGCTGCTCGCGCGTGCCCGCCTGCAGGCGGGTGAGGCGCGCGAAGGACGCGTCGCGTCACGTGAGGCGCTGGAGTGGACTCAGGCGGTCAATCAGCGCTATTTGGAGGCCGAGTTGAGCCGGTTGGATGCCGAACTGGCCCAGCGCAGCGGTGAATCCAGCTAGCAGGGAACGCTTTGGGAACGCCGGGAGGTGCAAATTGGGGCACCTTGAATGAGACCGGCAAACGGAGTAACCCATGAATGACACGATCAACACCCTGACCGAAACGACCCGCGGACCGGTAATCACGGCCTCGGACACTGCTTATGACGATGCACGTGCCGTCTACAACGGCATGCATGACCGTAAGCCGCTTGCGATTGTGCAGTGTGTGGACGCAGCGGACGTAATGGCCGCAATCGCCGCCGCCCGCGACAGCGGCCTCGATCTGGCAGTTCGCGGCGGCGGGCACAGTGTCCCGGGATTTGGCACGATCGACGAGGGGCTGGTCATTGACCTGTCCCGGATGAATTACGTGCAGGTCGATCCCGCCAAGAAAGTGGCCAATGTTGGCGGTGGTGCCACGCTGGGTGATGTGGACCATGCAACCTATCCGTTCGGTCTCGCCGCGGCCGGCGGCGTCGTCTCGACGACCGGTGTGGGCGGCTTGACGCTGGGCGGTGGCATCGGATACCTGACGCGAAGCGTCGGCCTTACGATCGACAACCTGCTGTCGGCCGATGTCGTGCTGGCTGACGGCCGCCAGGTGACCGCCAGCGACTACCAGAATGAGGATCTCTTTTGGGCATTACGCGGTGGTGGTGGCAATTTCGGGGTCGTTACGAACTTCGAGTTTCAGCTCCACGAGGTCGGCGACATCGTGGGTGGCCCGATGTTTTTCGAGTTCGACGATGCCCAGGCGGTGCTCGAGTGCTACCGCGAGTACATGATGCATGCGCCCGAGCAGCTCGGCTGCTTTTTCGGCTGGCAGATCGCGCCGCCCTTGCCGTTTATTCCGGAAGACCGGGTAGGCGACTTGTTCTGCGTCCTCGTGCCCTGTTGGAACGGGCCGCACGAAGAAGCGGAGCAGGTCGTGAAGCCGTTCCGGGACGCTGCCGAAGTCAAGGCTGAACTGTTTGAGGTCATGCCGTTTCCGACGCTGCAAAGCTTGTTCGACGACGCGGTGCCGAAAGGCATGCAGAACTACTGGAAGGCGGACTTCATTACGGAACTGACAGACGATGCTATCGCCGCGCACATCGAGCACGGAGCCAAAACGCCGCACATCAGTTCGAGTATGCATCTGCACCCGATCAACGGTGCGGCTCAGCGGGTTGGCGCCGATGACACGGCTTTCGGGCACAGGGACAAGAACTTCGCGCCGGTGATCGTTGGCATGTGGGATGACCCGGCTGAGAACGAAGCCAACACACAGTGGGTGAAAGACTATTACGAAGCCATTCATCCGTATTCCGGCAGCGACGGGGGCTACATCAACTTTATGTCCGACGACGATGATGACCGTGCACCCGCCAACTATGGCGCGAATTACGAGCGGCTGGCGCAAGTCAAGGCGGCTTATGATCCGGACAATCTATTCCACGTTAACCAGAATATTGTTCCGGTGGATGCCCGGTAAATCAGCCGAGTTTGTCTGTATCGGCCAGGCCAGGCGGATGCGGGTGAGCGCTGTCGGAACAACGCACTCCGAGGCCGGCGGAGCCGGCCGACATAACTGAGCCCGCAGGGGCGAAGGCAATCACGCCCCCGTTACCAAAAAAATGGCGCCCTTTGTGGGCGCCATTTTCGTTTGAAGGGTGGGCGTCCGGCCTGATAGAGGCGAATCCGGTGCCACCTAGGTAGAATCCCGCGTGAAGAGATAAATCTGGAGAGCAGATGTCGTTCTTCAAAGAGGCCAAGCGACGCAAGATTGTCCAGGTAGCGGCAGTCTACCTGGTCGTCGCCTGGCTGATTGTGCAGGTTATTGACGTCGTCAACGATCCACTGCGTCTGCCCGAGTGGTTTGACACGGTTGTTATCGTGCTACTCGCAGTTGGGTTTCCGGTAGCAGTGGTCCTGGCCTGGGCTTTCGATATGACTCCCGATGGAGTGCGACGGGCTGCCGCTGGGCAAGTTTCGCCTCCGAGTGAGAGTCGCAAGCTGGAATACGCGCTTCTGGGCCTGATCGCCATAGGCATTATCTGGTTGATTGTCCGGGATTCGGTGTCTCTGGATGGCGGTCCAGTAGATACGCCTATCGTGATCCTTATGGACACGTCAGCGCCTCGGGGAGTGTAT
>JABAHS010089415.1_pt2 | contig 11804 bp, 10 predicted proteins | sample 7062111 | NCBI WGS metagenome assembly JABAHS01 (sample SAMN14534600, study PRJNA622989) | marine sediment metagenome | biome: marine biome [ENVO:00000428]; feature: marine pelagic biome [ENVO:01000023]; material: deep marine sediment [ENVO:00002113]; isolation source: pool of 4 deep marine... | reverse complement strand
GGGTTCATCACCGGGCTGATCTATCCGGAGCGGGAGGTGGAGGCGCGCGCCTACGTGGTGGTGCCCGGCGAGGAGGTGAGCCAGGAGGCGGCCGCCGAGCCGGCGGCGCCGGAGGCCATGGATCTCGCCGCCCTGCTCGCGGCCGCCGACCCCGAGGCGGGCCAGGACGTGCTCAAGAAGTGCCGCACCTGCCACAACGTGGACAAGGGCGGCAAGCACAAGATCGGGCCCAACCTGTGGGACGTGGTCAACCGCCCGGTCGCCTCCGCCGACGGCTACGCCTACTCGAACGCCCTGCAAGGAATGTCCGGCGAGACCTGGAGTTACGAGAACCTGGACGCCTTCCTGCACAAGCCCAAAGAGTGGGCGGCAGGAACCAAAATGAGCTTCGCCGGGCTCAGGGATGCCGAGCAGCGCGCCGACCTGATCGCCTTCCTGCGCTCGCTGAGCGACAGCCCGGCGGCGCTGCCGCAATAGCCGCCACGACTGGCGGCGCGCCCGCCCGATCCCTTAGCCCATGCCCGTACCCGCCTCGCGCGATCGCTGTCCCGAGACCTTCGTGGCCCTGGCCGAGCGCCTGGCCACGGCCGCAGGACGGGTCGCGCTGCGCTACTTCCGCCGCCCGCTCGACGTCGAGCGCAAGGCCGACGAGAGCCCGGTGACCGTCGCCGACCGCGAGGCCGAGGCCGCCATGCGGGCGCTGATCGCCGAGGCGTTCCCCGACCACGGCGTGGTCGGCGAGGAGCTGGGCCGCGAGCGCGCCGAGGCCGAGTACGTCTGGGTGCTCGACCCCATCGACGGCACCAAGCGCTTCATCTGCGGCCACGTGCAGTTCGGCACCCTGGTGGGCCTGCTGCGGGACGGGGTGCCGGTGCTGGGCGTCATCGACATGCCGCTCATGGGCGAGCGCTGGATCGGCGCCGCCGGCCGGCCGACCCGCCACAGGGACACGCGCGGCACGCGCGAGGTGCGGGTGCGGCCCTGCGCCGGGCTCGGCGAGGCGTTCCTGTTCGCCACCTCGCCGCACATGTTTCCGGGCGCCGATTTCACCGCCTTCGAGCGGGTCCGCACCCGGGTCAGGCAGCCGATGTACGGCAGCGAGTGCTACGCCTACGGCCTCTTGGCCAGCGGCTTCGTCGACTTGGTCGTCGAGTCGACCATGGACGCCTGCGACTGCCTGCCGCTCGTCCCGGTGGTCGCGGGCGCCGGCGGCCTGATCAGCGACTGGCGGGGTGCGCCGCTCCGCCTCGAGTCCGACGGCCGGGTCCTCGCCGCGGGCGATCCGCGCTGCCACGGCGCCGCGCTGGAGGTCTTGAACGCGGCGTGAGCGCGCATCGCATCCCGTGCAGCGGCCCTCCGGCGGAAATGGTCTCGCCGCGGGAATCGGATTATAGTACGCGCCGCCTTAGCCCTTTGCCGGAGCACATGCGCGCCCTTCCAGCCGTCCTGCTCGCGCTCAGCCTGATGCTCGCCCCAGGCGCCCGGGCCGACGAACGGCCCGGCGAGCCCGACCACGTGCACAAGGCGCACGCCATCGCCATGCACGGGGAGCCGAAATACGGGCCGGAGTTCACCCACTTCGATTACGTCAACCCGCACGCGCCCAAGGGCGGCACCATCCGGCTCGCCGTGGAGGGCACGTTCGACAGCTTCAACCCCTTCATCCCGAAGGGCAACGCAGGCGAAGGCTGGGCTGTGGAGCGGCTGCTGACCGGCAGCGGGGACGAGCCGTTCACCGAATACGGCCTGATCGCCGAGAGCGTCGAATGGCCCGAGGACCGCTCCTGGGTGACCTTCACGCTGCGGCCCGAGGCGCGCTGGCACGACGGCACGCCGATCACGGCGGACGACGTGATCTGGTCGTTCGAAACGCTCAAGACGAAGGGACGTCCCTTCTACCGCTTCTATTACGGCAGCATCGCGGGCGCGCAGAAGCTCGGCAAACGCCGGGTCAGGTTCACCTTCACCGAAAAGGGCAACCGGGAGCTGCCGCTCATCATCGGACAGTTGCCGATCCTGCCCAAACACTACTGGGAGGCGGAGGGTCGCGACTTCGCGAAGACCACCCTTGAACCGCCGCTGGGCAGCGGACCGTACCGGGTCGCCGAGTTCGAAGCCGGGCGCTACGTCGTGGTCGAGCGGGTCAAGGACTACTGGGGCAGGGACCTGGCGGTCAACCGCGGACGCAACAACTTCGACCGAATCCGGTACGACTACTTCCGCGACGATACGGTCATCCGCCAGGCGCTCAAGTCCGGCGACATCGACTTTCGCGAGGAGAACCAGGCCAAGGCCTGGGCGCTCGACTACGACGTGCCGGCGGTGCGCAACGGCTGGCTCAAGAAGGTCGCGATCCCGCACCGGCGACCGACCGGCATGCAGGCTTTCGTCATGAACACGCGCCGGCCGATCTTCCAGGACCGGCGCGTGCGCCGCGCGCTGGCCTACGCCTTCGACTTCGAGTGGACCAACCGCAACCTGTTCTTCGGCCAGTACACGCGCACGGAAAGCTACTTCTCGAACTCCGAGCTGGCCGCCACGGGACTGCCGGAAGGCGAGGAGCTGGAGATCCTCGAACGCTACCGGGGGCGGATCCCCGAAGAGGTCTTCACCACGCCCTATTGGGCCCCTGAGACCGACGGCAGCGGCTGGCCGCGCGAGAACCTGAAACGCGCCTTCGAGCTGCTCGCCGAGGCCGGTTGGGTGGTCGAGGACATGAAGCTGGTGAACGCCGAGACCGAGCGGCCGATGAGGTTCGAGATCCTTCTGGTCTCGCCGGCGTTCGAGCGCATCGCCCTGCCGTTTGTCCGCAACTTGAAGCGCTTGGGGATCGACGCGCGGGTGCGCTTGGTCGACCAGTCCCAGTACATCAACCGGCTGCGCTCCTTCGACTTCGACATGATCATCGGCGGCTGGGGCGAGTCGGAATCGCCGGGCAACGAGCAGCGCAACTTCTGGAGCAGCACGGCGGCCGACTCGCCCGCCTCGCGCAACTGGATCGGGATCAAGGACCCCGTGATCGACGAGCTGATCGAGCTGGTGATCACCGCGCCCACCCGCGAGAGCCTGGTCGCCCGGACCCGCGCGCTGGACCGGGTGCTGCTCTGGGGCCACTACGTGATCCCCAACTGGCACCTGCGCAAGCAGCGGATCCTCTACTGGGACAAGTTCGCGCGGCCCGAGAAGCCGGCGCGCTTCGGCACCTCCGTCGATCTCTGGTGGTTCGATCCCGTGAAGGCGGCCAGGCTCGAAGAGCGCACGACCACCGAGGGCCCCACGGCCGAGCTCGAGGGCGACGGCCGGCCCGGCCTGGCGGGAACCATCGCCGTGATCGCCGGCGTGCTGCTCATCGGCTTCTTCGTCTTCCGCCGCGCGCTGCAAAGACCACAGGCATGAGGTCCCAAAGACCATGACCGCCTACATCGCACGCCGCCTGCTGCTCATGATCCCCACTCTGTTCGGGGTCATGGTGATCAATTTCGTGGTCGTGCAGTTGGCGCCCGGCGGACCGGTCGAGCAGGCCATCGCGCGTCTCACCGGCGAGGGCCCGGCGATCACGGAGCGCATCACGCGCGCCGGCACCGGCGAAACCCTGCAGGCGGCGCAGGCCCAAGAGGGGCCGACCAGCCGCTATCGCGGCGCCCAGGGCCTGGACCCCGAGTTCATCAAGGAGCTCGAGCAGCGCTTCGGCTTCGACAAGCCGATGCACGAGCGCTTCATCGAGATGATCGGCAACTACATCGTGTTCGACTTCGGCGAGAGCTTCTTCCGCGACCGCCCCGTGGTCGAGCTGGTCCTCGACAAGATGCCGGTCTCGATCTCGCTCGGCGTCTGGACCACGCTGCTCGTCTACCTCATCTCGATTCCCCTGGGCGTCGCCAAGGCGGTGCGCGACGGCACCCGGTTCGACATCTGGACCAGCGCGATCGTGATCGTGGGAAACGCCATCCCCAGCTTCCTGTTCGCCGTGTTCCTCCTGGTCGTCTTCGCCGGCGGCAGTTACCTCGACTGGTTCCCGCTGCGCGGCCTGGTCTCCGAGAACTGGCGCGAGATGCCCTGGCCGGAACTCGTCGCCGACTACCTCTGGCACATGGTGCTGCCGGTCATCGCCATGGTGATCGGCGGCTTCGCCACGCTCACCATGCTGACCAAGAACTCGTTCCTGGACCAGATCAACCAGCAGTACGTGGTGACCGCGCGGGCCAAGGGGCTGACCGAGCGCCGCGTGCTCTACGGCCACGTCTTCCGCAACGCCATGCTGATCGTCATCGCCGGCTTCCCGAGCGCCTTCATCAACGTCCTTTTCACCGGCGCGGTGCTGATCGAGATCATCTTCTCGCTCGACGGCCTGGGCCTGCTCGGCTTCGAGGCGGCCTTCGCGCGCGACTATCCGGTGATGTTCGGCACCCTCTACTTCTTCTCCCTGCTCGGGCTCCTCATGGGATTGATAGGCGACCTCATGTACACCGTGGTCGACCCGCGCATCACCTTCGAGCGGCTGGAGGCGTGACATGAGCGCAGCATCCCGGAGCGCCGCGCGGGAGGACCGCTTCCTCGGCCGCAGGATCTCGCCGCTGACGCGCCGGCGCCTGCACAACTTCCGCGCCAACAAGCGCGGCTTCTGGTCGCTCTGGATCTTCCTGGTGCTCTTCGTCGTCACGCTGTTCGCCGAGTTCGTCGCCAACGACAAGCCGTTCCTGGTCTACTACGAGGGCGAGTTCTACGTGCCGATCTTCGTGGCCTATCCCGAGACCGCCTTCGGCGGCGACTTCGAGACCGAGACCGACTACCGCGATCCCTACGTCGCGGAGCTGATCGACGGGCGCGGCTGGATGATCTGGCCGCCGGTGCCCTACAACCACCGCACCGTGGCCTGGGACCTGCCGGTGCCGGCGCCCGCGCCGCCCGGCGCCGAGCACTGGCTGGGCACCGACGACCAGGCGCGCGACGTGGTGGCGCGGCTCATCTACGGCTTCCGCATCTCGGTGCTGTTCGGCTTCGTGCTGACCGTGGTCAGCGCCGTCATCGGCGTCAGCGCCGGCGCGGTGCAGGGCTACTTCGGCGGCTGGACCGACCTCCTGTTCCAGCGCTTCATCGAGATCTGGTCGGGCATGCCGATCCTCTATCTGCTGATCATCCTGGCCAGCGTGGTGGAGCCCAACTTCTGGTGGCTGCTCGGCCTCCTGCTGCTGTTCAGCTGGATGGGATTCGTCGGCGTGGTGCGCGCCGAGTTCCTGCGCGCGCGCAACTTCGACTACGTGCGCGCGGCCCGGGCGCTCGGCGTCTCGGACCCGGTGATCATGTACCGCCACGTCCTGCCCAATGCGACGGTGGCGACCATCACCTTCATGCCGTTCACGCTGGCCGGCTCGGTCACGCTGCTGACCTCGCTCGACTTCCTCGGCATCGGCCTGCCGCCGGGCTCGGCCTCGCTCGGCGAGATCCTGGCCCAGGGCAAGGCGAACCTGCAGGCGCCCTGGCTGGGCCTGACCGGCTTCTTCACCATCGCGATCATGCTGAGCCTGCTGATCTTCATCGGCGAGGCGGTGCGCGACGCGCTCGACCCGCGCAAGCTCTTCGCCGGCGAGCCGCCGCCGGCCGAACGGGCGGCCGAGGCGAGCGCCGCGCCGGCCCCCGAGGAGGCCGAGGCGACCGCCGCACCGGCCACCAAGGAGGCCGAGGGATGAGTGAGCCCCTGCTCCGGGTGCGCGGCCTGTGCACGCGCTTCGCGCTGCCGGCGGGGCCGGTGGACGCGGTCAAGGACGCCTCCTTCGACATCGGCACGGGCGAGACCCTGGCGCTGGTCGGCGAGAGCGGCTCCGGCAAGTCGGTGACCGCGCTGTCGATCCTGCAGCTCCTGCCCTACCCGCTGGCGCGCCACCCGGCGGGCTCGATCCGCTTCAAGGGGCGCGAACTCATGGGCGCCTCGCCCGAGGTGCTGCGCGACGTGCGCGGCGACGAGATCTCCATGATCTTCCAGGAGCCCATGACCTCGCTCAACCCGCTGCACACGGTCGAGAAGCAGATCAACGAGACGCTGATCCTGCACAAGGGGCTGTCCCACGATGCGGCGCGCAGGCGCACCCTCGAGCTGCTCGAGCTGGTCGGCATCCCCGACGCGCGCAAGCGCCTGGGCGCCTATCCGCACGAGCTCTCCGGCGGCCAGCGCCAGCGGGTCATGATCGCCATGGCCCTGGCCAACGAGCCCGACCTGCTGATCGCCGACGAGCCCACCACCGCGCTCGACGTCACCATCCAGGCCCAGATCCTGAAGCTGCTCAAGGACCTGCAGGCCGAGTTCGGCATGGCCCTGCTGCTCATCACCCACGACCTGGGCATCGTGCGCAAGATGGCCGACCACGTCTGCGTCATGACCCAGGGCGAGATCGTCGAGCAGGGCCCGGTCGAGGAGATCTACGAGCGGCCGCGGCACCCCTATACCCGCAAGCTGCTCGCCGCCCAGCCCAAGGGCGAGCCGATCCAGGCCGCGGCGGAGGCGCCGGTCGTCATGGCCGGCCACGACATCAAGGTCCATTTTCCGATCAAGAAGGGCCTGCTGAAGCGCACGGTCGACCACGTGCGCGCGGTCGACGGCATCTCGCTGCGGGTCCGCGAGGGGCACACCCTCGGCGTCGTCGGCGAGAGCGGCTCGGGCAAGACGACGCTGGGCCTGGCGCTCCTGCGCCTGATCTCCAGCCGGGGCGACATCCACTTCAAGGGCGAGGTCATCCAAGGCCTGAAGTCAAAGGACCTGCGCCCCCTGCGGCGCGAGATGCAGGTGGTGTTCCAGGACCCCTACGGCTCCCTGAGCCCGCGGCTCTCGGTCGGCCAGATCGTCGAGGAGGGCCTGAAGGTGCACGGCCTGGGCGGCACGCCGGCCGAGCGCGAGGACCTGATCGTCGAGGCGCTGGAGGAGGTCGGTCTCGATCCGGAAAGCCGGCACCGCTATCCGCACGAGTTCTCCNNGACACTGCAGGAGGTCGGCCTCGACCCCGAGACCATGGACCGCTATCCGCACGAGTTCTCCGGCGGCCAGCGCCAGCGCATCGCCATCGCCCGGGCCATGGTCCTCAAGCCGCGCTTCGTGGTGCTCGACGAGCCGACCTCGGCGCTCGACATGTCGGTGCAGGCGCAGATCGTCGACCTGCTGCGCGAGCTGCAGGACCGGCACAGGCTCGCCTACCTGTTCATCAGCCACGACCTCAAGGTGGTGCGGGCGCTCGCCGACGAGGTGCTGGTTATGCGCGAGGGCCACGTCGTCGAGCACGGCCCCGCCGCGCGGATCTTCGAGAACCCGCGCGAGGCCTACACCCAGGCGCTGATGAAGGCCGCCTTCGAGCTGGAGGCGGTTGAAGGCGGCGTGGTGAGCATGTAACTAGGGCGAGCGACACCCACCAGGCTCCGGGGAAAGGTTACCGCAACAGGCGCAAGGACGNNNTACCGCAACAGGCGCAAGGACGCGGAGGCCAAGCAAGAGCAGCCAGCAAGGCACCAAGGCGCGAAGAGGCCTCGGTCTGCGCGCTCCGCGCGCGGGGGGTCTTTACATAGCCCTCTCGTGTCTCGGGGGCCGAACGGCGGGCTCCGTCTCTCATGCCGCTTGCGGGTGTGTCCTCGGCTAGCCACCCTCGAACCGCCCTGATCCCGGCTTCGTCAAAGAAACGTCATGGCCCTCCTCTTCAAGTCCGACATCGACCGCGGCGACGCCTGGCAGCGCGCGCTGCTCGAACTCGAGCCCGGCCTCGACCTGCGCGAGTGGCCCGAGATCGGCGATCCGGCCGACATCGAGTATGCGCTGGTGTGGCAGCCGCCCAGGGGCGAGCTGCGCAGCTATCCGAACCTGAAGGTGATCTTCTCGATCGGCGCCGGGATCGACCACCTGTCCTCCGACCCGGAGCTGCCCGCGAACGTGCCCATCGTGCGCATGGTCGAGCCGGGCCTGACCGCGGGCATGACCGAGTTCGTCCTCATGAGCGTCATCTATCACCACCGCTTCATGCTCGACTACGCGGACCAGCGGCGGAAGAAGATCTGGCGCGAGCTCGAGCAGGTGCCGGCCGCCGAGCGCCGCGTCGGCATCATGGGCCTCGGCGTGCTGGGCAGCGACGCGGCCGAGAAGCTGGTGGCCTTGCACTTCGACGTGGCCGGCTGGAGCCGCGCTCCGAAGGACCTGCCGGGGGTCGAGAGCTACCACGGCGCCGAGGGCTTCCTCCCGTTCCTCAGGCGCACCGACATCCTCGTCTGCCTGCTGCCGCTCACCGAGGAGACCGAGGGCATCCTCGATGCGCGCGCCTTCGCCGCCCTGCCTCGGGGCGCCGCGCTCATCAGCGTCGGCCGCGGCCAGCATGTCGTCGAGGAGGACCTGCTGGCGGCGCTCGATTCGGGGCGCCTCGGCGGCGCCAGCCTCGACGTGTTCCGCGAGGAGCCGCTGCCCCGGCACAGCCCGTTCTGGGACCATCCGCGGGTCCTGCTCACCCCGCACATCGCCAGCATGACCGTCGCCAGGACGGCCTGCGAGTTCGTCATCGAGAACATCCGCCGCCACAAGGCCGGGCAGCCGCTGCGCCACGTGGTCGACCTGGACAAAGGGTATTAGGGGCGGGAAACGGGCCGCGCGCCCTCGGGCCGGATCGGGCCGGCTGCGGCGCGGCTGGGAAAGCCGGGCGGCGCTGCTATAGTACGGTGGCCCTGGTCCGCCCGCCGGCCCGAGCGCCGAGCGATCTCCAAGTCAGGACGCTGCCCGCCATGACCGCGTCGAAGGCCTCGCCCGGCTCGAACGATCAAACCGGCGCAGCCACGGGCTCCGAACGGAACATCGCCAACATCATCTACATCCTGTATCTGGTCAGCCCGATCTTTTGGGTCACCGGGTTGATCGGCGTCATCATGGCCTACGTCAATCGAGGCGACGCGCCCGGCTGGCTGTGGACCCATTACGACTTCCAAATCCGGACCTTCTGGATCGGGCTGCTGTACTTGGCGATAAGCGCCGCAACCTCGCTCATCGTCATCGGCTACGGGCTGCTGCTGCTCTACCTGATCTGGCTGGTCGTGCGCTGCGCCAAGGGCATGAAACATCTCGCCCGGGCCGAGCCGCATCCGGATCCAAGGACGTGGATGCTCGGTTGAGCGGGCGATCGGCCGGGCGTTACGCACCGGTACGGACCCGCTCCCGCCCCGCCTCTCGATCACACCTGGCGTGCCGTCTCGGCCGCCAGATCGCCGAACTCGCGCAGGAACACCGCGCCCTTGACCGTGCGCTGGACCAGGACGCTGCGCCGGTCCGTCTCGTCGCGCCTGCGCCGTATCAGCTCGAGCCGCCCGAGGCGGTCGAGCGCCCGGCTGACCGCCGGCTTGGACATGTTGAGCTCGCGCGCCAGGGCGCGCACCGTGTGCGGCGGCGCGACGAGGTAGACCTGCAGCAAAAGCGCGAACTGGCGCGCGGTGAGGTCCGGATGCTCGCGGCGCAACGCCGCGAGCGCGACCCGGCGCCACAGCTCCAGCGCCTCGCCCGCGGAAATCTCCACGCCCTGTGGTCTCCGTTTTCGTTCCGTAGCCGCAACGAAGAGTGCCCGAAACCAAGCCCGTCTGGCAAGCCGTGCGTGCCCCCGGCCGCGCGGCACTGGCTCGAGCCCGGCCTGGCCCCGGCGCGGCCCCTGGCCGGCCCCCGTTACGCGCAGCCCGTGCGCCAAGGTCCGCTTGGAGGCGAGCCGGAGGGCGCCGAGAAACGCCTCGGCGGCCGTGGCCTCGGGGCCCGTTATCGCGGATCCGCCGGTGCCCGCCGATCGATTCGGCTGGCCGAATCGGCGCTTCGGTGGTAGGGGCGCTGGCGGGCGAGCGCCGTGCCAGTGCCGCCGGACCCTGACGCTAAAGACCGGCGGGCGCGCCCGCGCGCCGGTCCAGGCGGGAGAGGACGGATCAGCGAGGAGCCCGTCAGATGGCGAGACGGAGACATCATCGCGCCCGCAAGCCGGGCCTCGGCGTCGAGCTGAACGAGGAGGTGGCGGCCAGGCCCCGCGACACCGGCGCAAAGCTTCATCTCGAGCGGCCGCACGGGCCGCTGTGAGGGCTCGCGCGGCGCAGGTTTGCGGGCCAACGGCCCACGAGAGGACAGGGCGATGAAGGCTGCAGTGCTGGAGGCGTTCCGCGAGCCGCTCGCAATCCGTGAGGTCGACGATCCGACGCCGGCGCCGGGCGGCGCGTCGAGGCCAACGGCATCTGCCGCAGCGACTGGCACGCCTGGGCGGGCGACTGGCCGGACCTCGTCGAGCTGCCCCACGTGCTCGGTCACGAGTTCTGCGGCGTCGTCGAGGAGGTCGGCTCGGCCGTCGCGGGGGTTCGCCCGGGCGAGCGCGTCATCGTCCCGTTCAGCGGCGGCGACGGCACCTGCCGGTGGTGCCGCTCCGGCCTGCCGAACCTGTGCGACCGCCCGGTCCTTCCGGGCTTTCGCTCGTGGGGCGGGTTCGCCCGCTACGTGGCCGTGGACCACGCCGAGGTCAACCTGGTCGCGCTGCCCGAGGCGGTGAACTTCGTCGCCGGCGCCGGCATGGGCTGCCGCTACATGACCGCCTTCCACGGCCTCGCCGAGCGGGCCGCGGTGAAGGCCGGCGAATGGGTCGCGGTGCACGGCTGCGGCGGGGTCGGGCTGTCCGCCGTGGAGATCGCCACGGCCCTTGGCGGCAACGTCATCGGCGTCGATATTCGCGACGACAAGCTGGCCTTCGCCAAGGAGCTGGGGGCGGTCGAGACCGTGAACGCCGCGGAGTCGAACAACCCGGCGCGGGCGGTGCGCGCGATCACCGGCGGCGGCGCGCACGTCGCCGTCGACGCCCTTGGACTCCAGGCGACCTGCCGCAACGCCCTCAAGAGCCTGCGCAAGCGCGGCCGGCACGTGCAGATCGGGCTGACCACCGGCGCCGCGGCCGGCCACCTGTCCGTGCCCATCGACCTCATCGTCGGCAAGGAGATCGAGCTCCTCGGCAGCCACGGCATGCCGGCCAATCGCTACGGCTCGATGCTGCGCATGGTGACCTCCGGCAAGCTCGATCCCGCACGGCTGGTCAAGCGCACCATCGCGCTCGAGGAGGCCGGCGCGGTTCTCGCCGCCATGGGCGGTTACGAGACGCTCGGCATCACCGTGATCGACCGCTACTGATCCGGTGGCGCGCCCGGCCCGATCCGGGCAGCTTAGCCGCGCTCGCCTCGGATCACGATAAAAGGTACAGAGGAGGTGGGCGCGGCGAGACCGTCGACAGGCGAGACTGTCGACAGATAGCTCGACACGGCTTACCTGGGGATTGGTGAGCCCCCGTTTGCGATTGCGCAGACCAAACGGGGGGCGTATAACGTGACTCTCATACGGATATATAGTATCCTAACCAAAACTTTGCCCAATATCATGGGGCTTGGGCCCGGGCGGCCGATCAAGGGGGAGCGATGTTGGCGGACATGACCGCCCGGAAACAACAGCCGCCGCANNGGCAAGAAAAGCAACATATTTTTCAACTTGAAGCCGACCATGCTCGACCCGGAAGGGATAAATCTCCTTGCGGATCAGGTCATCGACAGGATCAAAGGGTATGGGGCCGATTCCATAGGCGGCCTCGCCATGGGCGCCGTGCCGGTGGTCGTCTCCGTGGTTCTCAAGTCGCACGCCACGTCGCACCCAATGAAGGGATTCTGGGTTCGCCAAGAGCAGAAACACCACGGGGTCCGACAACTCGTTGACGGCGACCTAGAGCCCGGCAGCACGGTCATTGTCGTTGACGACGTGACCACGACCGGCCAATCCGTTCTCCGGACGATTC
>JABAHS010113144.1_pt1 | contig 11816 bp, 15 predicted proteins | sample 7062111 | NCBI WGS metagenome assembly JABAHS01 (sample SAMN14534600, study PRJNA622989) | marine sediment metagenome | biome: marine biome [ENVO:00000428]; feature: marine pelagic biome [ENVO:01000023]; material: deep marine sediment [ENVO:00002113]; isolation source: pool of 4 deep marine... | reverse complement strand
CCGGGTGAAACCTTGTACCTCTCTGGCGAACAATGATATTGCCGGCAATAACTTCCTGGCCGCCAAATTTCTTTACTCCAAGCCTCCTGCCCGCGCTGTCTCTTCCGTTTTTAGAGCTTCCGCCACCTTTTTTTGTTGACATATCTGCCTCCTAAGCTTGAATATCCGTAATTTCTACAGATGAATATTTTTGCCTGTGACCCTGTTTCTTCTTAAAACCCTTACGTCTTCTGAATTTAAATACGATTATTTTCTTACCTTTTTTCGTACCTAAAACTTTACCAGTTACTTTTGCGCCTTCAACAGTAGGGCTGCCGACTTTTACATCCGAACCTTCATCAGATACCAAAAGCACATCATCAAATTCCACATTCGATCCGTCTTCAGAGTTTAGAAGCTCAACGTCTATCACGTCGCCGGGCTTAACCACATACTGCTTGCCGCCTGTTCTGATTACTGCCTGCATCTGCCTTAAACCTCCACAGTGATTAAATAAACTTATTAAATTAACTGTGCAATATACCCTACAATCTCAAATATTTAAACATATTATTAATAATAGTAAAAAGAAAATCAATTTAATTCATACACACTAAGGTTTTTATACTCTGAGCCCTTAGTGTTTATAAAACTCCTTACTACCGCAATTTTATCTATCACTAATTTCTTTTCTTCTATAATAGGCAAGGGAGCAGCTAATTTGAACCCGGATTTTACCCTTCCTATTGTAACATGCGGGATAAATTTTCTTTGCTCTTTATCAAAACCAGCCTCCAGCAGTCCCGCATCTATAATACCCTGCAAATCAGATATAGCCTCGGAGGCGCTGAAACCAACATATAGTACTCTTGGTCTGGAAAGGCTGGGAAATGCACCAAAATTAGTAAGAGATAAATTGATTTTGGATATATCAGCTACTGCAGCAAAAACTATATCATTAACTTCATTTAGCTGTTTATCATCAATATCGCCCAAAAATTTTAGCGTAATATGAAGTTTCTCCGGTTTTTCCCATTTAACGCGCATAATATTAGATCTTATCGAATGCACATAGCTCTCTATGTGGTCTTTTATTTCATCTGGAAGCAGCGCAGCTATAAAAACTCTCATTACCTCTAAACTACCACCTTTTTTTGGCGGCTATTTGCAACTACCTACCCGCACCAGGTCGGAAACATCTTCGGGGCGCCCTTGCTGAGCCTTACCGGGTTGTGCCCGTTATGAAACATTAAATATATGTTGTTTGAACCTTCTCTATTAGATACAAAAGAGATATAGTGACCATCAGGGGTCCAGGATGGGTTTTCATTCCTTTCAGATGCCAATGTGAGACGCTGCTCAGAAGAACCATCTGCCTTGGCTGTAAAAATGTTTACTCCTCCGCCCTTTTCTACTTTTACATATGCAATCTTATTAAGCTTGGGATTTGGAGACCAGGAAGGATCGGTGTTATAACCGCCCTTGGTTATTCTTCTCACATTTTTTCCAGAAGCGCTCATAACATATATGTTTGGGGAGCCTGCCCTGTCTGACACGAAGGCAATCTGAGTACCGTCGGGAGACCATGTTGGAGAAACATCGATGGCTCTTCCTCTCGTAAGCTTTCTAACCCCCTTCCCGCTTGGGCTTGCAACGGCTATGTCTCCATCAAGACTAAAAACTATTTTGCTGCCATCGGGAGACCATTCGGCGCTTTGATCAAGTTTATAGGGGTTTGAAATTCTTTTTTCTTTAAACCTTGGATAGAGGTCGATTACGTATAAATCCTGATCCCAGACCTTGTCTGAGTTAAAAACCACTTTCGATCCGTCCTTAGAACAGCTTGGGGATAAGACAAGAGATTTATGATTTGTAAGACGCCTTATGTTATCACCGTTATAATCCATCAAATACAGATCTCTTTTTCTTTTGGAACCCGAAACATAGACCACTTTAGAGGTAAAGAACCCGTCTATTCCCGTAAGCTCCTTAAGGATATGGTTTGCAAACCTGTGAGCGGCTTCAGGCAGCCTTCCAGGGCTTGCTTCATAAGACCTGCCGATAAGCGGCTGTTCATCTTTTAGATCAAAAAGCCTTATTGCAATCTCAATGTTGCTGCCCGATACTTTGTAGTCTCCTTTTACAAGCGCATCGGCCCCTGCATCAAAATAGGCCTGATAATTAACAGTACCGCCTGCTGAAGTAGGAGCCTGAACTATGTCAAAAAGCCCTGAGTTTTTAAGGTCCTGTTTTAGTACCTCCGTAAATTTCCTGCCGTTTTTATTTACCTGCCCGATTGCATTTAAATCGGGAATGGCAATTGGGATTTTCTGAACAGTTGGCCCGGTTAATTCTATCTCGATTCTTGAAAGGGAATTCAGCGTACTGAATAAAAAGAGGGATAAGGCTAAAATCAATGTTCTTTGATACATTTATGATGTCTCCTATAATTACTTTATAAGTATATAAGAAATATAAATCAAATCATCAAATAAAGGTTACAAACTATTCGGAAAGCTCAACATTCCAGTAAGAAGCATCAACAAAGCTCAGGAAGGGTTTCCACTCTTCGTATCTTATCGATCTTACATAGAAATTGGCAAACGGATCCCAGTTGGGCTTCTTTGGCCTGTTTATAAGCTTCATATTAGCCTGTTCAGGAGTCCTGCCTCCTTTTTTTCTGTTACACCTGGAACAGGCGCATACCACATTTTCCCAGAGACTCTTTCCACCATGGGAGCGCGGAACAACGTGATCGATAGTAAACTCGGACTTGGGAAATTTCTTGCCGCAGTACTGACACTTTCCACCGTCCCTTCTGAATATGTTAAGCCTGTTAAACTTTGCTTCGTTCCTTGGCATTTTGTCGTAGCGCAAAACCATAATGACCCTTGGAGCTTTAATAACGCGGCTTACTGTCCTTATAGAATCTTCATCTTTTAGTGCAGCAAGCTCGGCCCACGACTCAAAATCAAAGGTCTCATAGTTTCCGGATACAGCCTTCGCAACTCCCCCGTAGAGCATTATAAAAGCTCTTTTGAGGCTTGTTACCGTAATAGGAACAAAATATCTGTTTAAAACCAGTACGGGACTTGCTAACATATTAGTCAAACAATCTACCTTTTTTTGATTACTGCATCAAGAAACATCAATTTGCAATAATAATTTAGCTTATACTAAAGATTCAGTTAAATTTGTGGGATAACTTTTAAGGAGATGTTAATGAATTATTTGTTTTCCATGTTCATAGTTCAGACTTTGCTGTGGATTGTGTTATTATTTTTCCTGCTGAGGCTTATTAAAACCAACTCCAGACTCAAAGAAGAAGTTGATCTTCTAACAGAAAAACTAGGAATAAAAAATAAAGAGGAATAAATGTATCCGGAAATTCTAAGAATCGGGAATTTTGTAATATCATCTTTTGGACTCATGGTAGCGCTTGCATTTCTTGTAGGCTACTGGATCACGTCGCTTGAATTTAAAAGGAAGAATATGGATCAAAACCTTCTTGGAAACCTTCTGATTGTTTCTATGATAGGAGGCATTGGGGGCGCAAAGATAATGTATCTTTTCGAAAATGTGCCCTTTTCAGAGCTTATGAGTAACCCCGCTACGCATATACTATCAAGGGGAGGGCTTACATTTTACGGAGGTTTTATAGGATCGGTTCTGTTAATCTGGTTATTATCCATTAAAAGCAAGGTTAGTTTCTTTAAGATAGTCGATGCATGTGCGCCGGCACTTGCAATAGGGCATTCAATTGGAAGAGTCGGCTGCTTTTTGGTTGGTGATGATTACGGGATAAAATCAGACGTGCCGTGGGCAGTGGCTTTTCCCAAGGGTCTTCCTCCGACCACAGATCCTGTACACCCCACCCAGGTATATGAAGTAGTCTTCTTGGGAATTATATTTTTTATTCTCTGGAAGCTAAGAAAGAAAAGCAGACCCGACGGCTGGCTGTTTTCCATGTTTATTATACTAGCAGGCATAGAGAGGTTTTTAATTGAATTTATAAGAAATACCACCCAAAGCCCAATTGAGGGTCTTTCAGTGGCACAGCTTATAGCAGTAGGACTTATCGCTCTTGGAATAATAAAAGTCGTGAGTTTGAAAAATAAATCTGCCACAGAGACTGCTGCATAGCTCAAAACATTTGCCTAAAAACTAATCCGGCCATGCGCGATCTTAATAAAAAGCAGTTTACACTCTGTACTGTTTCCGCAGCGCTTCTTGCTCTGCCATTTTTCTTAGATTTTGCCTGGCCGCTTCTGTTCATATCTTTCGTAGCGCTTTTTATATGCATAGAGAATGAAACGCCCAAAAAAGCGTTTAAGATCGGAACGCTCATTGGAACAATGGCCTACTTTGCAACCACTTACTGGCTTATAGGAACAATAAGCAGGTTTGGCGGGTTCCCAGTATTCATAGCCGTATTTTTTCAGTTAATAATAAGCTTCTACTCCGGACTTATGTTCGGTATTTTTGCTGCACTGATAAGTTCTCTTATACTGAATAGATATAAGCTAATCAGTACATTTCTAATCGGGATAATATGGGTTGCCGTGGAATATTTTTATCCTCTGCTGTTTCCTTTCGGCATAGCAAGCCCGCTTGCAAATTTTCACCCTATAATTCAGGTGTCAGACCTTTTTGGAATAGGCTTCTTAAGCTTTTTAGCAATAATAGTAAATCATTCACTCTATAAAACTCTCAGAAATTATAAGCATAAGTCCAAAATGCCCATCGCGGAGCTGTCCTTATCGGCATGCCTTATGGCTGCTGTTCTGGTTTATGGTTATTTCAAAATTGATTCAGTGAGTGAGTTTATAAATCAGTCACCTAAACTAAAAGTTGGTATTGTCCAGGGCAATTTTGATTTTATGGCAAAAAAGCAGGATAACTACCTTCATATGGTAAACAAGCACAAGGAACTTTCTTACACATTTTCGGATGCCGATTTAATTATCTGGCCTGAAACTGCAATACAGCTTTTTATACCTACAACTTTTGAGTATCTGGCACACGAAAACACCCAGCTTATTCCATTCATAAGAGATAAATATTTTCTCACAGGCGGTCTTTCATTTGACTTACCTAAGCCCGGTGAAGATATCGAAAACGTTAATAAGTACAACTCCGCCTTCCTTACCGATGCAAGGGGTAAGATACTAGGAAGGTTTCACAAGATAAAACTTCTACTTTTTGGTGAGTATCTGCCGTTCTCAAAATACTTTCCGTCGTTAAAACAATTAAGCCCAGCAACAGGAGATTATGTGCCGGGCAGTGAGCTAAATTTAATGAAGATTGACAAGCTAGGCGTAAAAATTGCTCCACTTATATGCTATGAAGATATAATTCCGTCTTTCTCGCGGCAGTTTAAAGAGAAGGGGGCAAACCTGCTCATTAATCTTACAAATGACGCATGGTTTGGAAAAACGATTGCAGCACACCAGCACCTGCTGCTATCTGTTCCAAGGACCGTGGAGAACAGGACTTATTTAATTAGGGCAACAAACACCGGGGTCAGTGCAATTATCGACCCGCTTGGCAGAGTGTTAAAAGAATCAGATATTTTTGTACAGCAGACACTTTCCGGAGAAGTCAGACTGCTGGACCATGGAAACACTTTTTATGTTAATTATGGCTACTATTTCTACTCTTTGTGCTTGATCATTACCATATTTTATTTAGTTGCTATCTTTAAGATGAGAAGGAGGTAATTCGTTATCATGGATAATATCTTATTCTTCTTAACATTATATTCTGCCCTTGGCTGTGGGTTTAACGCAGGTTTGTTTTTTATTTTTTCAAACACTGCAATGACAGCCCTCATCAACCTAAAGCCCGCCGAGGGCATAGCAGCAATGCAGTCAGTTAACAGAGTTATTTTGAATCCGCTTTTTTTCTGGTGTTCATTGGAACGGCCGTTACTTCTATTATATTGATTACATTTGTAGTATAGAAGCCAGAACTGACAGGTAAAATTTATTTGCTCTCAGGAAGCCTTTTTTATCTGATCGGCTCTATGCTTGTAACAGTTGTAAAAAATGTGCCTATGAACGAGGCTCTGGGTAAAGTATAGCCTGAGAGTAGAGAGGGCGCTGAGCTATTGGGAAAGTATCTCACTGACTGGACAGCCTAGAATCATGTACGCACGGCTGCATGCATTTTGGGAACAGCATTCTTTATCTTAGCTTTAGTATAGATATAATCTAGGATGATAATATACCAGTAAGCGCCTTTAGAAACGCGTCGTTTTCCTGCTGAGTGCCGATTGTAACACGCATGCAGTTTTCAAGCCTTCCCGGAGAGTTAAAATTTCTAATTAGAATATCTTTTTCTATGAGGTCTCTGTAAATCCTGTCTGCGTTGTTGATTTTAAACAATATAAAGTTTGCATCTGTAGAAAAAAGTTCTACACCAGGGATGATCTTCATCCTCTCGAACACCCTTCTTCTCTCGGCAATTATTGTAGATATATTCGATCTTATGGTCTCATAATTATCAAGTACGGTCTCTGCCACAGCCTGACTTAAAGAATTTATGTTATACGGAAGGCGAATCTTGTTTATCGTTTCTGTAATCTTTTTAGATGCGAATAACATGCCAAGCCTAAGTGAAGCAAAACCAATTTTTGACATAGTTCTGAGTATTATCAGGTTTGGGTAGTCAGAAAGCTGGTCAAGAAATGCTACGCCTGAAAAATCACAATACGCCTCATCCACAACCACAACTCCATTCGATGATTCAATTATCTGAATAATCTTCTCTCTCGAAAAACAGTTGCCTGTGGGGTTGTTTGGTGATGCAAGAAATATCACATCCGGATCGTCCTCTTCTATATGCTTTTTAAAGTTGCCTAAGTCCAAGTCGAACTTTTCATCAAGCTCAGACTCTATAACCTCATGTCCTAGTGTAACAGAGGATAGTTTGTACATAGAAAATGTCGGTACTGGAATGAGAACCTTGCCCGAACCTCCGGCAAAACCGCGGATGATCATCTCTATAAGCTCATCAGAACCGTTTCCGAGCACGACCTGATCCGGCAGCAGCCCTGTCATACGAGACAGCTTATTCCGAAGCACATCAGCACCGGGATCAGGATATCTGTTTAGCAGGACTGAGTTAACTTTATCCTGAAACTTTTGCCTGATATCAGACGACAAATCAAAAGGGCTTTCATTGCCGTCAAGCTTTATGCTGCAGTTATAGTGGGGCACGGAATATGCCTTTAGCTGTTGAATTTCCGGCCTCACTCTAGATATGATATCGTCTTTTATCTCCGATTTATTACTTATAAAATCCTCTGGTTCCGACTGCTTCATTTCAGTTAACTCGTCTTCTATATCAATTAAACATGTGTTGCATATATGTACTTTTTTGCCTTTAAAAACCTTATTGAAATCCGAATGGTGCTTGCCGCAAATAGTACATACCCCGCCGCCTTCATATGTTTCACTTGTTTCAAACTCTGCGAATATTTCCTTTACAATAGACACGCAGTCTGCACAAACAGCATAGCTTCCCCGCTTTACTATTTGTGTGTGCTCAGAAAAAGAAAGTTCGCAGAATGAACAGAATACTTCCAAATTATCTCTCCAGATTTATTTTATATGATTAGTTATTTATCAAGCCTGGTCTTAACAGAAAGCGCATGAGCCTCAAGGCCCTCGCTGTATGCAAGGTTCATAACAGATTTACCAAGACTTCTAAAACCTTTTTTTGAAATCGATATGACGCTTGGCATTTTTATATAATCATACACGCTGAGCGGAGAAGAAAACCTTGCCGCTCCACCTGTGGGAAGCACGTGGCTTGGGCCGGCAATATAGTCTCCAAATGCTTCGGTTGAATCCGCTCCCACAAATATCGCCCCTGCATTTGTGATCTTAGAAAGCAGCTGCTTAGGTTTTTGTACACAAAGCTCTAGGTGTTCAGGCGCGAAGTTATTTGAGGCTTCCACGGCAAAGTTTAAATCTTTTACCACAAAAATTCTGCCGTAGTTTTTCACAGATTCTCCTGCAATATCTTTTCTTTCGAGTCTGCTCAGTTGATCAAGAACGGATGCCTTAACCTCTTTTGCATATTTTGAAGATGTCGCAATACAAACAGGCACTGCCATCTCATCATGCTCTGCCTGAGCAAGAAGGTCTGCCGCAACCCAGTCTGCAGGGCAGCTTCCGTCTGCAATTATCAGAACCTCGCTCGGCCCGGCAATCATGTCTATATCGACTAGGCCGAAAACCAGTTTCTTTGCAATTGCCACAAAAATATTTCCGGGTCCGACAATCTTGTCTACTTTAGGGACAATATCTGTACCGTATGCAAGCGCTGCCACTGCCTGTGCGCCGCCTATTTTATAAATTGAATCCACCCCTGAAATCTTTGCCGCATATAAAACTTCATCGTTTAATTCTCCCTTTGGGCAAGGTGTCACAAGCACAATCTCTTTTACCCCCGCAACCCTAGCGGCAATTGCCGTCATGAGTACAGTGGAAGGGTATGCAGCCTTGCCGCCGGGAACATATATTCCCGCACGGTCTACGGGTGTTATAAGCCACCCTAGCTTATTACCTAGATTGTCCTTATATATATGCTTTTGAGGTTTTTTAGTATTGTGATATGCCTTTACTCTTGCAGCTGCTTTTCTGAGATCAGATTTTATTCGTGAAGATAGCCTTTTCTCAGCATCCTCTATCTCTTTCTGGGAGACTTTTATATTCCTTGCATTCAGAGAAAACTTATCAAACCTTTTTGTGTATTTAAAAAGAGCCTTATCACTGTTTTTTCTAACATCGTCTACGATCTTACGGACTGATTCTTCAAGCTTTGGATCATTATGCGAATTGTCCGCCCTGAGCTTCGATATTTTCTCTTTATAATTCTTGGTATTCAGTTTTTCTATTAACATATCAGCAAATGATTATACATATATTTCAAATCTGTGGGAAATTAATTCAGCAGGTTTATATTCTATATCTGGAAATCATTGACTATGTTTCTTCCTGCTTTTGTCGGTTTTTAATAAAGTCAGCCGAACGCTCACCAAAATCAAAACTAGCCCTCGCAATAGCTTTTAAGTAAGAATCACTAACGACCTTATTAAAATGTTGTGTGATATCACTTTCATAGAACTTGATATATCCTTTAATTTCGTCTTCACCAAGGTCTTTATACATAAAATCCAGCGAATATATAATATAAGGTTTTAGTGCAGCTTTTATATATGGTTTATTTTCATAAAGGTTCTTCTTAATCTTTTCAAGGTCGATCATATCCTGAGCAGACATGGTATATGTTATTGCCGATGTGACGGCTAATTGGGTATTAAAAGTCATCTCTGTTGTAAACTCCAAAGCATCCATGAGCTCTTCTAATCTTTTAAATATTTTTCAAACTCATTCATGCTCTGACTTGTAGATGCTTTTATCTCAAGCCTGGTTTTCTTTATTCTAAGAGGAGTGTCGAGGAAATCTAATATGAAATTGATTTCCTTTATGCTTGTCTGCTTGTTTATATCTGATTTTATAGCCGCTTCTGCGAACCGATACTAATAGTAAGTACAGCAAGAGTAATCAACATAGAAATTCTCGTAATCATGATGCCTCCTCATAAACCAATCATGAAACTTAAGCCTAACAATATTATCGATGCTTTACTACAATAAAACAAATTAAATCAGAATTACTGCAAAAAACCCCTTGATATTAATTTTGATTTACTGTATTTCCTGTATATACAGTAATTTATGAAGGGCAACCGATTAGGAATAGCATATTATGATTCCTGTAATGAAAAAATTTATACTGCATTGGGGTGAGCTTGGAACAAGGTGGGGTATTAACAGAACTGTGGCTCAGATTCATGCCCTTCTGTATCTGTCTCCAAAAGCCCTAAACGCTGAGGAAATTGCGCAGACATTATCTATTGCCAGATCAAACGTAAGCACAAGCCTGAAGGAGCTTCAGAGCTGGGGAGTAGTAAAAATCGTCCATGAGTTTGGTTACAGAAAGGACTACTTCGAATCCGAAAAATACGTGTGTGAGATGGCACGAACTGTGCCGGATGAAAGAAAGAAAAGAGAGATCGACCCTACCCTCACGGTGCTAAGAGAGTGTGTGCTTGATTCCGGCAGTAAATCAGACGGTGACGAATACGCAAATAGGAAGCTAACCGAGATGCTCGAGTACTTCGAGCAGATTACAGCCTGGTACGATCAGATTAGCACCATGTCTACAGATAACTTAAGAAGACTGGTGAAGCTCGGAAGCGGCGTAAAGAAGGTACTGGGAAAAGTATCATAGATTAACAATAAATATATTTTTTAACTAATAATTTCGCTGTTTACAAAAATGACTGAAATTAAATACACAGCAAAAAGGCCAGCCCCGGCTTTTCAGACGACTACTGCGATGCTTATTCACATAGCAGCATCTCTCCTTATAAAAAATATCTTCCGGTCTTGGTATTGATAACTGCTGGATTATTTAGCAAAGAATATATAAAGGAATGGCAGTTCATGTGGATCTTAGCCTTTGCAATTTTCTTCTCTTGAAATGGATTACACTTATAGATGCGCCCAATGCAATTCCAAATGTAAGCAGTACAAAAGCAGCCCTTTATCTTTTCGGCTGGGTAGGCATAGACACAAGGCGTTTTTTTGCAGACAAAGCAAAACCCGTATTTAAACCCTGGGTCTGGATTGAAACTATATCAAATATCATTATTGGGTTTGTTATTGTCTAAGCAGCTGCTGAAATTGCATATAAGCAAAACCGGCTGCTTGGAGGATGTGTCGGTTTGATCGGACTCGGACTCATTGCGCATTTTGGCCTTTTTCATCTTATGGCTCTTATATGGAACAGGCTTGGAGCTAATGTAGAACCAATCATAAACTATCCGTTTTATTCTGTTTCACTCACAGATTTCTGGAGCAACCGCTGGAACCTTTTGCATACAGGGATTTATCAAGAACCTATATCCTGCACCCGTTTGCTCCAATTATGGGTATTAGATTTGCCACTGCGCTGGTATTCATAATATCCGGGCTTGTCCATGAGCTTTTTATTTCCTTCCCTGCAAACGACGGCTATGGGCTTCCAACTCTTTATTTCGTTATTTAAACAGTCGGAGTCTTTATCGAAAAATCAAGACTGGGCAGGATTTTAGGTTTAGACAATAAATGGAAAGGACGCATATTTGCACTCGTCTTTGTGTTCGGTCCGATAAATATCTTGTTCCATAACATTTTCATTGAAAGACTAATTATTCCGTTTTTATATCAAATAAATTCCATAGGGGGTGTTTAGTATGTTTACAATGAATAACCTGATTTTTACAGCGGGGCTTATACAGCTTTTAATTTTGATTACGGCTTCGCTTGTGCCGAAGGTTACGGACTGGAAAAGAAACCTTGAGGGTAGCGACCCGTTTTTTAAGAGCCTTGTATGGACTTAAGTGTTTTTTATCTTTCTTATAGTCACGAGCATTGCGCTTTTTTCTATCTTTAAAACCGAGCTTCTTACAGACGGCAATACTACTGGCAAATATCTATGCGGGTTTATCTCCGTATTCTGGTTTGCAAGACTTTTCATACAGTTTTTCATTTTCAAGACTCCGGAGTTTCTTAAGACCGGGGCCATGAAAGCCGGATACAATCTCCTTACCTTTGCGTTGATGTATCTAAGTATCACTTATGGTCTGGCTGTGTTTATTTAAAAGAGGGTACGAAAAATGAAAATTATAATCCCCGGAGGCTCTGGTCAGGTAGGTACTCTGCTTTCAAAAGCATTTATAAAAGACGGGCATGATGTCACTGTGCTTAGCCGTAACCCGGA
>JABAHS010080156.1_pt1 | contig 11817 bp, 13 predicted proteins | sample 7062111 | NCBI WGS metagenome assembly JABAHS01 (sample SAMN14534600, study PRJNA622989) | marine sediment metagenome | biome: marine biome [ENVO:00000428]; feature: marine pelagic biome [ENVO:01000023]; material: deep marine sediment [ENVO:00002113]; isolation source: pool of 4 deep marine... | reverse complement strand
GAAGGCCATTGCGCCGCCGGTATTGGTCATCCATACACCCGGAGCTGCCACCTCACCATTTTGGACACCAGCGTGCATCATGGGCATCATGCCCATCACCAGGCCTGCTGCCAGCCAGTGCACGGCACCAAAGATCAATCCGCTGATAACCGTTTGGCTACCGATACCCGCTGACCACAGGAAGGAATAAATCAGAGCAAATACGATACCCATCATAAAGTGCATTGCCCATCCCATCATTCGGTTGGGTTTTCCAAACATTGTACTTAACATGTCGACAATGTCCATCTTTGGCATGCCCATCCTGGGGGCCATCGCCATCACCATACTGATCGCAATCGTTCCTGCGATCCCTGCAATCACTGCACCTACAAAATTCATGACACCTCTCTTTCAGCAAAAAAACCAATCATTAATGTATCTGTGGGATTGTGAAGGGGCGAAATATCTTACCAAGTTGGCTTCCACATTAAAAAGAAACGACACCCTGGTTACGGGTGTCAGCACTGATTAGTATATATTAGTTAGGGCCTAGCTATTCAACACAACCATCAATCCCCCTTAAATTGTTCTTCTTGCTGCAAAATTTCCTCCAAGACATCATGTTCTTCCCGGCAATCCCCACAAAGTTCCAGATGCTTTTGAACAAGCGGCATCAGGTGTTGTACATCTTCGCCGGCTACCTCGAGTTCGGTGAACTGGTCAATAAGTTCATGCACCTCGTCGCAAGAAATTTCTTCCTCATCGGTTTTGACCAGCTTATGCAGAACCGTCTCGACGAGGTTTTCCATTTCTTCTTCAGTTTGATTTGGTTTCCTGAACCAGTTCAATAATCTTTTCAACATCTCAGACATCCTTTAATCCAGATCAAAAACTGAAAGCAATTCTTCCGGCGAGAACCCCTCACGTTCCAGTCGGTTTTTTATCCGCAGGCGGGCATCATGCATCATTTTGTACACTGCATTTCGGTTGCTGTTTGTCCGTTCTGCAACGACATCGATGGGGACTCCCTGGAGGTGAACGGCTCTCATCACAGCCTTTTGGCGCGGGGTAAGCTCTTCTTCTATGATTTTTTGAACCAGCGAAATGGTATCCTGGCGTTCTAAAAATGTTTCGGGTTGGGGGTCGGAAGATTCAAAGATTGCGGATGGCATTTGGTCCGGATCATCGCCTTCTTCCAGGCCATCCAGGGAAATTTCTTTCCATTTGCGCAAACGCAGTTCACTGAGTGCAAGGTTGATGGCGATTTTATACACCCATGTTGTAAACTTGCTGCGCCCCTGAAAAGTGTCAATGCGATCAAGGACCCGCAGCAAGGTGTCCTGGGCAACATCCTCCACGAACGCATCAAAGTGGGAAGAACTTGGGTCTAAATAACGTGAAACAGCATTCGGCAAAATGCGCAGCAGGATGGTATGCAGGTCCGTCAGAGCCGTGTCACGCTGCTCGCCGCTCGAATTAAGATCCGCTAACCAAGTTTGATTATCTCTTTGCACAGTTGACATTATAACCTAATCACCAATTCATTCTCTCTATGCATTTGAACAGAAATTAGATGATGATTGATTGAGCGCCGGTTTCGCGTTCGATCTGCTCTGCAAACGCCTTCAGGCTGGATGTTCCGAAGGCGCTTTGCTCACCGGCGGGTCGTCCTAAAACCACCGTAGATGCCTGCTTTTCTAATGCGACCTTGAGAATCTCTTCTCTCACTGCGCCTTTATGGACCATCGTTTCGACTTCTATTCCTTGCTCGGTGGCTCTCTCTTTTGCCATCAATAAGAAAAACCGCCCCATCTGTTCCAACTCACTTTCAATGTCCACCACGATTGGAGCGGCTGTCTTATCTAGAAAATGAAGATCGATGATATAGAGGAAAGCGATCGTATCACCGCGCTCTTTTGCCAAGGTAATTGCTGCCTGCTGGGTGCGGTAGCTGGATTCACCTCCGCGGGTGGCGCATAAGATTAAACCCATCCGATACCTCCTCGTGATTGATCAGTTGCAGNNCATTAGTAGCGCAGCAGCAGCCAGATTGTGGCAACAATTAAAGTCAAGGTCGTCACGGGAATGCCATCTCTCAGAAAGCGCTTGAAGGAAAGGCGGATGCCTGCCTGTGCCAGCAAGCCGACGGCCACGATGTTGGGTGCTGAACCCAAGTAGGTAGCGTTACCGCCCAAATCGGCGCCTAAAATCAGAGCCCAATAAATGATTCTGCTGCTGCTTCCGCCGGGGATATTGGCAGTCAGGTAGTCGGCAACCGGCAGGGCGGCTACAGTAAAGGGAATGTTTGCTACGATCCCTGACGCCACGCCGGAGACCCAGGTGATGAGGACGGCCGCCCGATCCAGGCTGTTCCCGGCATATGTGATGATGTGAGAAGCCATCCATTCAATGGCCCCGGTGGCCTCCATCCCGCCGACGACGATAAATAAGCCAATGAAGAACAGCAACGTGGTCCAGTCCACCTCGCGCAGCATGTGGTGCATGTCCGGGCGCACCCACACGATGAGAAAAGCTGCTCCACTGAGAGCAACCACGCCCGGCGGCATCTGGTTGAAGCGGTCGGCCAGGAAAAAGCCCACAAAGGTAAAAACTGCGATCACCAGCGTTTTGTACAGGGTTGCGTGGTTAGTAATTTTGGACTCGGCAGCCATCTGTTCTGTCAGGGCGGCGGAAACTTTACGGTTGGCCGCGGCGTAAGTGTTTCGGTACTGGTACCAGTTGACCACAAGCAGCACCACCATACATATCAGTGCAACCGGTGCCATGTTGACCAGGTAATCCGCAAAGCTGATCTCGATATGCGAGCCGACGATCGTGCTGGGTGGGTCTCCGATCAGGGTGGCGGCACCGCCGATATTTGAGGCCAGCACCTCGGGGATGACGATCGCCAGCGGGTCCAGGCCAATGGCCGCCGCGATCTGGATGGAGAGAGGGGCCAGCATCAGAATGGCGGTGACATCGTTGAGGAAAGCTGATGTGATCCCGGTCAATAAGATGAGGGCTACCGCGATGGCCCAGGCGTTTCCCCTCGCCATTTGGTAAAGCCGGAAGGCAACCAGCTTAAAGGCATTGGTTTCGTCAAGGATGGCCATGAAAATCATCATCCCCATAATCAGGAAGATGACATTCCAATCGACCACCCTCATCGCTTCATCAAAGGTGAGCATCGATAGGCTGGGCAAGTAATATCCCCCAATGTAGGTGATCAATAAAACTGCCACAGCACCCAGGAGCGCAGCAGCCGTTTCGTGCAGCCAGTGGAAGGAGATCATCAGGAAGACGATGATAAAAATCGTCGAAGCAATGATGGCAGCCAAACCGCTTTCTGTCCCTGAACTCTCAGCGGAGAAAACAGACGCAAGAAAAAGTGATATTTTGTGGATCATTTCTTTTTCCAAATCTACAGACGGGTTCTAAATTGAGGGCTTCTATGCTATCTGATTAGACTGTATTCCGGGCAGGCTCCAGCCACTCAGTAGATGAGCACTTGATTTCATTATACAGGAGATGAGCGTGTCTCCAAATGAGTCAGGTATGTCGTTGGAAAAGATAATTTAGGGGGGAGAAAAATAATCGATATCATTTTGACAGAATCGTTCATTTCTTCCCAGAAAGTTGAAATGAAAAGTTGGAACGCCGCGTTGTCGTTATAGGAAAACAACTTCCTCCCGCACCCAGTCTTCCACGGCGGCCATCTTGGAGAAAAATGCTGCATAAGCCTGGGAGACGGGATCGTTACGGTCTTTGAACAGGCGGTCGAGGGCGGCATAGGATTCGAGCCAGAAGACCCACAGCGATGAGCGCCTGCCGCCGATCCCGCCGGAAGCTGCTGCGGCCTCCCTGATCCAGTCTTTATCCTGTACGATATCATGCAGGGCGCGCGCCAATTTTCCGTGCTCTTCCTCAAATGTTCGAGGCCAATCAAATTCAATGATCAGGTAGATGCCAGGCTGGTGAGATTCCATGTGCTGCTCCTTCAGTTTGGTTAATTGGAAACTAATCATATCATAGGGACAGCGCAGTTTGATTAGTATGAAAAGAGGCAAATATGTTGTGAAATTTTAAACTTGCTGTTGACACAGATCATGTTTAACAACATAATATAGCAGGTTGTTTTGTGCTAAAATTGTGTAAATTATCATAAGTCTAATCCTAGAAACCAGATTCTCTTATCGTTCGAATCGAGGAGGTGATACGAGCTTTAGATGATATCTATCGGATTGGTCGCCTGTGAGACGGGCTGGCTCCCCATGAGTGTTCTTAGGCGGCAAAGGTAATGTTCTCTAAGTTAAACAAACTAGGAGCTAAGACATATGAAGAAGTTTAAGTTTTTCCCCTTTCTCTTAATTGCTATCTTCCTGCTGAGCGCCTGCGGTGGTGCTGGTGGCCAGGTCATCAAAATCGGGATCAACGCGCCGATCACTGGTGACATCCCCAAGGTGGGCGAAGGCACCCGGTTTTCCGCAGAAATGTGGCTGGAGGAAAACGGCGGCACCCTGACAGTAGGCGGGCAAGAATACCAGGTAGAACTGGTGATTGAAGACAATGAATCAAAGGGTGAATCTGCAGCAGCGGTCAACACCAAGCTGATCACCCAGGATGAAGTACTCGTCATTGTCGGCCCCCAATCCTCAAAGCAGGCGGTTCCAGCGGGCGGTGTCGCTAATGATCTCGAAACCCCCATGATCAGCCCGTGGTCGACGAACCCCAACACAACGCTTGACCGTCCGTGGGTGTTCCGCACTCCCTTCCTGGACCCATTCCAGGGGCCGGTGGTGGCTAACTTCGCCACTGAGGAATTTGGTTTCGCCAAAGCTGGGGTGTTGTACGACATCGCCAGTGACTATCCCAAAGGACTGGCAGAGTTCTTCCAGAGCGGTTGGGAAGATATCCATGGTGCTGGATCTGTAGCAGCTTTCGAAAGCTTCACAACAGGTGATACAGACTTCAGCGCACAATTGACCAATATTATTGACTCGGGTGCTGAGTTTATCTTCACGCCGCAGTACTACAACGAGGTAGCCCTGATCGTTCAGCAGGCACGTGAACTCGGGTTTGACGGCCCGATTCTGGGTTCTGACAGCTGGGGTTCAGCCGAGACGGTGAACCTGTGCGGTGAGGACTGCTATGGTCTCTTCTTCAGCAGTCACTATGCCGCTGAAGGTGCAACCGGCGCGACGAAAGACTTCATCGACATGTACAATGAAAATTACGGCTATGTGCCGGATGATGTCGGCGCGTTGACCTGGGATGCTTTGAACATCGTCAAGCAGGCCATCCAGGACTGCGGCGAGATTACCGGAGACATTGCAGCGGATCGCGCGTGTGTGCGCGACGCTCTGGCCAACATCGAAGAATTCCCCGGAATCACCGGCAATATGACCTTCACTGAAGAAGGCGACCCGGTTAAGTGCGCGGTGATCGTGAGAATTAGTGAAGAGGGCAAATTCACGTTCTATGAGCAGGTCTGCCCGTAAATGACTGGCGTGATAGCGGATAAAATATCTGTGATCTCGCATACATGATAGAAACATCAATGAGAGGGCGGGTCAATGAGAAATTCTTTGGCCCGCCCTTCTCGTAGGAGAAGTTGTCTCAATGGAATTTATATTTCAACAATTGATCAACGCCCTTCAGTTGGGAAGCTTCTACGCACTGATCGCTGTCGGCTACTCGATGGTATACGGCGTTTTGTTGCTTTTCAACTTTGCCCATGGCGATATCTTCATGGTAGGCGCATATATTGGGTTTTTTGTCTCCAGCAGTCTGCTTGCCCTGAATGTGGTTGGTGCGCTGGCACTTCCAGGTGGGGTTGCGCTAGCGCTTGTGCTCGTCCTGACGCTGATTATTTCTATGGCACTCAATTCAATTGTCGGGATGCTGGTGGAGCGCATCGGCTACCGTCCGCTGCGTGATGCGCCGCGCGCTTCTGCTGCCATTACCGGTTTGATGATTGGTATTATCCTCGAAACCGGCAACCTGGCGCTCCTTGGCCCTCAAAGAAGGGCATTTCCAGAATTAATCCAGACAAGCACGATTAACCTTGCGGGGGTCAGTGTGACGAACAAAAAGATTTTGATCGTTTTTGTCTCGATTCTGCTTACGCTGGCGTTGCACCAGTTCGTTCGCCGTACAAAATGGGGCATGGCGATGCGCGCCATGGCTTATGATTATGTGGTTGTTCCACTGATGGGCATTTCGACAAATACCGTGGCGCTAATGACCTTCGGACTTGGTTCCGCGCTGGCGGCTGCCGCAGGAGTCCTCTACGGGGTTGCTTATCCTGTGCTGGACCCCAATATGGGTATTCTCTTTGGATGGAAAGCTTTTGTTGCTGCCATCCTGGGCGGCCGCGGCTCGATCCTTGGTGCCGGATTGGCGGGGTTTCTCTTGGGTTTTATTGAGATTTTCGTTGCTACGGTCTTCCCATCTACCATGCGGAATTTGATCGCCTTTGGCATCATCTTAATCATCCTGACTTTCCGGCCGCATGGGTTTTTTGGAGAGCCGCACAGTGCACAATTACGCCTGTAATCATGGCTAAAGACTGAAGAAAGGATAAGAAATGACAACAAACTCAGTCTCAATACCCAACAGATGGCAACGATTACGTGCGGCACTTTCAAAGTTCTGGCAGCCTTATAAAACCGTCCCGCTTTTGGGATGGCTGCTTGCCGCGTTTGTTGCTGTCGGTCTGGAGCAATTAGTCGGTCGGCCACTCGCCTGGGCGCTGGGGATGTCCAAAGTCCCTGCGCTGTTCGGCGCGGTTGTGGCATTGGACGATCCGATTCTAATTCCCAGCGCGCTACTCTACATGATTTTGATCTATATTTTGCCCATGGGCATTGTGGCGCGCCTGACAAAATCCTTAATGAACAATATTGCTGCAAAGCTGATGGAATATCCGCTGGTGGTCACGGCCGTGGTCCATCTGGGACTTATGTATGCCGTGCTGCATATTTGGGGTGAGATCAGCGATTACCGTATCTTAGTCGTCCGACTGGCAATGATCGCCATTATCCTCACCCTGAGCCTCAACGTCGTGAACGGGTATATGGGCGAATTCTCTTGCTCACACCCGGGATTTATGGCGATTGGTGCCTATGTTGCCTCTACGTTCACAATTGTTTTGTTTGTCACGGAAAATAAATTTGGGGAGGCATTGCTGCCACCAGCACTCGGGCCGTTTCTGTTCCCGATAGGGTTGGTCCTTGGCGGATTGGTATCGGCTTTGGGCGCGCTTCTGGTGGCGGTCCCTTCTTTCCGCACCCGCGGAGATTACCTGGCGATCATCTCGCTGGCGTTTATGTTCATCATCAAGAGCCTGTTTGAAAACATGGAAATCGTCGGCGGGGCGCGCGGGATCAGCAACCAGCCCAACTACGCCAGCCTGCCAGTTGTTTTCATCTGGACGATCCTGGCGATCTGGATCATCAACAATTTCGTGCGTTCCACGCTGGGCAAAGCGCTCAACGCGGTGCGGGATGGCGAATTGGCTGCCAATGCGATGACCGTCGATACCCGTAAGACCANNGGGCGGTCTTTTTGCTCATGTCTTGCGCTATATCAACCCGGACTCCTTCGGCATCCGAAAATTGGCTGAAGTGCTGGCGATGGTGTATTTCGGCGGATTGAATTCAGTCACGGGTTCCATCGTAGGAGCAGTAGGATTAAGTTTGATCAGTGAGGCCCTGCGGCCGCTGGATATTTTCAAATGGATCATCATCCCGATCATGCTGATCTTGATCATGATCTTCCGGCCGACTGGTTTGGTCGCCTTCACCGAGTTCGATGTGGAAAAGCTGTTCCAACCGAGGAGCAGTGAAATGGAAGGAGGCGAAAGTGTCATTACTTGAAGTTCATGACATGACCCACTATTTTGGCGGACTGCGAGCTGTACACAACTACAACCTCGCGATTGAACCCGGACAAATCCGAGGGTTGATCGGTCCAAACGGTGCCGGGAAAACCACGATCTTCAACCTGATCACCGGTGTTTACCACCCGACGGAAGGGCAAATCTTGCTGGAAGGGGAAGAGATCACCACCCTGGAGCCGAACCAGATTGCCGACCGCGGCCTGGGAAGAACTTTCCAGAACCTGAGGTTGTGGCGCTACCTGAGCGTGCTGGACCATGTGAAAATGGCGCGCTATTCAAAGCTGACATATGGGCTGATGGGGGCGTTTTTTGGAACTCGTAAACGCGTGGAGCAGGAGAAGGCCACCGACAAATTGGCGATGGACCTGCTGGAACTGGTGGGTGTTGCCCATCTGGCAGACCAGATTGTGACCAACCTGCCATACGGAGCGCAGCGCCGCGTAGAACTCGCCAGAGCGCTGGCGACGGAACCGAAAGTGCTCTTTCTCGATGAGCCCACCGCCGGCATGAACCCGGAGGAACTAATCCAGATGATGGATATCATCCGGCAAGTGCATAAAGAGATCGGGATGGCAATTTTCCTGATCGAGCACCGTATGAAAGTCGTGATGGATTTGTGTGAGATCATCCAGACGCTGAACTTCGGCGAGGTGATTGCCGAAGGTACGCCGGAAGTGATCCGCAACGATCCCAAAGTGATTGAAGCCTACCTCGGAAAGGAGGTGGAATACTAATGCTGCTCTCGGTAGAAAATCTTTCCGTCTCCTATGGCAATATCAAAGCCCTGCATGGGATCAGTTTTGATGTCTCTGAAGGGGAAATTGTGTGTATCATCGGCGCGAATGGTGCGGGAAAAAGCACCACGCTGCGCGCCATCTCGCGGTTAATTCCATCTCAACCGGGTTCAAAGATGCATTTCCAGGATGAAAACCTGCTCGATTATCCTGCGGACAAGGTGGTCACCGATTTGGGCATCTCGCACGTGCCCGAGGGGCGCCGCCTGTTTGAGAACCTGACCGTGAACGAAAATTTGAAGTTGGCCACCTTTGCACGCACGGATACTGAGGCCATCCAAGCCGACCGCGAGCGCGTGTTTTCCATCTTCCCGCGCTTGAAGGAACGCATCAACCAGAAGGCAGGCACCCTGAGCGGCGGCGAGCAGCAGATGCTGGCTGTTGGCCGGGCCATGATGAGCGCCCGCAAGCTGATGCTGCTGGACGAGCCCTCCATGGGACTGGCTCCGCTGCTGATGATGGAAATGTTTGACGCTCTCAAAGAGATCAATGAAGAAGGGACAACCATTCTGCTGGTCGAGCAAAACGCCCGCATGGCGCTGCAGTTTGCCCAGCGCGGCTATGTGCTGGAGACCGGCACTTTGGTCCTTGAAGGTCCTTCTAAAGACCTGCTCGAAGACCCAGAGGTCAAGAGAGCGTATTTGGGGGGATAGCCTTACCCTTTACAAAAAAATTACGGACTGCGAGCAATTCCCGCAGTCCGTTTTCAGTTTTACGGGTTGATGCAACCAGCTAGGAATAGACGCGCGGCACGCGGTGGGAAATTCCGCTGGTGACCTCGTAGTTAATCGTGCCCCAGCGGGCGGCAACCTCCTCGGCGGTGATGCGGCTGCCGTCCTGCTCGCCGATCAAGACGACTTCGTCCCCTTGGCGGGCCTCGGGCACAGCGTCGAGCTGCACCATGATCTGGTCCATTGTCACCCGGCCGACAACCGGGACGAGCTGCCCCCTTACCAGCACCTGGTTCCCGGCCGTGCGCCGGAAGCCGTCGGCATAGCCGACGGGCAGCGTGCCGATGCGCTCGCTGCGGGTGGTGGTGTACTCGTGCCCGTAGCTGACGCCCCTTCCCGGCGGCAATGTCTTGACCTGGGCAATGACGGTCTTCCAGCGGAGGGCAGGACGGAAGCCGGACGGCAGTGGGCATTCAGCGGAGGGGTGCAGGCCGTACATCGCGATCCCGACCCGGACACAATTGAAATACACCGCGGGGCGCGTCAGGCTGGCGGCGGAATTGGCGGCGTGGATTAGCGGGATCTGGATCCCGGCGGCGTCCAGCCGGTCCAATAGGCTGTGAAACAGCGCTTCCTGATGGTCCGAGGGGGACTGGTCATCCTCGTCGGCGCGGGCAAAATGGGTAAAGAGTCCTTCGATCTGGACATTGGGCAGCTGGGCAGCGGCCTGGATAAGGGCAGATGCATCGGACGGGGGGATGCCGAGACGGCTCATCCCGGTATCCACTTTGAGGTGCAGGTGAGCAGGCTGGTTTACCTGGGTGGCAGCGGCGGAGATGGCTCGCACCTGATTGAGGTCCCAGACGGTCATCGAAACACGTTCAGCAATCATCTCCTGGTAGCTGTTTTCAGGGGGGTATCCCAAGATAAGGATCGGGCAATTCAGGCCGGCTTGACGCAGTTCCAGCGCTTCTTTGACGCGGGCGACCCCGCACCAGGTGGCACCAGCATCCAGGGCGGCCTGCGCCACTGGAAGAGCGCCGTGCCCGTAGGCGTTTGCCTTGACGATCGCCATCACCTGGGTGCCGGTGCGCTCCAGGAAGTAGCGGATATTGGCCTTGATGGCGCTCAGGTCGACTTCCGCCCAGGTGGAATGCATTCCCTTTACTTGATCCAACCCCATCACCCAACGTATTCGTTATGGAACTTGATCCACTCGGGCAGTACCTGGGCGAGCAGCTCTTGCGGGGGGAGGAAGGCGATGCGCAGGTGGCTGGTGCCTTCCTTCTGGCCGAAGCCTGTGCCGTTGACGGTCACCAACCCTGTGCTTTCCAGAAGCGCCAGGCAGTAATCGTAGTCCGTTGTGTCTGGCGGGAGCTTGTTGAGGCGGGGGAAAAGGTACATGGCCCCGGTCTCGCCAAAGCATTCCATCCCGTCCATGTGGGTAAAGGAATCCCTGATGAGGGCGGCTTTGGCTTTCAGTTCGCTGAGGATTTTATTCTTTTCGGTGATGTACTGTTGGTAGGACCGGCTGCCTTCAGGGGGCGGCGTGACCATCAGGTAGGTCAGGATCTGACCGGCAGTGTTGGAACAAAGGCTGACGGAGGCCTGCTTGGTGAGTAGGTCGATAAAATCCAGATCGCTGCCCTGCACCTGGGGCGGGTTGCGGACTTCGAGGTAGCCGCCCCGGTGGCCGCATTCCCCGAAGAAGCCCTTCGAGATGCTGTGGAAGCTGAACAGCGGTACGGAGGTATCCTCGCCCAGGGCTTTCGCGAAGGAAACGAACTCACCTTTATAGATATTTTCCTGGTAGACTTCGTCGGCCAGGATGGCGAGCTGGTGCTGGCGGGCGAAGTCGATCACCGTGCGGATGCTCTTCTCGCTGAGCACGGCCCCGGTCGGGTTGCCAGGATTGATGACCACGATGCCCTTGACGGTGACGCCAGCGCGCCTGGCTTTTTCCAGCGATTCTTCGAGCAGGGCCTGGTCGAAGGTCCAGCCGCTGTCTTCGTCGGGGTAGTAATTGACCTGCACGCCGCCGGCTTTTTTGATAGTGGCGGAGTAGAGCGGGTACTGCGGGATGGGCACCATGATGCCGTCGCGATTGTTGGAGATGAGCAGGTCGATGACGAACTTGACGCCCTGGCTGGCACCGCTGGTGAGGAAGATTTTTTCCGGGTCGGAGGGTACCCCAGCCGCGCCCGCAGTGAGGTCCCGCTTGTCGATAAAGACGGCGACCGCCTCGCGTATGAAGCGCTCGCCCTTGCTTTCGGTATAGGCGCCGGTGGTTCCAGCCTTCATGCGGCTGAGGATGGTCTCGCTGACCTCCAGGACCTCATCGGGAACAAAATCATCATCCCTGAGGCTGCTGCCGGGGATTTCCTCGAAGAGGTTTTTCAGCGCTCTCTCACGGGCGATCTTGGAGGGGTCTTCCACCAGTGCGAGCACCTGTCGGTTGTAGGCCAGCGGG
>JABAHS010149727.1_pt2 | contig 11820 bp, 9 predicted proteins | sample 7062111 | NCBI WGS metagenome assembly JABAHS01 (sample SAMN14534600, study PRJNA622989) | marine sediment metagenome | biome: marine biome [ENVO:00000428]; feature: marine pelagic biome [ENVO:01000023]; material: deep marine sediment [ENVO:00002113]; isolation source: pool of 4 deep marine... | reverse complement strand
TTCGCCGTCTTTCACCCAGTCCCTGATCCGGTTGGGCGGGCCGGTTCACACGCTTCAGGCGGGAAGCAATGACGGTTTCAAGGACCTGGCGATTGAAAAGGTGGATGCCGCCAATTTCGGATTCATTCATCAGCCCTTGACGGTGTCCGTCACCCTGTCCGCCAGCGCCATCGGGAAAAAGAATATTCCTCTGGTGTTGAAGGACGGCGAGAAAATCCTGGTTTCCAAGGTCGTCCGGCTGGGTCCCGAGGACCGGCAATACCAGGCGGACCTGCAATTCACTCCCAGCGTCCTCGGCAAGCACATTTACACGCTTTCGGTTCCCGTGTTTTCCGGTGAGGCGGTGGAGGTCAACAACCGCTGGAGATTTGAGGTCAAGGTGATCCGCGACCGGATTCGTGTGCTTCACCTGAACGGCCGGCCCACCTGGGATTCCCGCTTCCTGCGCGAAGTTCTGGCCAATAACCCCAAGGTGGATTTGTTGTCCTTCTTCATTTTGAGAACGCTGACGGATGACGTGGGGGCGACCACTTCGGAGTTGAGCCTGATTCCTTTTCCCTCCAACCTGCTGTTCAGCGATTACCTCAATTCGTTTGACCTTGTGATTTTTCACAATTTTAAATACTCGCCGTTCATTAATAAAAAGAACCTGCTCAACATCAAGGATTATGTGGAACAGGGGGGAGCGTTTCTGATGATCGGAGGTGATCTGTCGTTTCAGGGAGGGGATTATGACCGGACTCCCGTGGAGTCCATCCTGCCCGTGCGCTTTAAGGGCAACTCCAAAAAGATACTGCTGGGAGAATATAAAATGGACGCACAAAAGAAATTTTCCCATCATCCCGTCATGCGTCTGGAGAATGACAACCGCCGAAACCGAAAGGCCTGGCAATCGATGCCGCCTCTCCAGGGCTTGAACATCGGGTTGGTCCCGGTGAGGGGGGCGCATGTGCTGGGCACCCTCCGTAAAAATAAAACCCGCTATCCGGTGCTGGTGACACGCCGGATCAAGGAGGGCCGGAGTATGGTCATCGCCACGGACTCCTCCTGGAACTGGAATTTCCGCCGCGTCGGTGAAGGGGGCAGCGGACGGCATTATCAAAAACTGTGGGAAAATATCATCGCCTGGATGACGCAGGAGCCCGCCACCAACCCGATCCGCGTGGAAACGGATAAGGAAAAATACCGGGAACATGAGAAAATCCTGATCCATTTCAAAGTCAGCGGGCAGGACTACAATCCCTTGTCCGGCGTTGAGGTGGATTTCGCGGTCCATGCCTTGCCGCGTAAGCGGGAACTGATTCGCAAAACCCTGAAAACCGACGAGCGCGGGGAAGGGCGGTTCGAATACTTCCCCGGCCGGGAGGGGTTTTATGCCGCCCGCGTTTCCCTGAACACGGGAAAGACAACCCTGGCCGGCGAAACCCGGTTCGTGGTGTTCAGCCCGAAAGTTGAATTTCAAAAACCCGGAGTGAATGAGAACCTCCTCAAAACGCTGTCCAAAGTCAGCGGCGGCAAGTACCAGGTTCTTGACACGGAAACCCGCCTCGATTCTTTATCCTTCCCGAATCCGGAGGTGGAGATCAAATCCAGCACGCGCATGGTCAGCCTGTGGGACAGCTGGTGGACGTACGGGTTGATCGTCGGGTTCCTGGCCGCGGACTGGTGGGCGCGGCGCAAGTCCGGCCTCTCCTAACCCTCTAGCGAGGGAGGCAATTGGCTGACGGTTGACGGCGGGCGATGGTCGTTGGGCGCAACCCTCCAGCGAGGGAAGCGATTAGCTGGCAGTTGACGGCGGGCGATGGTCCTCGTGCACCATTGAACGTTTAGAATTTGCTCCGGTGCTTCGCCGGCTTCTGCCAAGAGAGGCCATGTCAGATTTAAAGCCGTCTAATGGGTTCCTAACTCTTCCCTTATTGTGAAACCCGCATGTTTCCTGTAATATCCAACGGATGGAAAAATTGAATAAGAAAAAACCGAAACTCAGATCCTGGATACGGGACCGGATTCTTTTTCTGGCCCTGATTATTTTTGTCGGCGGTGCCACCCTGTATATCAGTTCCGCCAGGATGTTCGCGCCGGACAGCATCTGGCTGCATCCCGTCAAGGAGTTCGGTCTGCTGATCGCCATGATCGGCGTGGTCTCCCTCGGCTACGAATTATTCCTGCGCGAACTCACGTTTTCGGAATACAAGGAGGCGTTGCAGGATATCGTCAATCCCCATGCGGTCCGGTTGGGTATCCAGGGAATATACAAAAACCGGTCGGAAATCGGGCAGGCCCATACTTTCCAGAATCTGTTCAGGGAGGTCAAACATGAGGTTTTCATAGGCGGCACCTCTCTGTTGTCCATCTCAACCGGCAGCCGTGATCTGTTGAAGGAAAAAGTTCTGGGTGGGATCAAGGTCCGTTTGCTGGTCATAGACCCGGACTCCGAGATTGTTGAAATCATCACCCGGCAGATAGGCGGAAAGTCCACCTTCAAAAACGAAATCAAAACCTCTCTCCTGCTCCTGCAAAAATTGCAGGAGGAAATAGAGGAAGCCGAGGCGCCCGGCAAAGGAAGGATGGCCGTTCACACCTATCAGACCATTCCTGCGCACTCCTTTTTTTCCATCGATGTGGATGAACCGCATGGGATTATTATTACGGACCTCGGTCCCTATCTCGGGCGGAACCATCAGCGGCCCAGCATGTATCTGATCAACAAAAAGAAAGGTCTTTACGATCATTACCGGGTTTTGAACCAGACCCTTTGGGAGGAGAGCACACCCCTGAAATCGGGGACGCCGGAAATCAGTGGTCCCAAAACCAAAACCCAGGTGTTCACCAGCGGGAAAGCGACCGAGTACTTTGATGTGGAAACAGACAGTTGGCGCAAAGCTTCACTGTGTGAGCTCAATTCCCAGTGGCGCGGCATTCAGGGCAGCCGATGGGTGTGGGTTCGCGAAAACATCACCCTCGAGGAAGCGAAAACGGGTAGCCAGAATCGGTTTCGCATGCAATTTGATATCCCCGACGGAAAAGCCCAGTCCGTGAAACGGGCGGAGCTGTTTGTCCGCAGTGACGACACCTGCCATATCACCGTCAACGACGTTTCCCTGAAGCAGGAATACGGCGGAGCGGATTATCCGGATCCTTTTATCATTAATTTCGACCAGTTTTTGAAAGAAGGCACCAATACAGTCACCTTTGAAGTCATCAACTATGCCAAGCCTGATGCCGAGGTCCCGGAAGACAACCCTTCCGGACTGATCTACCGTCTCCACCTCGAAGTGCCAGAGTAGCCCTCTTGCGAGGGGGGCCACTTGTTGGCGGTTGATCCGGCGATGGCCTGCGGACACCATTGAACGATTAGAATTTTCTTCGGGCCTTTACACCCCCCTATCGTTTCCCGTCCGGTCTGTCTTGTCCATTGTGAAAACCGAACGAAGTCAGAAGCTTCCAGTCCGCAAAAAGGTTTTCCTCGAGCCCTGTTGCCGCAGAGCGGTTTCGGCAGGTGCACAGTAAACCCTTATAAATCAAATGGTTCTCTCCTTTCCCGGTGTGCGCCGCAGGAGTGCGCGGGCCAACAAATCAATAATTGACAGGGTCCTAAGGGCCGAATATAATCGCCAATTCCAATACTTTCCCCGGCTGGAAAAGTATCGGTGATAAAATACCGGTTTGAATAAAACCGAGGGTCCGGAACCCGGGTGCCGCCGGACTGAAGCTCTTGTTCTAAAAGCGATTCCCCGGTTTTTCTGTTAGCAAACAATCCATTACGGAAATACTTCTGTGAGTGAATATTTATTCGTCATCATATTCGCGGTCGTAGCGCTGGTCATCATTGGAGGCGCGCTGGTGCTTTCCACCATTCTCGGCCCGAAAAACTCCACCCCGGAAAAGAATCTTCCTTATGAGTGCGGCATGCTGCCCTCGGAAGAAGCCAAAGGGAGATTCCCCGTACGTTTCGCGACCATCGCCATGTTGTTCATCATCTTCGATATCGAAGTGGTGTTCATGTATCCCTGGGCGGTGGCTCTGGACGAGCTGAAACTATTCGGTCTGGTGGAAATGGTGATCTTCGTGGTCATTCTGGCCATCGCATACGTCTACATTTGGGGACGGGGAGGTTTGGAATGGGATTAATGGACGAAGCGGTCGATTTGTTTGAGACCGAAATCGAAAATCTGAAATTAAACGCCAAGGATGCCATGGATCAACTCGGCGCCGAATTTTCCGGCGCGGTGTATGACAGCATCCTGACCACCAAGCTGGGCAAGGTCGTCGGTTGGGCGCAAAAGAACGCCCTGTGGCCCGCCACCTTCGGGCTGGCCTGTTGCGCGATCGAGATGATGGCGATGGCCAACTCCCGCTGGGACGCCGCCCGGTTCGGCGCGGAGGTTTTCCGGGCATCCCCCCGCCAGGCGGACCTCATGATCGTCTCCGGCCGGGTATCGCAGAAAATGGCGCCGGTCCTGAAGCGCATCTACAACCAGATGCCGGAACCGAAATGGGTGATCGCCATGGGCGCCTGCTCTTCCTGCGGTGGGATATTCAATAATTACGCGATTGTTCAAGGGGTGGACCGCGTGGTGCCCGTCGATGTTTATGTTCCAGGATGCCCGCCGGGTCCGGAAGCCCTTCTCTACGGCGTGATCAAGCTTCAGGAAAAAATTCTGAATGAAGCCGGCACCGAGAAGGCCCGGCAGAGGGTGGCATGACCCACGAAGAGATCCGGGAACAGCTGGAAGCCATTTTTGAAAGCGGCATCAAGCATTCGGAAATCGATGTTCATGGGGATTTGGTGGTCCACGTTCAGTTGGACCAGTTCCTGATGCTCATGGGTTACCTCAAGCAGAACCGGGATTACGATTTTGATTATCTGTCGCACATCACCGGGGTCGATTACCTGGAGCAGGACCGGGATCCCCGTTACGACGTGGTTTATGAATTGTATTCCATGTCCAAAGGACACCATATCCGGGTCCATGTCGGCCTTCCGGAAGAGGAACCCACTCTGCCTTCGGTATATCACCTGTGGCACGGTGCGGACTTTCCCGAGCGGGAATTGTATGACCTGTTCGGGTTCATCGTGATGGACCATCCCAACATGAAGCGCCTGATCATGCCTGAGGGGTGGGAAGGCTATCCCCTGCTCAAGGATTACCCGTTGACCGTGGAGGAGGTGGCCTTTTCTCACAACCGGGAACATAAAAGCGAACTTATTAAAACGGCCAAAGACGTGAAAGTGGATCCATGGGCGTAACAGAGCAGGGCTTACTCGAGCGCGATAAAGATACCATGACCCTCAACATGGGTCCGCAACACCCGAGCACTCACGGCGTGTTCCGGGTCCTGTTGGAAATGGACGGTGAAATCATTCAGTCCGCCGAGCCGGACATCGGCTACCTGCACACCGGCATCGAGAAAACCGGCGAGAACAAGCGTTACGTCCATTGCATTCCCATGACCGACCGGCTCGATTACCTGTGCCCGCCGCAAAACAACCTGGCGTTCTGCCTGACCGTGGAAAAACTTCTGGAAGTCAAAGAATTGCCCCCTCGCGCGGATTATCTGCGCGTCATCATGTGTGAACTGGGCCGCATCGGCAGTCACCTCGTCTGGCTGGGAACCCACGCCCTGGATATCGGAGCCATGACGGTTTTCCTGTACGCCTGGCGCGAACGGGAAATGATCCTGGACCTCAACGAAATGATCTCCGGAGTCCGGATGATGACCAGCTATATCCGCATCGGCGGCGTGGCTCTGGACTCCACTCCGGAATGGCTCGACGGGGTTCGAAAGTTCATCGACCTGTTTCCGGCCAAGGTGGATGAGTACGAAAGCCTGCTCACCAACAATCCCATCTGGCTCGACCGCACCCGCGGGATCGGTACCCTGACCCGGGAGGAAGCCATTAAGTGGAGCATGAGCGGACCGGTCCTGCGTGCTTCGGGAGTCGACTGGGATTGGCGCAAACGAAAACCCTATTCCCGTTACGATGAGTTCAAGTTCGACGTCCCCACGAAGGACCACGGCGACATTTACGACCGCTACCTGGTGCGCCTGGAAGAGATGCGGCAAAGCCGGGAAATCATCAAACAGGCGCTGGACAACCTTCCCGACGGTCCTTACAAGCTGGAGGATAATAAAATCTCCCTGCCGCCGCGCGATACTCTGCATACCAGCATGGAAGCGTTGATTCATCATTTCAAACTGGTGTCCGACGGGGTCAAGGTGCCCAGGGGGGATACCTATGTGCCGACTGAAGGCGCGCGCGGGGAAGTGGGATTCTATATCGTCAGCGACGGGTCCAACACGCCTTACCGGATGAAGCTCCGGGCCCCGTCGTTTATGGGAATTCCCGGCATGTGCAAAATGATGGAGGGGGCGTTCATCGCCGATGTGGTGGCCATCATTGGAAGCGTGGATATTGTGATGGGGGAGGTCGACCGCTGATGTTTGCGTTCAATGAAACCTCCGAAAAACGCGTGGAAAAAATCCTCGCCAAATACCCGGAAGGCCGGAAACTCTCGGCCCTGCTCCCGTTATTGACCCTGGCTCAGGATCAGGAAGGATATGTGACCCCGGAAGCGATGATCGAGATCGGTAAACGCCTCGACGTTTCTCCCGCGTATGTGGAATCGGTGTGTACTTTTTATACGATGTATTACACCAAGCCGGTTGGCAAGTACGTCGTCAAATTCTGCATCAATATCAGTTGCCATCTCAACGGATGCGACAACCTGCTGGAATACACCGAGAACAAACTGGGGATCAAAGAGGGGGAAACCACCTCGGATAAAAGATTCACCCTCCTTCGGGAGGAATGTCTGGCGGCCTGTTGCGAGGCCCCGGTCATGCAAGTCAACAACAAATACTATGTGAACATGACTCCGGACAAAGTGGACCAGGTTCTGGAGTCCTGCAGGTAATTCGTTATGACGGAAATTTTATTCAAAGCCATCGATACACCGGGCCTGACCTCCATCGACGTGTATGAAAAAACGCTCGAGGGTTATCAGTCCCTCAAGAAAGCGTTTGCCAGGAAACCCGACGAGGTGGTGGAAATGGTCAAGGCCTCCGGCCTGCGGGGGCGCGGCGGCGCGGGGTTCCCTACCGGACTCAAGTGGAGCTTTCTCGCCAAGGATGTATTCCCCCGCTACCTGGCCTGTAACGCGGACGAGTCGGAACCCGGCACCTGCAAGGACCGCGATCTGATCATGAAAAATCCGCATCTCCTGATCGAGGGCATGATCCTGTGTTCCTACGCCTGCCAGATCGAGACCGGGTACATTTATATGCGCGGCGAGTTCTGGGAATACGAAGAGTTGATGGACAAGGCCATTGAAGATGCGTACGCCAAAGGATACCTCGGCAAAAACATTCTGGGCTCCGGGTTCAATCTCGATATTTACACCCATATGGGTGCCGGAGCGTATATCTGCGGGGAGGAGTCGGCCCTGCTGTCCTCGCTGGAAGGCTGCCGTGGAGAACCGCGGCTGAAACCGCCTTTCCCCGCCGTGGAAGGACTGTATGGTAAACCCACCGTCGTCAACAACGTCGAAACCCTGTGCGCCGTTCCCTTTATCGTCAACAACGGCGCGGAAGCCTACGCCGCCATCGGTACGGAAAAAAGCAAGGGCACCAAACTGGTCAGCGTGTCGGGTCACGTTAACAAGCCCGGTAATTATGAAATTCCGTTGGGGACTCCCACCATCGAAATCATCGAAAAGTACGCCGGCGGTATCCGCGACGGCAACAAGTTGAAAGCGTTCATTCCCGGCGGTTCCTCGGTGCCCATGTTGCCGGCGTCCAAGGCGGACGTGCCTTATGACTATGAAGGGCTGATGGAGGCGGGAAGTATGCTGGGTTCGGGAGCGCTCATTGTGATGGATCACACCACCAACGTGGTGGAGGAGACTTTGCGGCTCACCGGATTTTACATGCACGAATCCTGCGGCAAATGCACCCCCTGCCGCGAGGGTACCCGCTGGATGTATCAGATTCTGTCGGATATCCATGATAAAAAAGGCAAGCCGGAACAGGTGGAATTGCTGAACGACATCTGCGACAACATGTCGTTCAAGTGTTTCTGTCCGCTGGGCGACGCCGCGGTCGGCCCGGTGGCCAGCAGTATCCAGTATTTCAGAGAAGACTATGAGGCGTTGATCGCCTCGATGAAAACCGCTCCGGTGGCCTAGAGGAATCATGAGCACAACTACAGACACCCATACCGTAACACTGACCATCGACGGCAAATCCGTCACCGTGCCCAAGGGAACGGTGGTGGTGGACGCGGCCCGGCAGGTGGATATCGAAATCCCCGTGTTCTGCTATCACGAAAAGCTCGGCCCGTTCGGCTGTTGCCGCATGTGCCTGGTGGAAGTGGAAAAAATGCCGAAGATGATGACCGCTTGCACCCTGGCCGTCAACGAGGGCATGGTGGTGAAAACCAACTCGGAAAAAGCCGAAAAAGCGCAAAAAGGAGTTCTGGAATTCACCCTGCTCAATCATCCGCTGGACTGCCCGGTGTGCGACAAGGGCGGGGAATGCCCGTTGCAGGACAATACCTTTAAATTCGGCCCGCCGGATACGCGGATGGATTTCAACCGTTATCACCGCGACAAGGCCACGCCGCTCAGCCCGGTCATCACCATCGACCGCGAACGGTGCATCGCCTGCCAGCGCTGCACGCGCTACAGCGACATCATCGAAAAGGATCAGGCGCTGGTGATGCTCCACCGGGGGTTCAAAAACCGGGTGTCCACCTTCAACGATCAGCCGTACGACACGCGCTTTTCCGGCAACGTGATCGACATCTGCCCCGTGGGCGCCCTCACCAATACCGATTTCCGTTTTTCCGCGCGGTCCTGGGATCTGGACAACGCCAGCACGTTGTGCGGCCATTGTGCCTGCAACTGCAACATGACCCTGGGCACGCGGATCAACGAAATGAAACGCGTCACCACCCGCACCAACGACCTGGTGGACGACGGATGGATTTGCGACAAGGCCCGCTGGGGATACGATTTCACCAAAAGCAAAAACCGGATCGCCCAGCCCAGAAACAACGGGCAGGTCACAGGTATTCAGGAAGCCTGCGCGGAAACCGCGGCGTCCCTTAAAAAGATCGTCGAGGCACACGGACCCAACAGTGTCGGTTTCATCGGTTCGGGTTACGCGTTGAACGAAGAACTGTACCTCTACCAGAAACTGTTCCGGCAAAACATCGGTACCAACAATATCGACCATAAAACCTATGTGGACACGCCCGGCCTGCCGGTATCGCATTTCGACATGCTGGATGTGGAGACCTCCGATCTGGTGGTCCTGATTGCCGGCGATCCGACGGAGGAATTACCGATCCTCGACCTGCGTCTCAAGAAGGCGGTGACGCGCCAGGGAACGCAGATGATCGTATTGAACGACCAGCAGACACTGATGGACCAATACGCTTCCCAGTCGCTCCGTTACAACATCGGGTCCGATGGCGCCGCACTGGCGGCATTGACGGAGGTGTTGAAAGGCGGCGCACCCTCCGGCGATCTGGAAAGTTCTACGGGGATTTCCTCCGATGCCCTGAAGGCCTTTGCCGAAAAGATCAAAAGCGCGTCCAAAGTATGCGTGATCTACAATCCGGCGGCTTTGACCGGGCCGTCGATTCATGAGTTAAAGCAATGCCTCGCCATCGCCGGCGGATTGCCGGACAAGACCGTCGGCGCGATTCCGGCCGCGCCGGTGACCAACTCCGTGGGCGCCATGGATATGGGTGTGATTCCGGACGGCTATCCCGGCGGACTGGCATTAACCGACGCCGACGCGATCCAGGCCAAATGGGGCGACAGCGTGCCACTGGAGAAGGGGCTGTCGGCGCTGGAAATGATCGAAAAAGCCCGCTCCGGTGAATTGAAGGCCCTGATCGTCTACCGTTCCAACCCGGTGGTGGATTTCCCCGGCGGTCATGAGGCGGTGGACGCCCTCAAGAAACTCGACCTGCTGGTGGTGCATGACATGATGGAAACCGAAACCGCGAAGCTGGCGCAGATCGTTCTGCCGTCCAACGGACCCGGCTTCGACGAGGGTACCACCACCAACATCGGCGGGCGGGTGCAACTGCGCACCAAAGGATTGACGGCGGAGAATCCCGCCGATTGGAAAATCATCTCGACCCTGGCCAAAGAGCTGGGAGCGGAGACCGGCCCGAAGGATGTGCATGCGGTCACCGCCGAAATCGCCGAAAAGGTGAACGGGTATAAAGAAATTAAACGCTCCGCGATCCGCAAGGAGGGTAAAAACCGGGAAGCTCTGCCGTCCACCAATGGCGCGGGTTCCGGGAACTCCCAATCCGCGGCGTCCGGGGACGGCCTGGCCCTGCGGGTGGCTAACGTGCTGTTCAGTCACGATGCCATTCTGGATGCGGAATCGAAACTGGCGCATCAGTTCCAGCCTTCGGTGGTGCACGTGAATGAAAAAGATGCCGGTGAACTTGGCGTTAAGGACGGGGATGAGGTCCGTGTGACCGGTAACGGTCATGAAGTGAAGGCGGAAGTTCGCGTTTCCAACCGGTGCAACCCCGGGGGTGTGGTGCTTCCGAAAGTTTCGGACGAGCAGGGCGCGATGTTCCTGGCGGAAGCGGGAAAAGCCGTGAGCCGGGTGAAGATTAAAAAATGAATGACGGGAGTTTGAATTGATCGACGATTTTCTCAATTTTCTGGATCCGTACTGGTGGCTGGTCATCGGTGTCACCAAGGCGGCCATCATCGCGGCCGTACTGCCCGGCATGGTGACGTTGTTGGCGTGGCTGGAGCGGCGGCTGATGGGCCGGTTTCAGGTGCGCCTCGGGCCCAACCGGGTGGGGCCCTTCGGGCTGGCCCAGCCGGTGGTGGATGTCGTGAAACTTCTGTTCAAGGAAAATATCGTCCAGAAATCGGCGGACAAATTTCTGTTTTACCTGGCCCCGGCGGTGGTGGTGTTCACGGCGATCGTCACGTTCAGCGCCATTCCTTTTGGAGAGGCGTTTGAAGTGGGCGGGCAGACCGTCGGCCTGTGGGGGGCGAACCTCAACATCGGCATTCTGTTCATCTTCGCCATATCGTCCATGGGCATTTATGGCATCGTCCTCGCCGGTTTGTCGTCGAACAACAAATATTCCCTGATGGGCGGCCTGCGTTCTTCCGCCCAGATGATCAGTTATGAATTGACTTTGGGCCTGGCGGCGTTGAGCGTCATCATTATGAGCGGGTCGCTGAACCTTTATGACATTGTGAAGGCCCAGAGTACCGTTCCCAACGTGGTGACTCAGCCGCTGGCGTTCCTGCTGTTTTTCATTGCCGGAGTGGCGGAGACCAACCGGGCGCCGTTCGATTTGCCGGAAGCGGAGCAGGAACTGGTCGCCGGGTTTTTTACCGAGTATTCGGGGATGAAGTTTGCCCTGTTCTTCCTGGGCGAATACATCAACATGATCACGATGAGCGCCCTGGTGACCATTATGTTCCTGGGCGGCTGGTATTCCTATGTCGGGTTGGATATCCCGATNNTGTTTATCTGGCTGAGATCCACTTTCCCCCGCATTCGTTACGACCGATTGATGACGTTCGGGTGGAAGTTTCTGTTGCCGTTGTCTCTGCTGAACATGCTGTTTTATAGCGCGGTGAAGGTATTATAAAAACCGCTTGAGGTGATTCGGATGATACAGGCTGTGATCAAAGGCGCCTACAACCTGCTGGTGGGGATGGGTGTCACGTTTAAAAATATGCTGTCCAAACCGACGACGTTTCAGTACCCGGAACAGAAACGGGTAATGCCGGACCGGTACCGTGGCCGTCATTTTCT
>JABAHS010009069.1_pt1 | contig 11827 bp, 7 predicted proteins | sample 7062111 | NCBI WGS metagenome assembly JABAHS01 (sample SAMN14534600, study PRJNA622989) | marine sediment metagenome | biome: marine biome [ENVO:00000428]; feature: marine pelagic biome [ENVO:01000023]; material: deep marine sediment [ENVO:00002113]; isolation source: pool of 4 deep marine... | reverse complement strand
CTTTTTGACGGAATCTCCCTGCATTTCCCACTTTAGCAGGGAGAGACGGGTTGGCCTCAGACTGCCAGCACAGCCACTCTCTACCCATTCGCCGCGGGGTAAGGGCCTGTCTTCAGGGTGTGCCCGATTTACCGCTGAATTCCGGCCTGCTTCACCCGCACGATCTGCGGTTACTGATGGCAGAGACGGTTTCGCCGCGAAGTCGGGCGTTATCTGCGCCGAGAGTCTCTCGGGCGGCATTTAGGGGTCAACATTTCCCATGGCGGCTCGGAATCAGCGCTTGGGCCGCGCGCTGAGCCAGCCGCTAAACTCCTTGGAAACCTAGGAGTTTGCGCTGTTCGGCCCATTCGGTTGGGAGTTTGAGTGCCAGACGCATGAGTCGCTTTGCGCTGAGCTGAGGCGGATGTTGGCCGTTGATGATGGCCGTGACGATATCGGGCGCTAGAGACGGAAGCCGCAGNNTCCGTTTTTGGGGAGAAAGCGGACATACCCAACGTGCTTGTTGATGTCCGCTGATGACCCAAAGCGGACATGCCCGAAGGCGAGCCCTTGTGGAACTTCTCAGCTGTTTAGGCGGTTCTGCTATTTTAGAACCGCGCGAGCGCCACCATGCAGGGCTGCTAGAGAGCTTGGAGTTGCTTCCATGCACTAAGCTCAGAATAACCAACGCCATAGGATATTTTAGGCGTCGACGATCGGACTTTATGTATTTCTTCTTCCTAGCGGCCTCGTGAGGTCTTAACCTTCGCGCTTTAGTGCAAGCGTTTTGTGTAGGGTGTCAAACGGCTGCACGAATTTTTCGATACCTTCAACCTCTAATTCGGTGCTGATGTGGGCGAGGTCAATGCCGAGCGTCATTAGGTGTCGCGGTAACGATTGTGCATCCTCAAGATCATCCTGAAGACGCTGTGCTGGATCACCATGATCGCGGTAGGCGTTGAGTGTCTTCAAAGGAAGGGTTGCGATGGTTTTCGGCCCAATTAGTGCATCAACATATTTCGTGTCTGAATAGCTGGAGTCCTTAGTGCCCATGCTTGCCCACAAAAGACGCTGGGGACGAGCACCGTTGACGGCAAGAGTCTTCCATCGTCGTGAGCCAATGTGGCGCTGGTACGCTTGATAGGCGAGCTTGGCGCAAGCCTCCGCCGTTCGCCCACGGAAAGTCTTCGCCTCCGGCTCTGGCCTTTGATCAAGTAGTGGGTCGACCTTCTGGTCTATGCGACTCAAGAAAAAGCTGGCAACCGAAGTGACATGATCGATAGAGCGTCCTTCCTTAATCCGGCGCTCAAGGCCCATAGTGTAGGCTTCTGCAACCTTCTGGTAACGCTCGACGCTGAAGAGCAGTGTCACGTTGACATTAACGCCCTCGGCAATTAGCTCAGTGATAGCCCGCAGCCCCGCCATTGTGCCGGGAACCTTGATCAAAACATTAGGTCGAGCCAACCTAACCCAGAGGTTCTTTGCCTCGCTGATGGTGCCTTCAGAATCGTGCGCCAGATGAGGGGAGACTTCATGGCTTACAAAGCCGTCTAATCCTCCGCTTGCCTCGAAGGCCGGACGAAACACGTCGGAGGCGCGGGCAATATCTCCAAGTACTAACGCATCATACATCTCTTCGGTACTCGCTCCGTGGCAACGTAGAGCGGCAACAGCCGACTCGTAGTCGTCCGAGTGTAGGATCGCTTGCTCAAAGATAACGGGGTTAGAGGTCAATCCCGCCAACCCATCCTCTTGTATAAGGCGGTCAAGCTCGCCGTTCGCGATTAAGCTGCGCCGAATATAGTCGAGCCAGACGCTTTGACCGAGCGCCCTTACTCGCAGAAGCGGATTAGTTCCGTTATCCTGCCGGTGATTCATGCTCTGCCATCAAATCGTACGCGGCTTGAGCCATCAGTCGTTCCTCGTCAACTCTAATCACCCAGACGGCAATACGGCTTTGCTCGGTACTAATCTTTCGTGTTGGGTTGTGATCAAATCTATTCAGGTTCTGCTCAACATCAATTTCAACCCCCAACCAGTCCATTGCCTCCAGGATGTTAGCGCGTATCGTGGCACTGTTTTCACCAACGCCTCCGCCGAAAAGGATTGCGTCTACGCCCCCTAAGGCCGCGACATAAGCTCCCAAATATTTGCGGGCCCGATAGCAGTAGACTTCAACCGCCAAACGAGCCTCACTGCTGGATGAGGAAAGAATATCTCGCATGTCTCCGGAGATGCCGGAGAGACCTAGTAGGCCGCTTTGATGATTGAGCAGCGCGCTAATGCGGCCCTGGTCGAGCCCGGTCTGCATCAGGTGGAGAGCGACGCCTGGATCGAGATCCCCCGATCGCGTTGCCATGACGAGACCTTCGAGTGGTGTGTAGCCCATTGAAGTATCTATGGGCTCTTTGCCACGCGTCGCTGTGACCGAGCAGCCAGAGCCAAGCTGGAAGGATATCAGTCGCGCTGCTTCAGGATCCGATGGAGACGCCATCGCGTGCCACGTGCGGACCATGGATTCATGTGCGAGACCGTGAAAACCAAAGCGCCTGATACCGAATTCTTCGCAAAGTTGTGTTGGCAAAGCGTAGTGCCGGGCGCGGCCGGGAAGGTTCGCATAAAAGCCGGTATCGGGAACCATCACATGTGCCTCCTTTGGGCCAAGTACCAGGTCCGCCGCCTTGAGCCAGTCGAGGAAAGGCCTATTGTGAAGGGGTGCTAGTGGAACGAGAGCTTCAACTACGGCCTTGGTTTCCTTGTCGGCGAAGCGGGGGCCTAGGATGGCCGCTCCCCCATGAACCAGCCTATGCACTGTGACATCAAACGCTTCCGATTTTTTCGCTTTGAGAATCCGTCTCAACGTCTGCTCAGGGTTCTCGGTGGAACCGCTCTCGTGCCAGTTCCATAGGCATTCGATAAGCCCGTCGTCGGAGACATAGGCACCGAGCCGAACCGAGGAGCTTCCGGCATTGATGGCAAGGATTCGCATAGAGCTATTTAACTTAGTTTGCGAGGTCTCTCTCTGATCTAAGTGTCCCTCACCGGGAATCTAGGAGGTGACGATGGATAGCACACTGACACAGGATGAACTTGATCGTATGGACGCCTACTGGCGCGCGGCCAACTACCTCTCTGTAGGGCAGATTTATCTGCTCGCTAATCCGTTACTACGCGAACCGCTTCGTCCTGAACATATCAAACCGCGCCTCCTAGGCCACTGGGGAACAGCTCCTGGCCTCAATTTCCTTTATGTCCATCTGAATCGCGCTATCCGCAAATATGATCTGGACATGATCTTCGTTACCGGTCCGGGGCACGGCGCGCCTGCAATCGTTGCCAATACCTATTTGGAAGGAAGTTACACGGAGTTATTCTCCGCCATTACGCGAGATGCCCACGGTCTCAGCAGGCTTTTCCGCCAGTTCTCTTTTCCCGGGGGGATACCAAGTCACACCGCCCCAGAGACTCCAGGGTCAATCAATGAAGGTGGTGAACTCGGCTACTCCCTGGCACACGCTTATGGTGCAGCCTTCGATAATCCAGATCTTATCGTTGCATGCGTGATTGGTGATGGCGAGGCTGAGACAGGTCCACTCGCAGCCGCGTGGCATTCAAACAAGTTTTTGAATCCAACTCGCGATGGGACGGTCCTGCCGATCCTCCATCTCAATGGCTACAAGATCGCAAATCCCACCGTCCTCGCACGCATTGAACGAGACGAGTTATCAAGCTTGCTACGAGGCTATGGTTACACCCCACATTTTGTCGAGGGATCGGAACCTGATGTCATGCATCGTGCTATGGCTGAGACTCTCGACGAAGTTATCAGCGAAATCAACGAAATTCACCGACGAGCACGCGTAGAGGGTGAGAATTTCCGTCCACGCTGGCCGATGGTCGTCCTTGTGACACCAAAAGGATGGACGGGTCCGAAGGAAGTCGACGGTCTTAAGACGGAAGGAACTTGGCGCTCCCATCAGGTGCCGCTGGCAAAGGTGCGTACTGATCCAGAGCATCTAGCCATTCTGGAGCGATGGCTGAGTAGCTATCGCGCCGAAGAGCTGTTCGACAACTCTGGCGCGCTCCTTCCAGAACTGGCTGATCTCGCCCCAAAGGGGGAGCGGCGAATGGGATCGAACCCTCACGCCAATGGCGGTTGTCTGTTGAAGGAACTTAAGCTTCCAAGAATCCAAGAATATGCAGTCGAGGTTTCGGCACCTGGCAGGATTCGCGCCGAAGCAACAAGAGTGCTCGGGGCCTATCTCCGTGATGTGATGAGCCTCAATTCTAATGATCGAAATTTCCGTGTGTTTGGGCCTGACGAGACCGCCTCCAATCGCCTTGGCGCCCTATTCGAGGTCACCGACCGCGCCTGGGATGCAGAACGCATAAACGGCGACGATCATCTCGATCCAGACGGCCGCGTGATGGAGATCCTGAGTGAGCATACGTGCCAAGGCTGGTTGGAGGGTTATCTGCTCACCGGCCGCCACGGAATTTTCTCAAGCTATGAGGCATTTATTCACATCGTCGATTCGATGTTCAACCAACACGCCAAGTGGCTGGATGTTGCGAGTACGGAGGTTACCTGGCGCCGACCGATCGCCTCCTTGAATTACCTCCTCAGCTCTCATGTTTGGCGCCAAGACCACAACGGCTTCAGCCACCAGGATCCAGGCTTTATCGACCTTGTTGCGAATAAGAAGGCGGAGGTGATCAGAGTCTATCTGCCTCCCGATGCGAATTCTCTGCTTGTGACGGCTGACAGATGCTTGCGGAGCCGAAACCTCGTCAACGTCGTTGTGGCTGGTAAGCAGCCTGAGCTCCAATGGCTCTCGCTTACGGATGCCATTCATTTCTGCGATGCCGGCATTGGCATTTGGGACTGGGCTAGCAGCGATCATGAGGGCGATCCGGATGTCGTCATGGCTTGCGCTGGTGACGTCCCTACGCTTGAAACCTTGGCTGCCGTCAGCTTGCTAAGGGAGTATCTGCCGGATTTGAGGGTAAGGGTCGTGAACGTCATTGATCTCATGCGTTTGCAGCCGAAGGAGGAGCACCCGCATGGTCTTTCCTCGGCTGCATTCGATTCTCTGTTCACAACGAACAAGCCGATTCTCTTCAACTATCACGGCTACCCCTGGCTCATTCACCGGCTTACATATCGCCGCACGAATCACTCCAATCTTCACGTGCGTGGCTATAAGGAGGAGGGGACAACAACGACTCCATTCGACATGGCTGTGCTCAACAACATTGACCGGTTTCAATTGGTGATGGACGTAATTGACCGGGTTCCCGCACTCGGCAGCCGCGCTGCCCTAGTACGACAGGCGATGCAACACAAACTTTCGGATCATCGGCAGTATATTATCGAGCACGGAGAAGACATGCCGGAGATTCGGGACTGGAAATGGGCCTACTGAGCGGCTTCTGAATGACGCTGCGTCAGTGGCTAGTCGTACCTACGACGGCATGGTGGATGCTTGGGTGAGAGTTACACTTAATCGCTTTCCTGGTTCCAGCAGAGCCTCTCGTTGATCTACGACGATCGATATGGCTTCGGCGTCGCTCGGATCGCTCGTTACAGTCAGTTCGGATGGCTTGACGTCGATCCTAAGCGAGTGCTTTCGGTATCGCAGCCTAAATGAAAGGTGCTTCAGCTCGTCGGGAAGAACAGGATGGAGCCGAAGCTCGTTCCCCCGCAGCTCCAGACCGGTGAAACAGCGCTGCAGAATATCCACAGTGCCTGCCATGGCGCCAAGATGGATACCCTCGCGTGTCGTGCCGTCCTGGATGTCACTGATGTCGCTGGTCAGCGCCTCGGCAAAAAGTCCCCATGAACGTCGCCGAACCGAACGTGCCAGGACCCATGCGTGGATGATTCCACTCAACGTAGAACCATGAGATGTACGCCTGAGATAATAGTCAATCGTGGCTGGGATGGATTCGGGATCAAAGGCATATCCGAGGCGTTCGAAAAGTTCAGCCAATTCTTCGGCTGAAAACAGGTAGAAGAGCGTCAGCACGTCTGCTTGCTTCGAAAGCTTGTAGCGATTAGGTGAGAGGCCTTCTGTCTCGAGTATGAGATCAAGACGCCGAATGCTGGGATATTTGCGGCGATAGGCTTCCCAATCAAACTCTTCTAAATCTTCGTAGCCCTCGAACTGGCTAAGCATTCTGTCTGCGTGAAAAGGAACGTAGAGCTTACGGCTCACGTTATCCCAATGCACAATCTCATCTCGCTCCAACCTAAGCCGCTCACACAGCTCCTGACAACGTTCGGCGGGGAGTAGGTCAAAGAGATCTAGCGCCCGTGCAATGCACCACGAGGCCATCACATTTGTGTAGGCATTGTTATCCAGCCCCGGTTGGTCCCGGTTTGCGTAACCGTCGTGGAATTCGTCAGGGCCCATAACGCCGCTGATATCGTACCGGTCGCGGATCACGTTCCACTTGGCGATGCTGGCCCAAAAGCGTGCGATTTCAAACATGAGTTCGGCGCCATAGGCGTACAGGAACTCCGCATCTCCGGTCGCTTGGTAATACTGCCAAACATTGTACGCAACCGCCGCCCCAACGTGGCGCTGCAGATGGGTGTTATCGCGTATCCAATTTCCCGAGAGCGGATTGAGGTACATCACATCCGTCTCTTCGCGGCCGCTGCTGCCGCTTTGCCAGGGGAACATGGCTCCGCGATAGCCAGCTTGCCGTGCAGCCCAGCGGGCCTCAGGGAGCCGGCGATAGCGATAGAGGAGAAGCGCTCGGGTCAAGACCGGCACGCGAAGATTTAGAAACGGGAAGATGAAGAGTTCGTCCCAGAAGATGTGGCCGCGGTACCCCTCGCCATGCCAGCCTCGAGCGGGCACGCCGGCGTCAAGGTCGACGGTATGGAGCGAAGTAGTCTGCAGTATATGGAAAATGTGCAGACGTGCGGCCAGATGTGCAGTGTGCGTTAGATCATTCCCGACTTCGACGAGACCAATGTCGCAATGCCGCCATAAATGATCCCAGGCAAGTACGTGCGTTTGGAGCAAGTCATCGAAAGGCCCCGCCCGTTCAAGAGCCTTGCATGCAGCAGTCGTGCGGTCCGCAATGGCGCGATCCCATGACGTGTAAAGCGCAACGATCTTTTCCAACCTTACCGTTTCGTCTGGTCTGACGCGGACTTCAAACTCCTGGCCAGCCCGGGCGGGCTCGGTCAGAGGCTTCCCCTTGAGGTTCTTCTCCGAGTTTTGAAGCCAGGCGCGCACTCGCGCGGCTTGCGTGACTTGTAGGTTAGACTGCGTCGTCCTCCCTTCCAAAAGGATGCTGTCATGACCGATGTGAGTGGCCTTGTGCACATGAAAATGGTGCTTGTTGAAATGGCTGTAGCGCGGGACCCCAGCGTTACTAATCTCTCCGTCCAGACCCGCGCGTAGCGTAAGTCGCCCCGACCAATTCTCCGCGGTGATCTCAAAATGCTGACCCGCCAAGTTCTTGGCCTGCATGTGGACGAAACGCCGTTCGGTGACTCTCGTCTCTCGGCCCGCCGCGTCTCGGATGTGCACTATGCGCCGATAGAGCCCGCGTCGCAGGTCGAGCTCCTGGCGGAAGGCCAGGATGTCGACTTGGCGCAGGCCGAACCAGTCTTCATCGTCAATTCGGAAACTCAACGACAGCCAATTTGGGAGGTTCACCAGGTCCTCGTGCTCGATGGTGCGCCCCTCAAGTACCGTTGTCAGGCGATTGTATCCGCCTGCCAGATAAGTGCCTGGATAGTGGATGTCATCGGCGCACGATTCAGATGCCGACCCGCGAGTCACGAAGTATCCGTTGCCCAGCGCAAAGAGAGTCTCGCAGCGTCCTTCAATTTTCGGGTCAAAACGATCACAGGCGAAAACCCACGGATCTATCGAAGGTGCTGCGGGCGCGAGAGTCTGCGTGCCGGTTCGCGCTATGAAAGGATCAAGACAATGCACATCAGGCTTCGGACTGCCCCCAGGTGTGCGTCCCGTTAGCCGATCTTCGAGCTGCAGCTCGATCTCCGCGAGATCTGATACGACAATGTCTGCTCCTGCGTTCTTTAGAGCATCAGCATTTTCGTTGCGATCGACACCGATAGTCAGGCTGAAACGGCCAGCATGCGCGGCGGCAACCCCAGCGACGGCATCCTCGATTACGATTATACGTGCCGGCGGGATGCCCAAGCGTCGCGCTGCTTCGAGGAAAGTGTCGGGCGCGGGCTTGCCTTTGATAGAGAGTTTCTCTCGATCTGAGCCCGTAACAGCGACGTCGAACAAACCTTCGATGCCCGCCACGCGAAGGATATCATCGCAGTTCTTGCTTGAGGATACGATTGCTGTCTTGAGGCCGAGCGAGCGTAGTCTTCGGATCAGGGCCACGGTGGAAGGGTAGATATCCACACCCGTGTTCTGGATATGCTCCAGGAAGAGCTGGTTCTTGCGTGCCCCGAGGCCATGTACCGTATTGGCATCCTGCCCATCCGATGCCTCGCCCTCTGGCAAGAATATGCCTCGTGCCAACAAGAATGCACGGATGGCCTCGAGCCGAGGGCGCCCATCCACGTATGTGCGATAGTCCTCTGACGTGAACGGTTTAAACGAGGTTCCTTCGTGCGTGGCCCTCTCACGGAGGAGGGCATCGAAAGCCCTCGTCCATGCTTCGGCATGGACCCGCGCCGTGTCTGTGACCACGCCGTCGAGATCGAACGCGGCACCTTCGAACAGATGTGGAACGACGGTTGCACGATCAGAGGTTAGTGGCTCTTGATCATCCATAGTACCAGGGGCTTCGGATGCCCTTCCCAACGCCAATGGCTAGGCTCGGTCAATATGAGCCAATTTTCAACAGGCTGCTGGGGGCCTGATCGCGCCCTCGCATGATCTAATGGCTTGATGAATCCGAAGCTTTTAGGCAGCATTGGAGCTTGGAGGCGAGGACTTGAAGTCTGCGAGCAACGGCCATATGGGCCATGCTAACGTGGCTCATGATCATGGCACGATGATCGCCGACTATCGTCGGCGGTTTTGGGTCTCTCTCGTGCTGACAGTGCCTGTGTTGGCGCTGTCGCCGATGATCCAGCGCTTTCTGGGGGTCCGGGAGGCACTGTTCTTCCCGGGATCTGACTATCTTCTGTTCGCTCTCTCCGCTGTCGTATTCTTTTATGGCGGGTGGCCGTTTCTAAAAGGCCTAGTGAATGAGCTCAGCCGGGGGCGCCCCGGCATGATGACCTTGATCGCCTTGGCGATCAGCGTGGCCTTTCTCTATTCCAGCGCAGTCGTCTTCGGCCTGTCGGGGAAGGTGTTCTTCTGGGAACTCGTCACGCTCATCGACGTGATGCTGCTTGGACACTGGATTGAAATGCGTTCGGTCATGGGTGCGTCTGGTGCTCTTGAAGCGCTGGTGAGACTTCTGCCTGCTACAGCACATCGGATCTTCGAAAATGGCGACCAAGAGGAAGTCCCTATCTCCGAACTGAAACCAGGAGATCGAGTCCTCGTGAAACCCGGCGAGAAAGTGCCCATCGATGGCATCATCGTCAGCGGACGATCAAATTTCAACGAGTCGATGCTTACCGGAGAGTCTCGACCGGTAATGAGATCCGAAGGCCAGGAGGTCGTCGGAGGCGCTGTCAACGGAGAGGGTTCAGTCACCATTGAAGTACACAAGACCGGTGACGAGACGTATCTCAGCCAGGTCATCGACATGGTGAAGCGGGCGCAGGAGACGCGCTCTCGTACCCAAGACCTGGCAAACCGTGCCGCGCTCTGGCTCACCTATATTGCTCTGACGGCTGGCGGCAGCACCCTCTTTGTGTGGCTTGGCCTAGGAGGCACTCTCGAGTTTGCGCTCGAGCGCATGGTCACGGTCATGGTGATTACGTGTCCGCACGCTCTCGGCCTCGCTGTCCCACTTGTCGTGGCTGTGAGCACGACGCTGACGGCTCAAAATGGGCTTCTTGTCAGAGACCGCGCGGCTTTTGAGCGCGCCCGCAACTTGCAAGCGGTGATCTTCGATAAGACGGGAACGCTTACCGAGGGGCGGTTTGGTGTTTCAGACGTTGTGGCACTAGCCGATCATTCCGAGGATGAGGTGGTCGCTTGGGCGTCTGCGCTCGAAAGTCAATCCCAGCACCCTATCGCCCGCGGCATTGTCCGCGCTGCCGAGGATCGCAAGTTAAGAATTTCCTCGGTTGCAGAATTTCAGAGCCTCACGGGTCAGGGTGTTGAGGCGAAAGTTGAGGGTCGCGATGTCAAAGTCGTGAGCCCGGGCTATTTGCGAGAGAAGCAAATAGAGGTCGATGATCCGAGGGTTGCCGAGTTAGCTGAACAGGGAAAGACCGTCGTCTACGTTCTTCTTGATGATTCTGTCGCAGGAGCGATCGCTCTTGCGGACATTGTGCGTAAGGAATCACATGAGGCTGTCTCACGGCTCAAGGCCATGGGAATCAAAACCATGATGCTGACCGGAGATGCCACCGCGGTGGCGCGCACGGTGGCTGCTGAACTTGGCCTGGATGACTATTTTGCCGAGGTCTTGCCAGGCGCCAAGGCGGAGAAGGTGCGAGAGGTAAAAGAGCGCGGACTTACCGTGGCCATGATCGGTGACGGTGTCAATGATGCACCTGCCTTGGTTGAGTCCGACCTGGGCATAGCCATCGGCGCTGGCACGGATGTCGCCATAGAGTCAGCCGATATCGTCCTTGTCCGAAGCGACCCTCGGGATGTATTTGCAATTCTGGCGCTATCGCGCGCAACTTATAGCAAGATGGTGCAGAATCTCCTGTGGGCCACCGGCTACAACGCCTTCGCAATTCCGCTGGCAGCAGGTGTGGCCTATGCTTGGGGGCTGCTACTCTCACCTGCGATGGGTGCGGCTCTCATGTCACTCAGCACAGTCATAGTCGCGGTCAACGCCAAACTCCTGGAGCGTGCCAGGAGGTTGGTGCCGAGCACATCCATTAGCACCTAGCATCAGGGAGCGGCAAACAGTTGGATTAGTTGGGGATACGCGAGATGCAGGCCAAGGACGTCATGACAACGGAGGTCGTCACGGTCGATCCCGAATCGGACGTGACTTCGGTGGCGAAGATCTTGTTTGACCGCCGTATCAGTGCGGCACCTGTCGTGGACCGTGATGGCCGTATTGTGGGTATCGTCAGCGAAGGCGATCTCATCCGGCGTACGGAATGTCCTCGCGGCCGCAGCTGGTGGCTGGCTTTAGTGGCCGATACAACGGCCGAGTTCGTCCGCACTCATGGCACGCGCGCAAAAGACGTGATGACACGCCACATCATTTCCATCGGCGAAGAAGCGCCCCTTTCAGAGGTCGCGCGCATCTTGGAATCCAACAACATAAAGCGCGTTCCTGTTATCAAAGAGGGGCGATTAGTTGGGCTCGTGAGCCGAGCGGACATACTACGCGGTCTTGCAGCCTTTGATCGGAGCCAGGAGGCGCAGCCCGCAGCGGAAGACCGTGACATTCGCGCGAGGATTCTCAAGCTAGTAAAGCAGGAGACGGAGGCATCGACTCAGTCCGTGAATGTTATCGTTGTGAAAGGACAGGTGTATTTGTGGGGCATTGCAGAGACTGACCAAGATAGGGACGCTATGCGCATCGCAGCAGAAAACGTAGTGGGAGCCGGCAAGGTTCACAACTTCCTCAACACGCTCTCCGAAGTCGTGAGGGGTACCTCTTAGGTTTGATGTGGCGCATTAGGGTCCCGAATATGCGTCACAGCGGCCGAGCGAGCGTTCATGTTGAACAGCACTCCCATGATTGCCGACAAATACGTGTGGTTTGTCTGGTCGATCGTCTTTTTGGTCCCGTGGCTGCTGGTATACGC
>JABAHS010000117.1_pt1 | contig 11827 bp, 23 predicted proteins | sample 7062111 | NCBI WGS metagenome assembly JABAHS01 (sample SAMN14534600, study PRJNA622989) | marine sediment metagenome | biome: marine biome [ENVO:00000428]; feature: marine pelagic biome [ENVO:01000023]; material: deep marine sediment [ENVO:00002113]; isolation source: pool of 4 deep marine... | reverse complement strand
TGCGTCCTTGATCCACGAGTGGAAGATCATGAAGCCGGGATTGTCTTCGCGGATCACGTAGTTGACGTAGTCGGTCTGCTGCCTCGCGGCCTCCACGTCGTGCTCGTCGGCGGGTGCGTACTCGATCACCTCTTCGGGACCGAAGATGATACGCATGAAGCTCGGGATGATCGCCTGCACTGTGTCCCGTACGTCAGTGGACACGACCTGAGATCTTCCTCTCGCTTCGTTACCGAACTTTTCACCGAGGTAGTACTCGGTCGCCTTCTCTTGGACGGGCTCGACGTTTCCGGTGTAGAACGTCTCCGCCTCTTCGAGCATGTTGATGACGAGCGAGCGCAGATCCTCGTCGGCGTCTTCGACGACCTCGCTCTGCTCGCCGGGATCAAACTCTTCGCCGAACTGGATGTTCTCTTCGGGCATCTCCTTCCTCCGCTACCATGCGAGCGCGGGAAGTGAAGTGTCAGTGAGGAATCGGTACGTGCGAACATTGACTACAAAGTTAGTGAAGCGCAAGGCTGTGACACGCACTCCATATTCTGCCGTCTCCTCGTCGAGCCAGCGCGTGAGATCGGTCGCGAGTCGCCTGCGTGAACCCGAGTCAATCCTGTTGGGATCGACCTCGGCGAGCTTCTCTGCGACACGCGCTCCAAGTAATTCCTGTGTCGTTTCTTCGTAGTCCTCGATCTTGTTCAGCGCGGCAGCGGCGTCCTCAACGAACACGGTTGCGGCCACCGAAAAGGTGAGCGCATCGCCGTTCTTCAGGGTGATGGTCAGGAGCGGCGTGCCGACGATGGACGGGGCGATGCCGACGGCGCGCACCTCCATGAAGTACGGGATCACCGGCCAGCGCCCCGGCGGCACGGTGCGCCAGTACTTGCCGAAGAAGTAGTACACGCCGCGCTCCCACTGCTCGACGGCGCGGAACGGCCACAAGAACTCGATGAAGTCGAAGACGAGGCGGACTAGCTCACCCATCACTACCCCCTTTCTCCTCCGAGACTACCTCATTCTCGAACTCGATGATGTGCTCGACGGCGCGGTCGTAGTCCCGGTCGCCGATGCGGTGCTTGTTGAACTCTGCGCCGAAGATGCGGCGCCAGTTGTCCGCGAACTCCTGCTCGGATACGCGGAGCGGTCGTTGCTTTGATCCCTTGCTCATACGATCCCCGGAATGTTGCGCTCGATGGGCGTCGCCCACGAGGCGTTCTTGCCACCGCCCGCCATCGTCGAGAGATCCTCGGCGAAGGTGAGCACCAATGCGTCGGCCACGTCGGGTGACGCGAAGCCGCGCTTCTTCATGTCGGCCTTGCTCTCGACGATCAGCTTGCCGCTCGATTGGAACTGATACCTCGGCGTCGTGAGTTCGAGCACGAGGTCGTCCTCGGTATCGCGCGGCGGGAGTTGCACCGCACGCGTCTCCAGCCACTCGCGCGTTCTCCACCATAGCTCGCTGCGCACGTTGCGGAAGCGGTCCTTGATGGCAGGCGTCTCCGAGACGTTGATGCCCCGCACCGGGAGCTTCAGTTCGCGCAGGCGGTCCACGACGCCCGCGCCGACGCCAATGTCGTCCACGAGGATAGACGTCGGGCGCTTCGACGGCGGGGTGCGCATGTACTCCTCCGCGATCATCCCGCACAGCCGCATCGTGTCGAGGTTCCGGTAGATGATCGGCGGCGAGCAGATTCTGTTCGTGCGCTTCACGAGCACGGAGCGCGCGTCGCCGTAGCGCGCGACGTCGAGCCCCCACACGCACGGGGCGTCGGGCCGGTCGGTGACGTCCCGGCCGACGGCGGACTCGGCAAGCTCGAACGGAATGAGCGTGTCGTCGTCAGCGCGCGGGAACTCACCGAGCACACGCACGCGGAACGCGTTCGAGTCGCGCCCGTACCGGCGCGCCATGTCCTCGACGTAGTCCTTCGAGACGCGCGGCGAGTAGTAGGTCCGCTGGCGACCGACGGGGCGTGCGCGGTCCTCGGGCGGCACCGCCGCTGCGGCGCACACATGAATGTTCTCCCAGAACTCGGCGAGCGTCGTGTGGGTGTTGTAGAAGTAGCCGCCGGTGCGAACAGGGTTCGAGAGGATCAGCGTCGTCGCGTTCTCACCCGACATGGATCCACCGGCCGACTCGTAGATCGCGTCGGGTACGCCTGAGCCCTCGTCAACCGCGAGCAGCACGTTGTCGGAGTGCACGCCCTGCAGCGCCTCGGGCTTCTCCTCCCTACTTGTTCGTGCAGAAAAGAACGACGACTCGGGCGCGGCCTTGAGCACGATGCGGTCCGCCTTCAACTCGAACAGGGACTGCAGCGCCTCGGGGAGTTGGCGGAGCCAATGCTTCACCTCGGCGAGGAGCCCGTCGAATAGCTGCCCCGCCGTCGGTGCCGTCGCGACACTCTTCTGTGGGTACCGGAACAGCAACATGTGGAGGATGATCCACGCGGCCACCGCCGTCTTACCGGGTCCGTGACACGAGCGGATCGAGATACGGCGGCGCCGGGCGCCGTACGCCACGAGCACGCGGCGCTGCCACTTGTCGGGCTCGATGCCGAGCACCTCGCGAACGAACCTCGTCGGACCTCGTGCACCGGCTGGGGGTCCGTACCGGCGCACGAAGCCGGATAGGGGGTTACCCGTCGATGTCATGCGCCTCCCAGCACACGAGGTGCGCCGTGAGTTGTTCGAGCGCGTCGTGCATCATCGCCAGCCCTTCGGCCCGGACGTCGGGCGAGGCGCCGGTGCGCAGCACGGCCCCGGCGACGAGCAGCGCCGAGTACGCGACCGCGCAGCACTCGGTGCACGTCGTGCGGGTGAGCGCCATGTTGTCCGCCATCGTTCGCCACCTCCTGCCCGGCGGAGCCGCACGCGGGGGCACCTTCAATTTCGCACGAGGATGCCCTCTGCCGCATCCTTGGTTGCGTGCCAAGGTAGGTGCTTACCTGCCGCTCGAACGTTGCGTAGGGCTCAATCTCGAACCACTCAGGGCCATTCTGGGATTTTCGCGGACACACGACCACGTTCGCGCAGGCCGGGGGGCTCATCGAGGACCGGGGGGTCTTTTCGCTCTCTGTCGCCACAGCGCCTCCCTACGTCGTATAAGAAAACATTCTGTTAAGTTGGGTGTCACTGTAGGTGCAGCCTGTAAGTCACTGAGCAATGAGCACTTACGCCATTCGCTGTCACCACAGCACCTCGCTGCGCCCTTCATTATCGTGCATCACTGTCACCACTACTGTCACTGTCCAACGTGCGTCCGTCCTCAAAAGAGGACACGTCTCGCACGCGACGAGAGCGTCGCGCGCCGACCGCTCACGCCCCGGTTTCCCTCACCCGACGCCGGATCCGGGCCAGCAACGCGTGCCACGTCAGGCCCATGCTCGGCGCCTGCAGCTTGGCGAAGCGTGTCTTCGTGAGCCCCGACGCCCGCCACCGCTCGACGACCTCGTCGATCTCACTCCGGTCTATCGAGCGGCGATTCTCCGTCCACCCCTCCACCGCGTGCACTGTACGATGACAGTTAGCGCACAGCACGTCGCACTTGCCTGCCTCCTCTCGCAGCGACGCCTCTGACCTCGCTGCACTCCCGGCCGAGATCGCGAATCGCTTCTCGCTCGGGTCGCGGTGATGGAAGTCGAATGCGGCGTACGCCTCGTCGCTCGCTGGCGTCCAGCCGCACAGCAAGCACTGACCGCCGTGCTCCTGCACCAACTCCCGCTTGAATGCTGCGAACTCCACGTGCCTCATCTCTCCTCCTTGCCCCGTAAACGCACGAGGATGGCTTCTAACGCACGATCTACCCGAGCCAATACCCGAAGCCGTACGCCAGCACCAACGCCGCGAGGAACGTCACGACGGCGCCGATGATGCACAGCCACCCGCACTCCTCCCCAGCTATCCGCATCGAGCCGAGAAGTGCGAGAGGTGCATATGCTGCTCGATGATCAGCGACATACACATGCCCGGCCCGAGGAAGAACAGGTCCTCACTCAGCCACTCCTCGTAGCCGACGGCGTCGTGCATCGAGCGTCGCCGTCCACCGACAGGCTGCACGTAGATCCGGTAGCCGCGCAGCATCGTCGTCGTTCGGATGAACGCCTTGTCACGCACGCCGATGACCGTCGCAATCCTCTGACGATGTCCGCCTTCAGGGATGAGGTACACGCGCACCGTCCCGATGTAGTAGGACTCGATGCTCAACTCCACGCCTTGCAGCGGCTGCGGCGGAGATCCTTTGCCGCCCGCGCATCCAGCGAGAACCAACAAAACTGCTAGTGCGATTCTCTTCATGACACGGCCCACAGAATACCGAGTGAAGCCACGACGGCGATGAGAGAGCGCCACACGATGTTGCGTCCATTGTACCGGCGCAGCGGGATGAGCGCGTCTGCCTTCTGTCCTTGACCGTACACGGCGACGAGGATGGCAACGCCAGCCGCTGCCGCCTTCGCAGGCAGGAACGAGATGAGCAGGAACGCAACCACGAACGCGAGCGCCGCACCGAGCGTGTGCGCCATCGGCGGCGACTCCAAGAGGTAGTGATACCACATCCACGGCTTCGGCGGTGCGACGTCGCCACCGCTCGGCTCGATCCACCAGCGGAGCGGCGGCGGCTTGAGCGCGTTTCGCCACGTGTGCGAACTGAAGATCCAGTGATCAAACATTGAGTGCCCTCCTGCATTCCTCACATGTATCGAGGTGATTGGGTCCGCGCTTCGCGAGTCGCTGCTGCGCGGCCTTGACACGATACCATACTGCCTGCGGCGTCATGCCACGCGAAGCCGCAATCTGCTTGCAGAACTCCCAAAGCGAAACCCCTCGCTCGTGTAGCTCCGCGATGACTCCCTCGTCAGTGATCCTCCACTTGTTCCCCGTCCCCGGTGGACGCCCAGCCTTGCGCACCGGATCACTCATGTAGTGGTGACGGCGGTGGCAGTTCGCACACAGCACGTCGCACTTGCGAAGCTCTGCGAGCGTCGCTTCGAGCGTGCGGTTCGAGCCCGGTTGCACCCTGAAGCTCTTCTCCTCGGGTCGACGATGGTGGAAGTCGAACACGGCGTAGTCCACATGGTTCTGCGGCGTGAAGCCGCACATGACGCACCGACCACCGGCGCGCTCCACGAGGATACGCTTGCGCTCGCGTATGTCGAGCGCCCGCCACTGCGCATTCTCATTCAACGTCTGCTCCTCTCGCGAGAAGGATGAACCCGCACAAGACCGCCAGCGCCGCTCCTACGCGTTCGAGGAGATCCTGTGCGTGCAGGGAATAATAGACGCCCGACACGAACAGCATCGCGGCGCCAACGATAAGCACCGCCCTCATGGCAGCATCCTCGGCAGGCCGGGATACACGCACGTCTCAATCGTGACCGGGATGAGACTATCCTGCGCACGGTTCACCATCGAGAACGTGTCGGCGGTGCAGTAGAGCGGCTCTTGTGGCCCCGCCGTATCGACGCACGAGGCCACGAGCACCGCCGCCACGAAGAGCGCGCCGAAGAGCGCGACGACGCGCATTAGTACCCGGTCGCGTAGCATGAGAACTCACCGGGTTGCCACATGTAGCCCTCCCAAGGAGCCGTGAGCGACGCACGCGTCTGGTACTGTTGACAGTGAGCGACGACACGCCAGCCCGGCGAGGGGTACGTCTTGTAGACCTTGCAGTCGAACGACGCCCAGCGTGCGTTCGCGTACTCGAACCCGGTGTCCTCGGTGTAGCCGTAACCGGCAATCTCGAACGTCGGGAACGTGTACGTGACGTTGGCGTTGTACCGCACGCCCGACGCACTCATCCCGGCACTGCACCAACCGACCGTCTCATCGTTGGCAGTGGCGAGCGTCGGCGAGGGAGCGGTCGGCGTGTCCGTGCACGCAACGACGCCGATGGCGAGCATGAGCCCCGCGATCAGTCTACGCATTGGGATCCTCCTGTGGTGGAAGTGAAGTGAACTCGCCGTCGGCGATCTGCGGGCGGTTGCCTGCGCGCAGTGCATCGAGGTGCAGCGAGTTGAGAGACACGTTGATCAGTGGACCTTGCTGGCGCTCGTCGTACTCGTCTCGATTCTGCTTCGAGGCGAGCCACTTCCGGTAGTTCGCGCGAGCGACAGCGAGCGTCACGTCTTGAGAAGTTGCGGCGACGGTATTGTCGAGGATGTCGAGCCCCTCCTCGACGAGACCATGCGCGCGGATCTCACGAGCAGCGTCGAACTTCACGCGACGCTCGTCGCCGCCCATCTTGATCCACGAGTAGAGGAGCCCGCGCGATACACCGTCAGGGAACGCCTCAGACTTCAACCCGGCGGCGATCACCTTCATCGTCTTGTCGCCCTCGGCGATCATCTCGAAGATGCGATCCTCGCCGCCTTCGAGTTCCTCGCTCACCCATCGAGCGAATCGATTGAGCATTGGCCTTGGCATGACGTGAAATCTACCTAGCACGTCCATTCCCATGGACTCAACATATTCGTGTAGAGAATTGTCTTGAGCACCCTTACGGAAACGAAATGGGCGAACCCTTTGCGGCACGGAGAGTTAGCTTCGGCGAGCATCCTTACGATCCCTGCGACCGGCTACCCCCCATAGTAGTGTTCTGACGAATAACTTCTTCTCATCTCCCGTAGTAGCCTCTTGCTGAAATTATCGTAAGATCGTAAGGGTCAGCACCTAAATACCTGAAGAGACTGGCGCTTACCTCATTACGATGCTTCCAGATTTCCGTAATCCTTTCCGTAAGCGTAACCTCTCATCTGCACGCACACTTTCCTTGACACACTGAGTAGATTCCTTGGTCACGACACTTCCTCAACCCGACAGGAGGACAACATGGCTGACGACACCAACGGTCCGCGCGCCCACGTCATCATCGACTTGGAGAAGTTCCAGTTGATCTACGGGCACATGGTGCTGTTCAACAACGCGCTCGCCGAGACGCTGTTCACCCTCATCGCCGACGCGCGCTCGGGTGATGCGAAGGCAGTGCGTCAGGCGGTGGAGACCTCGCTCCCCGATCTGAGCAACGCCTTCGCCGACCTCCTCGCGGTCACGCCTGCGGCGCTCGGGCTCGCCGAGTACATCACGCCGCGCACCCTCTCGGTCAACGAGGCGACCGAGCATGGATCCGAGCAGCACAACCTCGATCAACTCCGCCGACTCCACGAACGTCAGGGGCTCGACTTCGGCGAGGGTGACGACGGCTCGGAGTTGAACTGATGTCCGACGTCCGCTACCTCCCGCCGCAGGATCCTGACCGGATCCGCGAGCAAGTGAAGCGGCTCGAAGCGTTGCATGACGCGCTGGGATGGTACCAGTGCGTGTGCTCGGCCACAGCCGACGACCACACGCGCAAGCTGCGCCGCATCGTCGCGCGCAACATCGCCACCGCCGAGCGTGCTCTCCGCGCGTTCACGTTTCCCCGGCGATGACGGACATCGTGACGCAGGTCCAGCATCTCGCGGCGAACTGGCGACACACGCCGCGCGCGGAGCGGTCCCGCATCCTGCACGCCGCCGCCCGTGAACTCATCCAACTGCGGACGCAAATGGCGTGCTGCAATCATTGGGCGCGGCTCATCACCAACCACTCGGAGGAACGCAATGATCCGCTTTGAGATGTTCGTCTCGAACCAAGAGTGTGCCGCGCTCGATGCGGTGCTCGCCGACGTCGAGGCGACGCTGCTGCGGCAGATCGGTCGGGAGCTACCCGACGACTTCGACCATGCGACACCGGCCTACGTCGCGCTCGGCCGGTTGCTCGCTCCCATCCGTTCACACTTGGCGCGACTTGCTGCGCTCCGCGCAGAGGAGGTACAGAAGGATGACCTCGTTGACTGAACTGATCGCCACCCGCTACGCCGCCGAGGGATTCATGTCCTCGCTCGTGGAGCGGATGAAGGCGCACGGCATCACCCAAGCCGCCGTCGCTCGCGCGGCTGGCGTGTGTCCGACGCAGATGAGCCGGTGGGTGCACGAGCGTGTGACGCCCGGCTTGGAGACACGCATCCGCCTCGATGAGGCGCTCACGTCCATCATCTACCCGACGGAGGTACCACAGTGACGCGCACCGAATGGATCGCTCTCGGAGCGAACGGGGCGTGCATCGCCGCCGCCATCGTGCTCGCCGCCCTGCTGTTCGTGGGTGGGCAGCAGCGGTACGAGCCGCTGCAGTACCGCACCGGCTCCCCGTTCCGCTTCGACGTCGTCACCGGCGTGTACGAAGCGTGGACGCCCGAGCAGGGATGGATCGTCGTCACGCCGAACACGGTAGGTGACTGATGGGCAAGAGCCAGCGGAACAAAGGCGCCGGGTACGAGCGCGAGGTCTGCGGTCTGCTCAACGCCACGTTCGGCACGGAGGTATCGCGCGTGCTCGGGCAGGCGCGCGACGGCGGCGGGGACATTCACCTCGGCAACTTCCTCATCGAGTGCAAGCGTCGCAAGGCGATGAAGACGTTGTACGGGTGGATGGCGCAGGCCACGAAGTCGGCGCACGAGTCGGGCCTGCCCATCCCCGTCGTCATGCTGCGCGCCGACGGCGAGAACACGCTCGTCGTAATCCGGCTCGTGGATTGGATGCTCACCCTCGACCGAAAGTGGGTGCAGGAATGAAGCAGCGAATGAAGCTCTACCCCTACCAAGAGGAGGGCGCGCGGTTCCTCGTGCACCGGCCGACCGCCTACTTGGCCGACGAGATGGGACTCGGGAAGACGGTGCAGGCGCTGCACGCGGCGTCGGTCACTGCCAACATCGACCCGGATGACGGGCTCGCGCCGTGCGTCATCTGCCCGGCGAGCGTGATTCCCGTGTGGCAGGAGCATATGCACATGCTCGGCATTCCCGGCGCCGTCGTGAGCTACAACAAGATGGGCAGTGTCCCGAGCGACGCGCAGTTCTTCATCTTCGACGAGGCGCACTTCCTGAAGAACCCGCAGGCGCAGCGAACCAAAAACGCACAAGAAATTGTGCGTTCTGCTGCGCGCGTGTGGTTCCTCTCGGGTACGCCGATGCCGAATGGTCCGCACGAACTGTTCACGGCGGTGCAGATGCTGCGTCCGGACCTGCTCACGCCCGAGTGGAACACGTACACGAAGTGGCTGCGCTACTTCTGTGTGTACGAGCCGACGCAGTACGGCTTCCGCGTGCTCGGCTCGAAGAACAAGGACGTGCTGCGGTTGCTCGTGAAGCGGTTCATCAAGCGCCGCCGCACGCGCGACGTCCTCCACGATTTGCCGCCGCTTCGCACCGATTACGTGCGGATTGGTGCCGCTTCCTCGCGGATTCCTACGGAGTTCATGGACGTGAGCGCCGCGCAGCAGTGGCTGAACATGCCCGCGTCGGACCCGCACGTCTCTCGCCTGCGCCGCCGACTCGGCGAGTGGAAGGCGCGGATCATCGCGCAAGAACTGATACAAGAATTGAGCGACGACCCGACGAAGACGCTCGCCGTCTACGCGCATCACACGACGGTGCTCGATGCACTCGAAGAGGAACTCGAATGCTTCGGCGTCACGCGCATCGACGGCAGCACGAAGGACCGTGCGACGCCGGTGTTCACGTTCAACCAACAGGCGATCACGCGCGTGTTCCTCGGGCAGAACCAAGCCGCCGGTACGGGCATCACCCTGACCGGCACCAGCGACATCGTACTCGTGGAGCCTTCGTGGAGCCCCGAGGACAACAAGCAGATCATCAAGCGCATTCACCGTATCGGGCAGACCGCCGCGTGCCGCGCTCGCATCATGGCGGTGGCCGACTCTCTCGACGATGCCATCTGCGGCGTGCTCGCGCGGAAGACGCGGATGATCGTCGACACTCTCGACTAGGAGGAGAACATGCAGATCCGTATTGAGATCACCGAGCCGCAGGATGTCGTGAACGCGTTCCTGTTCCTCGCCGAGTACATCTACGGCAACGGCACGAACCCGCACGACCTGCTCCGCCGCGCGCGCCCCGATTTCGGCGGCGACGACGACGAGCCCGGACTTGAGTTCGTACCGCTCGATCAGTTGGAGCTTGACTTGGACGACCGCTACACGCCGACGGCGAACGTCCACGCCGAGGGCGCCGATGCCTAGTCATGCGATCCTCGGCGCCTCATCGGCGCACCGATGGATGAAGTGTCCGGGCAGCATCAAGCTCGGCGAGCACGTCATTCATCGCCCCGCTTCCTCATGGGCAGCGGATCTCGGCACCGCCGCACATGAGTTAGCAGAACGATGCCTGCACGACTACTCGGATCCGTTCGCCTACGTCACGCAGACGATGAGCAACGGCATCGAGGTCGACATGGACACGGCGAGTGCCGTGTCGGTGTTCGTGGACTACGTGATCGACCGGCAGGCGGCGGACACGCGCGTGTGGTTGGAGCACACGGTGACGCTCGACGCACTGGATCCGCCCGAGAGGATGTACGGCACGGCGGACGTGATCCTGTGGCACCCGGCCGAGCGGGTGCTCGAACTGATCGACTACAAGAACGGCACCGGGCACGTCGTCGAGGTGAAGAACAACGAGCAGCTAAAGTATTACGCGCTCGCCGCAATGCTTACACTGGAGCTTGAGCCCGCGAAAATCATTACGACCATCGTGCAGCCGCGCGCTGCGCATCCCGATGGTCCCATCCGCACGGCGGAGTACACGCGGCTTGAGATCGAACTGTTCGCATCGGAGCTACTGAACGCGGCGCACGCGACGACGCTCGACGACGCACCGCTCGTCGCAGGCGACCACTGCCGGTTCTGCCCGGCGAAGGCGATCTGCCCCGAGCAGCGGAAGCAAGCGGTGGCGCTCGCGCAGGTGGAGTTCGAGGCGATGCCGAATGCGATGCCGCCCGCACCCGAGCTACTGACCAACGAGGAGATCGCGCTTGTGCTGGAGAAGGCGCCGCTCGTCGAGGCATGGTTCGGCGCGATCCGCAAGCACTTCGAGCAGCGCGCGCTCGCCGGTGAAGACGTGCCGGGATTCAAGCTCGTGGAGAAGCGCGCGAACAGGAAGTGGGCGGTGGACGATCAGACGGTGATCGACGCGCTCCACGAGTTGGGCGTCACCGCACCGACGACCGAGGTGAAGCGGCGAAGCCCTGCGCAACTCGACAAGGCGTTCCGCGCAGGCGGGCTCAAGGGTGGCGTTCCCGACGCTCTTGTTGAACGGAAGGCAAGTGGTTATGATGTAGTGTTGGACTCGGATAGCCGCCCGCAAGTGGGTGGATCCGCTGAGTTGCTGGCCCTGCCGGAAGCCACGACTCCCGACTCTGAACCCGGCGACTAGGAGACTACGATGGCGAAGACGATTATCACCCCCGAAGCGATCCTGTCCTACCCGCACCTGTTCGCACCCAGCAAGGCGCCGAACTCCGACAAGGAGAAGTACTCGTGCGTGCTCGTGTTCCCGGCTGGCACGGACCTCACCAGTCTGAAGCAGGCCGCGTACGCGTGCGGCGTCGAGAAGTTCGGACAGAAGAGGGTGGACGAGATGACCCGGCGTGGGAAGTTCAACTACACGTTCCACGACGGCGAGGATGCGACCGACAAGGGCTACCCGGAGGGCAGCACGTACATGAGCGTGCGCTCCGACTCTCGCCCCGGCGTCGTGTCGATCTATCCCGGCCCCGACGGCAAGCCCCTCCCCATCGAGGATGAGTCGCAACTGTATCCCGGCGCTCGGGTGCGTGCGTCCATCCGCCCGTTCGCGTACGACGTCGCTGGCAACGTCGGCGTGAGCTTCGCACTCAACAACGTGCAGAAGCTCGGCGACGGCGACCGTCTCGACTCGAAGAAGGATGCGCGCGACGAGTTCCCCGCCGATGAGAACGCAGAGGCCGCAGACCTCTCCGCGCTCACG
>JABAHS010099287.1_pt2 | contig 11829 bp, 10 predicted proteins | sample 7062111 | NCBI WGS metagenome assembly JABAHS01 (sample SAMN14534600, study PRJNA622989) | marine sediment metagenome | biome: marine biome [ENVO:00000428]; feature: marine pelagic biome [ENVO:01000023]; material: deep marine sediment [ENVO:00002113]; isolation source: pool of 4 deep marine... | reverse complement strand
AACAATAAATTTTAAGGAGTTTGAATTATGAACGGCAAAAAAGTGAAACTTATGGTCATTTTAATGTTGCTGGTCTGTGTTGGTGCTGCGCAGGCTAGGATAAAGCTGGTGGCGCTGCCTGAGAGGGCGGCGACAGTGATTCGGCTGGACAATCCGCAGTGGACTTTGATTGAGGAAGAGCGTGTGCTTACTCTTCAGAAAGGGCTCAATAAAGTGGACTTTTCATGGAAAGGCGTCAGTATCGATGCCGACTCGATTCGACTGAGGGCGCTCGACCATCCGGATAAGGTAACACTTCTGAGTGTAAGCTATCCACCCAATGAATCTGCCCTTGTCTGGGACATCAGCAGCGACAGTGATTATGCTGAGACTGTGCGAATCAGCTATTTGCTTCGCAATATCGACAGGCTGATTACTTATAAGGCTATAGCCGACAAGGCGGAAACGGAAGTTAATCTGAAAAGCTATCTCGTATTGCGGAACTTCTCAGGTGAGGATTTCGACAAGGCAAGAGTGCTTCTGGATTATGGGGAGGCTTTCGAGCAGGGCATCGACCACGAAGAGACCAAGCGGATGCTGTTTCTAAAGGCCCCGAAGGTACCGATTACGAAGGTCTGGACATTCGATGCGGCCAAGCTGCCGTGGGACCCTGAGAAACTGGAGAATAAGAACGTGGGTATCCCTGTGAGCTACCGAATCGTAAATGATACCAAAAGCGGGCTTGGTGAATTTGCACTCTGGGGCGGTAAGGCCCGTCTGTTCCAGGATGATGGGCACGAGAGCACCATCTTTTTGGGTGAGGACGTAACAGGTATGGTCCCGGTCGGTGAGAAGACCGAGCTTTATATCGGCGACAGCAGGGACATCGTCGTTACACAGCGAAAGATGAAGGACGAAAGAATCAATTTACAGAGGAATAACGACAATAGAGTAGTCCTTTACGACACTGATGAGCTAATCACCGCCAAGATTGAGAACTTCAAGGATAGTCAGGCTGTATTGACGATGATCCAGCACATTCCCGGTCAGTGGGACATGGAGAAGTGCAATATGAAGTATAAGCGTAAGAATGCCGGCACCCTTGAGTTTGAGATTAAATTGCCTGCCCGTACGGAAGATGGTCCTGCCGTCAAAGAGCTTAGCATGCACTACCATCGCCGTAATGTACGGCCGTGAGGAAACGGAATATAGACCTAAAGGAGCAGCAAAATGAAACGTATAATATTTAGATTACTTATAATCGCTGCAGTCGCCGGTAGTGCATGGGCGAAGGTTGATTTGGTAACTCTTCCATCGCGGGACACGGTTCAGCTTACTATCTATAATTCAGCGGATATGACTTTGGTGCGGGAAAGCAGGGCACTAACGCTTAAAAATGGCAAAAACAAGCTGCAATTCTCGTGGGCAAATACATTGATAGATCCGACGAGTCTGGAGATGTTTCCCAAGGCCAGCGCGGACAAAATTGATATTGCTGATTTGACCTATCCGCCGAGGGTAAGAAACCTGGGCCTGTGGAATATCGAAAGCGGCGTAAGCGGCAAAGTGCCGGTGGAGATTACGTATCTGACCAGCGGCCTGTCCTGGCGGGCGTTTTATATGGGTACCTTGACAGAAGATGAAAAGACGATGCGCCTGCAGGGCTATGTGCGGGTTACCAACAACAGCGGCGAGGACTACGAAAACGCCCAGACACGCCTCATTGTCGGCAAAGTCCATATCCTCGACCAGATAGCACAGCTTGCGAGGCGGCAGTATCCATACGGCAAACCCGGGGAAGTCAGACCAATGCCACGTTCATCTATCTCGAGAGGGATGAGGACCAGAGAAGCAATAGTGGAATTTGCTGATTTTGCTGGTGTGCAAGAAAGGTATGGGCGGAAAGAAATCAAAAAGGAAGGTTTGAGTGAGTATTTCCTTTACACGATTGAGGGGACGGAGACGATTCCGACCGGCTGGTCGAAAAGGCTGATGAGCTTTGATGTCGATGAGGTTCCGGTAGTGAATCTGTATAAATTTGAGCAGGAGCGTTATGGAAATTCTGTGGTTCGGTTCCTTAGCTTCAAAAATGATGAAGAACACAAGCTCGGAGATACACCGATACCAGGCGGGTTGCTCAAGGTTTACAGAAGTGCTGATGAACAGGGACACTTATCTTATACGGGCCAGTCCTCGTTTAAGTATATTCCTGTTGACGAGGATGTGGAACTCAATCTTGGTGCGGTTAGCGATGTGGTTGTAGAACCGAAGCTTATGGACTATGAAACGAAGAACTACAGGTTCGACAAGGATCGTAACATATCCGGCTGGGATGAAGTCCACAAATTCAAGATTGAAGTAAGAAATACTCGTGATATTTCAGCGAAAGTAGAAGTTAAGCGTAACTTTCCAACGCAATACTGGAAGCTTCAAAAAAGTGGTGAATTCGGTAAATTTGAGAAGGTCGACCTGGATACGGTCAAGTTCACGTTGACCTTAGAGCCCAGGTCAGCGAAGAAATTCCAGTATGTCCTGACGACTTATCATGGTGTCCGGCAGGAGAAGTGAACAACAAAAGCCGCTCGATAAGTATAACTCACATTTTGTTTAGTTTAGCTATAGCCTGAGCTATCTGGCCACGGCGGACTTCGATCGGACTTGGATCTTTCGTAAAAGTAGTCATATCTTTAGTAATTGTTTCTGGTACATCAAGGAGTGCAAGGTATTTTTGGTGTTGTCTTGTGGTGAGTTTGTCTTTTTTTGCTTTAAGTAGTTTTTCCAGTATCACGAGATATTCGTAGTCCTCGATTCCATCACGCAGCATTTCCCAGCGGATACTGTCCACCGGCCCATCGAGTACGGGGCCGGCCGGGTGAGCATCTGCGGCTGCAACGGGTGGATAAATGAATCGACCGTCACCGTTGCCCCAGGGTCTTTTGTTGCCTTTGGGTGTGCTGTATCCACTAACCCAGCCCATAGGATCTTCATAAGGATTCTGAGGACACTCAGGGTCGGGATATGCGGCCGAGCTCGTCCAGTAGTTAGTCTGCCAGACGAGAATGCCATCAATCCTGCGTTTCCAGGTCTGCCAGAGCCAGACCCGCAGCTCGGTTCCGGGATGGTCGATAAACAACGTGCAATAGGGTGCCTTGGGACCTGTGCAGACGTACCACCAGAATTTATCCCCGAACGCCCTCCGTTTCTCGGCCGCATCATCTCGATACAGGTTGGAAATGACGCAGTAAATATTCGGTCCACCTTCGAGTTTGGATTCGGGCTGTTCGGTGAGCATTCGAGGAATTCGCGGGCAGTAACGTTTTAGTTTATCAAAGCCGTTCATGACAAACGCATACTGGTCCGGGCTTGGTTCGTCAAACCAATAGACATAAGCCTCATTCAGCCAGTCTCTTTCGGCCAGATGTTTCTCCATTTGCCTGCAGTAGGATTCGAGGATGATAGGATACTCCGGTTCATCCTCCTTAAAACCCAGCAGAGATGGTTCGTGGATTGCATGAAAAGTTCCGCCGCCAAGACCTGGTATGCTTAGGCGAAACGAATTGAAATGATACTTACCAATCGCTCGCTTCATTGCCTGATCCCAATCTGAGAAATCGAATCTGACTTTCAACTGCTCAGAAGGCGCAATAAGCTTGGTCCGTTTTTCGATATCAAAATTACCGCCCTCAACCAATTCTTTTCCATTGGCTGCGTCTTTCAGGGAGACCTCATCAAACCATACAAGACCCATCAATTCCCCCGCATCGGTCCAGGTAGTCGCTCTTACCATAGGCCTTATGAACTTGGCTCCTTTCGGAAAATCTCTCACTAAAGCTTCAAAGAGCTGCCATCTGCCGTTGCCCTTTAATGTCATATCCTTATTCCTACCGGACATCCACTCGCCGTTCTGGTCGTAGTTGTTAAGTGCGATGCCGAAGCGGTGGTCCGGTACTGCTGTACGATACCAAAATCGTACCTGCAGACCACCGGTCGGTATTTCTATGAGCGGCCGGTATGAAACAGTTACATTACTCTTTGGGTCATCATCATAAATGAGCAGCGCTCCATTGCCGGAATGAGTTTCATTATCTACAATGCGCAGCCCCTCCCAGTTCGCATATTTATTGTCGGCCGGTGGCTTAACGTTGGGCCATGTTACCTTGATTCTATCAAGCGGCGCCGGATTATATGGTGAAATATGGTGGTTGCTGAAGTTCGTCCAATACTTTTCGAGTACCAGACGCTTGTTTTTCTCGCTGGAAATCTTCTGATAGCGAAATACATTGCCCGGTGAGAATCCAAAAGCCGTTGTACAAGTCATCCGGTCGGGAAGCTCGAAATCATAGACCTCAACATGCACGTTGATAGCGTCGTTATAGTTATGTCCCTCAAGATAGAGGACCCCGGTGTAAGTCCCTGCAGGAAGACCGCATGGTACTTTAAAGCGGAGCCAGAACGGCTGATTCTTATTCGCTTTTAGATCAATCGGTCCTTTTAATGGCGGCAGTGGATCCGGCCAGAGACCGGTTAACGAACTTTTGTCGGTAGGCCTGGTGACATTGACGTATCGTACCTTGAGTATCTCGATATTCTCTCTTGGAAAAACCTCCGTAAATGCAAATGTGGAAGTACGTATGGTAAAATCCTTCAAGCGAAATGTCGGTCTAACTACTAACTGAACAGCTTCGGTTTCATTTTTTGCCACACGTATTGTAATTGCCTGGCTCGTTTTTTTGGGCAGGGGCTTGTCCGGGCTAATTTTCCAGCCGGATGATGCCCACCACAAAGCGACTTTGTTAGTGGAACTCGCAAGTAGCTCCCCATAAGTAACGTTGAAATAGTCGCTTGTTTGAGCGCAAACAGTTCGGCCAGCCAGCAGAAGCAATAAGCAAAACATTTTTTTCACCATGATATACCACCCTTCAAGTAGGATTCCGAGTTCAGGTACGTCGACAATCTTCGTTACTTCCTTAGATTCTCCATTATAAACAGGCGTTCGTCAAGATGTGTATTCGTGCAACAATTTTTTGAGTTTATAAGTCTTCCTTCATAAAAGATTTAGGCGTTTTTGAGGCAGAAACGTTAATTTCCTCAAATTTTTTCAAAAAAATTGTTTTTTTCTTGCACGGGTATTGCCGATACTGTATGCTGTATTAAGTAACTAATACAGTAATACATAGTAAGGATAACCGGTATGCTACTTGAAATCGACCATCACAGCGGAGTGCCGATTTATCGGCAGGTAATCGAGCAGATTCGCAGGCAGATTATGGCCGGGCGGTTGAGCGAAGGAGAGCAACTAATGTCTGTGCGAGAGCTTGCAGCACAACTGCGGGTCAATCCAATGACCATCAGCAAGGCATACGCACTGCTTGAGGTCGAAGGGCTGGTTGAAAGACGCCGCGGGATAGGTCTGTTCGCAGCCAAGCTTCGAAAGGATAAAAAAGCACAGACCAGGGCCCAGCTTCTGGAAGAGATTCTGAGAAAGGCCGCAGTGACGGCTGTGCAGTTGGGAATACCTGAAAAAAAAGCCGGAGAAATGCTGGCCAGGTTATACCGAAAATACGATTCAGGAACGAGGAGCCACTCTAATGAATAACGAGAAACCAATAGTGCAGATGCGCAAGGTCTGTAAACGATTCGGAAAAATAAAAGCCCTTGACGATATCAACCTTCAAATATACCCCGGAAGGATAATAGGATTGCTCGGAGCCAACGGAGCAGGCAAAAGCACACTACTTCGACACATAATCGGACTGTACCTGGAGGATGAAGGCCAGTGTGTCACTTTTGGCTGCATAGCGGGAAAACTGGGGCCGGCGGAGCTTGGGCGGATAGGGTACGTTCACCAGGAAGGTGAACTGCTCGACTGGATGACAGTCAGACAGTTTATCCGTTATGTCAGCGCATATTATCCCAACTGGAACCGTGAACTTGAAGAAAAGTACATCGAAGACTTCGAGATTTCAACCAGGGCACGTGTCGGTTCTTTATCCCCCGGGCAGAGGCAGAGACTGGCGATACTTTTGGCGATAGGGTGTGAGCCGGAACTGCTGATACTGGATGAGCCGGCGGCGGCGCTGGATCCGGTGGCACGCGCGCAGTTTCTGGATTTGCTGCTGCAGATTATCCAGGCGGAGAATCGAACGATTATTATTTCATCTCATATTCTAAGCGATGTCGAGAAGGTCATCGATCACGCAGTGATAATGAAAGAGGGTCGAATCTTGCTGGATTGCAGTTTTGACGAATTGCGGGAGCGGTTCAGCCTGGTGCGTATCAGTGCTTTGGGCAAGGAACTGCCGGCCGAATTACCTTTTGAAAACATCTTGCATTGTAAGCGAAGCGACGGGCAGGCGATACTAACTGTGCAGGACTGCCCGCCAGAGAAATTACAGGAGCAGGCAAAAAGCCTGGATTGCTGGATTGAGATTGAGACACTGCCATTGGAAGATATATACAAGATAGTTGTCAGTAAAAAAGAAAACGTTACCGGAGTGTAAAAATGAGTATCTTAACCGTAAATTTGAAGCACCTTTATCAACGTCGTGGGCTCTGGCTGGTTTATGTGATATTGGTACTTTTTGCGTTTGCAGGTATCGCGGTGTTGTTTAAGGGGCCGGAGGCCGGGCAGGGACGATTTATAGGATTAATTGTGTTGGCGTTTGTCATTGGGCTTCTGTTGGCTGTGCTGCCGTTAGAGGTCCTGTCCAAGCCGTTTTCCTATTGTCTGCCGGGCCACCGGAAGATGGTGAGGAGATTGGTATTTTGTGTGGGAATAGTGTTTAACCTTTTAGCGTCGCTGCTGTTTTTTATATATCCCGATTTAAGTGTGGGTCAATTGTTACTTGTGGTTTGCTCGGCTTTTGTTGCGGGTCTGATTTCTTATTTGCTTGGTGCCGGACTTGCTTTTGGCATAAGGAACTCGGTGGCTTTCATAGGATTTCTACCATTGGTAATTGTCACAGGAGGATTTTTTGACCTGCATACAGTTTTAGAACGGGTGATTGTTGAAAATCCCCTTGTGGTTATCTCGGTGGGAATTTTGAGCAGTTGTGTTGTGTGGTTCTGGCTGGGCGATGAGGGCCGGGCGCGACGTTACTGCAATGTGCCGTGGGTTGGTTTCTTCGATGCCTGGAATCCAGACAAGATGAAAAGAATCAGTCGAATTAGAATGGCCGGAAAGTGGAAAAAATTGGAAAAGTACACGAATTTGAGGATAGAGAATTTTTATCTCGGACGTATGAACAGGTATGACTACGTCAGTGCCGGACGATATATATGGGGTGCGTTATATGCGGCTTCAGTGGCGCCCGTATTACACTGGAATAGTATATTGTCAATCGTAATTATGGTAATTCTGATGTCATTCTTACTTGGTTATATGGGACCGGCGGCCACATTTATGTTTTTCTTTATACCGATCATGATCGTGATGAATATGCGGCTGCCGGTGCACTCAAGTATGCTGATTTCGGGGGGCCGAAGAGAAAGGTTTGCCGGGTCAATAGCAGCCGTCGCTGCAGCAGTAGTTCCGATTAGCGTTGTGGTTATAGCGATGGTGGCTTTATCTATGCTGTTAGAGATGGTTATACCGGAATTCACATGGCGAGGAGTCAACTTTACTTATCGCGTTATAAATGCAGGGAATCTTTTTATTCCTTTGGTGATTACACCTTTTGCTTTTGCTATCCGGTTAATTTTTTACAGAAGGCCGGTTTATACAATGTTATTACTTATGTTGATAATCTACCTTATGATTTTCACAGCACTCATCTGGTCGAAGCAGTTAAGTGCCATGATAAATCTCATTTCTATTACGGCCATGCTGGTCCTAGGCTGGGGCACTGTTTTGTTGGTTTTGCGTTACGTCTGTATGAAGCGGAGCCTGACTGGGAATGGGTGATACATTCGCGCAGCAATGACAAAGAGGCAATACGGGGGATTAGAAATATTAATCGTCGAGTGAGTGTGGTAATTTTTCAAGAGGGCAGCCGGGGCATCTGGCCTTGGGCTTGCAGAATTCTTTGCCGATCCTTACTAATAATGCGTGGTATTCATTGAAAAGCTGCGTGTCCTCCGGCAGATTCGACTGGAATAATTCACGCAACTGCTCGTAATTGGCATCAGGCTCGATTAGTTGGTGGCGAAAAGCGATCCGAGCGGTGTATGCGTCTACGACAAAAATAAGCCTCTCGAAAGCGTAGAGCAGAATCGAGTCTGCGGTCTCAAAACCGATACCGTTTATCGATAAAAGTTCGGCCCTTAATTGGCCGGTATCAACGGTTTCAAGGTTTGCCAGTTGGCCATCGTAATTATCGAATAGCCAGTTTATAAAGTTTTTGAGCCGTTTTGTTTTTATGTTGTAATAACCGGCTGGTCGAATATATTCGGCAAGCTGTGAGACCTCAAGATGATAAAGCTTTTCGGGTGTTAAATAGTCGGCTGATTTTAAATTTACTATTGCTTTTTCGACGTTGGCCCAGCTGGTATTCTGGGTCAGTATAGCCCCTGTGATTATCTCGAATTGACTCTGGCCGGGCCACCAGTGTTGGGGGCCGAAACTGTCGAAAAGCAACTGGTAAATTTCGGTTAACTGTGTGCTTATCATTGACTTAATTATTTTTGTGAAAAAGTCGCCGTCTTTGTCTATTGTAATTTCAAATCATTTGAAGTAAACTCTCTGAAATTTATACGATTCAGTCAACTAATTTTTTGATGTTTAATACAAAAGCTCAGAAATGTTATATGGTAGAAGATGTCTAAACGAATAAAACAAAGAAAAAGACACAGCACGAGCCAGTTGCTTAACTTCGCGAAGGATTCCTATCTTGATAGGACATCTCGTCCGATTTACGCTATAATCTTTCTGCTCCCCTTTATCATTTTCTACGAGGTGGGAACGATTCTGATCAATACGGACACGCTGAACCAATCTCAGGTTCGAGTTGTGGCGTTTGTATGGCTGCAGAATCTGCTTGAATATATGGGTTCCAGCGATAAACTGGCGTGGGTGGCGCCTCCGGTGGCGGTTGTAATAATTTTAGTAGCATTGCAATTATCGTCACGCAAACCATGGGGATTTAGCCTTATCGACCTTTGTCCGATGGGTATCGAGTGTATTCTGCTTGCGGTGCCCCTGATTGTATTGAGTTTGTTTTTGAATAGTCCGCCCGAGCCAAAGGATGATATTGACCGGTTCGGTAACAATGCGAAGCAATATCGTATGGCATCCGGCCTGTCGCATGATTCGAAATTGGAAACTTACAACACGAATTACGACAAGATTGTGCTGAGCTGTTCTTCAATTACAGGAAACAGCTTACTGGCGGCAACAACAGAGACCGACAGCGGTGAAGTTAAAAGTGATTCTTTGTGGGCGAGTATTATTACCGGGATTGGAGCGGGGATTTATGAGGAGCTTGTTTTTCGGTTGATTTTAATATGCATTTTGATGCTGTTTTTCCAGGATCTTCTCAGGTTCAGCCATAAGAATTCGATTATACTTTCCGTTCTTGTCTCGGCGGCGTTGTTTAGCGCGCATCATCATATAGTTTTTGTAAATGGGCAATTGGCATTGAGTGCTGCATTTAACGGGACCGAGTTTGGTTTTCGAACAATTGCCGGTGTTTATTTTGCTGTTCTTTTTGCGATTCGCGGCTTTGGAATTACCGCGGGAACTCATGCTTTTTATGATATTATTGCAACAGTTATAAACGCGGCTTTCTTTAGTAGCGGAAATTAACCGGCGCAATTGCGTTTTAAATCTTTTTTTTCGTAAAACTTCACAACTGTTAGTCATTTAGCTTGCGGAACTTGCAAAACAATCGTCCTATAAGCCCGGCAATCGGCCCTATCAATACTGATATTGTCCTTGATTTAGATGAGAGAATTGTGTATAATAACACTAATAAAGTAAGTTAGTTTTTTGTTTTGGGGCAACTTGATTATGGAATCACCACAGATCAATGTGGCTATTGAAGAATTGACATTCAGTCTTTTTCAAAGACCTTTACATCCGGAGCTTTTCCAGATTTACGCCAATCGACGGTTAAAAACCGCCAAATACGAGGCGATGATCTGGGTTACAGGATGTACTCATGTTATCAGTGTTTTTACCGTGGATGCCTGCCTGACCGAGGTGGTAAGCATACCCGGCCAGATGCTTCCGACTCGTGGCCTGATTGAGCGTTTTCAATTCCGTGGTCCGCGCTCTCACAAATGCACTTTGAGCCAGGGGCTCAATTATATGACCGATTTTCAAGTCGAGAAGATGAGTCCGAATTTATATCGGCAGAGCTATGTCGACCTCGACCGATTTGCCCGGAACCGCGGAGTGTTCGTTAAGTTTCCGGAACTGGAAGTCGGTGGTTTGCAGCCGTTTTGCTATGTTGACTTCGAGGCAAGACGCAGTGAGCTGCACATTCACACTTTTGCAGCTTATCCGGAGCAGGTGACGATGATTAAAACTCAATCGCTGTTTGATTTTCAGTAAGATAAGATCAACTGTTTGTTTAACTTCCCTGCAACTGGACCCTTTGCTTTAAAACATCCATTTTTCCGCGGATTTCCTCCGACATTCTGCTGTTTGGGAAATCGCGCATAATCTCGTGGCCGACCTGAATGGCTTTTTCCCATTGCTCTCCTGAGACGGCCAGAGAGAACTGGATGCCGAGGTTGTGCAGCTTATCCTTGAAAACATCCCTCGCTGCTTTCTGCAGGGCCAGACCTTCCTCAGGGGTCAGGTAGAGATCGAGCTCCCTTAGAATCTCCAGACTGCGGTCTGTGGCATGGCGTTTTACGGCGTCATCCCAGGCGTTGAGCAATACTTTTTTGCGTTCCTCCTTTTTTTCGATTAATGTTTGACGCATTGCTTTTGCTTCTTCGGAGTCGGGATAAGCGCTGATTAATCTCTCGATCCGCGTGCCTGCTATGACCCATTGGTAGTTTTCGAAGAGCTTTTCGATGGCTTTTATGGCCTGTTCTATGCGTTCCTGGTCGGTTGCGCCGCGGTGCTTGTCGGCCTCGTTTCGGAGATGCTCAGCCAACTCTTCATATCCCCTGCAATTGGCAATACCATCAATGATGTCATAGGCACCGTCAATATCCTGATGCTCGAGTTTGTCAAGAACGGTTTCTGTTAGAAACTGCTTGTTGGCATCCTGGAATACAATCGCCTTCGCTTCTTCACTAAGATGGGTGATTTTGTTGATTTCCGCCAGCACGGCTTGGCTCTTTTTGACAGCTTCGGTCATCACTTCCAGCTTTGCAGTATTATCCTGAATAGCATCCAGTATTTTGACTAATTTTGAGAGTGTGGCTATAAGGGCGATTATAAAAACCCCGGCGAGTAACAGCCATGCGAGCGAAGGTATCTCTTCGTTTGTACGGAAAATGTTGGTAGTAAATGTGACCACTATAATGATAATGGCCAAAACCATTAATCCACCGTATACGGCAACAATGCGCCACCTGAATTCCCAGGACGGGCTGTTTCTTGGAGAGTCCATAGCAGCACCTTTAAAAAGGGATTCCACAATAAAACTCTATCATAATATCATACATTTTAAGACCCCTTTTGTCAACATGAAAAGCACGCGATTGCCTGTTTTGGCACGGGATATGCTAAGAGCCACTTTATTTATGTTTATATGCTTTTTTTCGGCAAAATTGCAAGGAGGCCGAAGAATATTATAGAAATCTTTCATTATCCTCGAAGTTGATACCAGTTTCAACACCTCCAAATTGTAGTAAAATTGGGTTTGTTTGGGTTTGAATTGGGTTCGTATAGGCGTTTTATTGGCTAAAATTGGGTTCGTTTTGGCTTTGTTTGGGTTTGTTTGGCTTTGTTTT
>JABAHS010006971.1_pt1 | contig 11830 bp, 13 predicted proteins | sample 7062111 | NCBI WGS metagenome assembly JABAHS01 (sample SAMN14534600, study PRJNA622989) | marine sediment metagenome | biome: marine biome [ENVO:00000428]; feature: marine pelagic biome [ENVO:01000023]; material: deep marine sediment [ENVO:00002113]; isolation source: pool of 4 deep marine... | reverse complement strand
CGAGATCTCCGCGCCCGCCGGGGCGACGCCGATGATGATGGACTCGCCCCAGCCCCGGTGAGCGCATTCGAGCGCCTGGCGCATCACGGTGACGTTGCCGGTGCAGTCGAAGGTGTAGTCGGCGCCGCCGATCGTATCGGCCCCGCGCTTGGTGAGGTCCACGAGGTAAGGGACGATGTCAGCGCCCACCTCCGCGGGATCGACGAAATGGGTCATGCCGAAACGCTCGCCCCACTCCTTCTTCCTGGTATTGATGTCGACGCCGACGATCATGTCGGCCCCCGCCAGCCGCAGCCCCTGGATCACGTTCAGCCCGATCCCGCCGAGGCCGAACACGATGGCTGTCGCCCCCGCCTCGACCCGGGCCGTGTTGATCACAGCGCCGATGCCGGTGGTGACGCCGCAGCCGATGTAGCAGATCTTGTCGAAAGGCGCTTCAGAATTGACCTTGGCGATAGCGATCTCGGGCAAAACGGTGAAGTTGGAGAAAGTCGAGCAGCCCATGTAGTGCATGATCCGCTCGCCATCGATGGAGAACCGGGACGTGCCATCGGGCATCAACCCCTGGCCCTGGGTTGCGCGGATCGCGGTGCAGAGGTTCGTCTTGCGCGACAGACACGAGGGGCACTCACGGCATTCCGGCGTGTAGAGCGGGATGACGTGGTCGCCCTTGCTCACCGACTTCACGCCCGGCCCGACCTCGACGACGACGCCGGCGCCCTCGTGGCCGAGAATCGCCGGGAAGATGCCCTCCGGATCCGCGCCGGAAAGGGTGAATTCGTCGGTGTGGCAGATGCCGGTCGCCTTGACCTCGACCAGCACCTCGCCCTCTCTTGGTCCGTCGAGCTCGACCTCTCTGATCTCGAGCGGCTCGCCCGCCTTGAACGCCACAGCGGCACGCGTCTTCATCGCTTCCCTCCTCTGTTCGGTGCTCTCATCACACTTCACCGGCACGCCGCCGCCGGCAACCCGCTCACGGCGTCTCCCGGGAGTCATCGGCCGCGCTGCTCCACGTCCCGAAACAACCTCAAGGGCTTGTAGCAGACTCCCGACGCGAGCACAAACCTCCGGCGGGGTTGTTGCGCCCGGGGCCCAGAGCTCGGGCGCCGCAAGAGAGCTTCCCTACAACCGCGGCCCCGCCTGATAGTAGGATCCTTCCTGGTGGCAACCCGACGCTCCGAGGGATTCATGAACGATCGTCCATCGGCATCCACGACAACGGCGGTTGCCGCCACGCTCGGCGCTGCCGTGCTCTGGGGGCTGTGGTGGTGGCCGTTGCGTTGGCTGGCGGCCAACGGCTTCGGTGATTTCGGCGCCACGGTGGCAATCTATGCCGCCGGAATTGCCGCGCTGCTGCCGCTGGTACCGTGGCGAAGCGCGCCCCTGCGGCGGGGCGGGGCGGCCGTGCTGTTCTCGGGCGTCGTTTTCGGCTTCGCGCTGGCGGCGTGGAACCTCGCGCTGCTCTGGGGCCTGGTGGCACGCGTCACCCTGCTCTTCTACCTCTCGCCGGTCTGGGCAGTGCTGTTGTCCTACCTGGTGCTCGGCAACCGTCCGGGCGGCATCCGCATGGCGGCCGCCTTTCTCGGCATTGCCGGCGCCGTGCTGCTGCTGGGAGACGGCTTTTCGAGCGCTCCCCGCGAAAGCACCGGTGAGGCCTTCGGCCGGGGCGATGCCATGGGCCTGCTCTCCGGACTGTTGTTCGCCGTGTCGATCACGGGTGCGCGCAAATTGCCCGGAGAGATCAACGGCCGCGCGCAGACCCTGATCGCCTTGTGTGTCGCGCTGGCGGTGTCGTGGGGGTTCGGCGCCGACGCGTTGCACGCCATCGACACGCCGTCGGCGCCGGCTGTGGGGGTTGCTCTGCTGGTCGGCGCTCTCGTGCTCGTGCCGGGAACCGTCATGATGCTCCACGGCGGCAACACGCTCGATCCCGGTCGGGTCACCCTGCTGCTGTTGCTGGAGGTGCCCGTTGCGATCGTCTCGGCCGCGGTTCTCGCCGGCGAAACCCTCGGCTCGCGCGAGCTCGCAGCGGGCGCGATGATCCTGATCGCCGCATTCCTGGAAGCACGCCCCACTCGCCCGGGCTGAGTCTTCGCCTTGCGCCCTGGACGTTGCGGCTGGCGGGACGTCGCCGGCCGTCCGCTGCTGACCCGGCATCAGGCATCGCCAAGGCATGCCGCCGCCCTCGAGGCAGCACCAAGCCAGCGCTCCCGTTCCGGGCGCCGGTGCCCGCGACGGGCACGCTGTCGCCGGGATCGAGGCCTGTAGTCGTGTCTTGACCGCTGCAGGTCGCCAACTTAGGCTGCCCGGCATCGTGCGGAAGCAATTCACCACCCCCGGACCCACTCCGGGCTGGGCGGCGGCGCGACTTTTCTGGCGCGAATGAGTGCACGGAGCCACACAGGTGAGCATCATGGGCGAGGGCATCGAATTTCTGGATCTCGGCACCGACGATCCGAACGTGATCGGCTTGAAGGCGACGGGCAAGGTGACCGCGGAGGCCATCGCGGCACTGGTCGAACGCCTCGAGAGCGTACGCTCGGCGGGACACAAGGCACGACTGTATGTGGACTTGCGCCACTACGAAGGCTCCGAACTGCCGGTGATCAAGGAAAAACTCGCGCACATGAGCACCTTTTGGAGGAGTATCGATCGCTGCGCTTATGTGGTCGACAGCACGTGGATGTCTACGGCGATCGGCCTGGTAGACGCGGTCACGCCGATGCACCTGCGAGCGTTTGACAGTGAACACGATGCGCAGGCGCGTTCGTGGATTCTTTCGACAGAATGAACTCGGGGCGGCTTCCATGGCTGTCCTGGGAGAGCCCACGCAGGTTTCCACGAAACGGGTGCCGCCAGCTGAACGTGCCGTGATCGCAAGCGGTTCGGTTTGCTGCACTTCAGGCCGGCAGGCATAATCCCCGCAGACAGAACACTGAACCGGGGCAATGGGCCGAAGCAAGGAGACGACACATGAGTGCAGCCGATCATCTTGGGAGATATGCGGAAGGATGGAGCAAAGGTGATGCGAGCATCATCCTGCAAGCACTTGCGGACGACTACGTTTTCGACGATCCCAATGCCGGAAAGATCACCAAAAGTGACTTGACAAACTATCTTGCCGGGATGAAGGAGGCTGTTCGATCCCTTCGGGACGGCAGCCTGCCCGAACCGTTTCTGCAGCTAACGGAAGTGGTAACCCGGGAGGATGACGGCGTGGTCACCGCGTGGTGTTGGTGGGAGGTTCCGGGCACCGAGCTGAGGGGCGGCGGGCTGATCAAGGTGGGCGCCGAAGGAGTGCACTCCGAAGTCATCACTTACTACACGAAGCTTCCGGAGTAGCTCTGACGCGGACCTCGAGGCGCCGCGCGCATGCGGCGGCGCCGCCTTGCGGGGTCTGCCGCTGAGCGCGATGCTGGGAAGGCACAGCCCGTTTCGAATCGACGGTTTCGCGCCGGAAGATCGTGTGTCAGTGCGGGCGGCCGAAGCGGCCGGGGGCACGGTCAAGAGCCCGACCGCCGAAGCACCCGATCGCTACGTCTACTATCCGGGCACCGAGGCCTTGGCCGAGGACGAGATCCGGATCGTCGCCTGCGGCACCGGCATGCCGGCGGCACGGCACGGCCAGGCGGCGACATGCTTCCTCATCGAGGCCGGCAACGGCGACAAGCTCATCTTCGACATCGGAACTGGCTCCATGGCAAACATCGCGGCGTTGATGATCCCGTACCAGTATCTGGACAAGGTGTTCCTGAGCCACCTGCACACCGATCACATGGGCGACATCGACGCGCTGTGGGCCGGCGGCTGGACCGCCGGGCGGCCCAACGCGCTCAGAGTGTAGGGTCCGAGCGGTGCCACTCCGGAGATGGGCACGAGCCATGCGATGGAGCACTTCCTCGAGTTCGTCAACTGGGATCGTGTCACGCGCAACTACAAGATTACGCCGACCCCCGGGAACATAGAGGTCACGGAGTTCGACTACCGCGGCAGAAACGAGGTCGTCTACGAGGAAAACGATGTTGTCATCCGCTCCTGGCCGGCCGTACACGCGGGCGATGGACCCGTAAGCTTTGCACTCGAGTTTGCGGGCATGAAGGTCGTGTTCGGTGGGGACACGGTGCCGAACAAATGGTTCCTGGAGTACGCCAAAGACGCCGACGTCGTCATCCACGAGGCGATGATGCTGCCCAGCCAGTATGTGGAGTTCTATTCGCAGCCGCCGCAGCTGGCCTGGCGGACGTGCTGCGAGTTTCACACCTCACCGCAGAGCTTCGGCAAGATCATGAGCGCGGTGACACCGCGCCATGCGATCGCCTACCACTTCTTCAACGAGGAAGGCACGCGCTACGGCGTCTACGAGGGCATCCGCGAGACCTACGACGGCCCGCTCTCGATGGCGACCGACATGATGGTCTGGAACGTCACCAAGGAAGCCATCATGGAGCGCATGGCGGTCGCCACCGACGAGGCATGGTCCGTACCGGGCACCGCCATCCAGCCGCCGCCGCAGAAAGGTGCGGCCAACCCCATGACTGATTTCATTAGGGACGGAAAGTGGCGCGAAGGTTACGAAGCATCCGATCCAATGCTCGACTAGCACGCAAAGAAATACGGGCTCGAAGACGAGGACTGGCGAAAAGGCTACTGGGACAAGAACTAGAAAGGCGCGAGCCAAAGTGAGCCGTCGCCGCGCACGGCGGCTCACCCAAGACCGGAACACGGGAGGTGCCGATGTCGACACAACCCGCGCCTGCGGTGCAGACGCCTCCGCCTGCCCACAGGGACACCGCTCTCCCCAGATGGCGAACATGACCCGCCGCAGGCGCTACCCCTGAGCGAGACAGCCCAAGCAGCGCCTTTGCGGGCCTGCGTACGCCGACCGGAGGTTTGTTCGATTTTGACCGCGGGCACGCGCTACAGGCGGAGGTTCTCCAGCACGACTTGCGAGCGATTCACCTGTACCCGGTCGAGCGCCCGACCGCGGGCGGCTGGCCTTCGATATACTTCCGCCATCCCGAAATAGTTTTTCCGACGCATGTGAATTCTCCTCGAAAACGTTTTCTGTGGCTTGCCTTGCCGGTGGCGCTCTTGTGCCTTTGCCGGCCGCTCTACGCGGACTGGATCAATCTGACCGGGGCGGAGACCGCACCCAACATCGCCGAGATTTACGTGCTGGAGGACCGCGTCAAGGTAGCGCTCGAGGTGTACGTGGGGGATCTCGAGGTCTTCGCGGACCTCATCCCCGACGATTGGATCAGGGAGAAGACTGCCAAGCGGCCGCCGCCCAACGAGCGCATTGAGCGCTTCTCGCGACAGCGGTTGCANNGGAGCCGCCCGCGGACAAGCGCGTGGTGTACGCCGAGCTGAGCTACCCGTTCGCTCAGCGACCGCAGCAGCTCACCATTATTCCGCCCTTGGACGACGAGGGCCGCCCGCAGGTCGCGATCGGCTTCATCGCCTACCACAAGTCCGTGCCGATCATCGACTTTCGCTATCTCGGCATGGCGGCCCGGCTCAACCTCGACTGGGACGACCCCTGGTACACCGGATTCGAGAACCCCAACCTCAAGCGCCATCACAAGTCGGCGCTGATGTCGTTCCTGTACGTCGAGCCCTATGAGGTGCGCCACGAGATCCTCACCCGTGTGAAGGACCTCGAAGCGTGGATGGATCTCGGCCTGCGCGGCGATACATACATCGAGCTCGACGAGCTCGAGCCTCTCAAGCGGCGCGTCGGCGAGTTCCTGCTGACGCGCAACCCGCTGCATGTCGACGGCAGCGCGCCCAAGCCGATTCTCGACCGCACCAGCTACGTCAGGGTCGGCCTGCGCGGCATCCAGCTCATCGAGAGACCGGAGCGGCTGCGGCAATCCACCGCCATCGTCGGCGTGATCTTGACCTACCTGACCGACGGCGTCCCCGACGAGGTAACGGTGGCTTGGAATCTGTTCACGGATCAACTGCAACGCATCCCCGCCACGGCCACCGACCCTGCGGGACCTTTTCCGAGCTACGTCACCCCCGACGACAATGTGCACAGGTGGCGCAACTTCCTGAAGAACTATCGGCTGCCCACGGTGGAGGAGATTTCGGTGGCCGGGTCCCTGGGCACGATCGATGTGCCCTGGGTCTCGCTGATCTGCGCCATCGCGCTGCTGCCGACGATCGTCTGGGCGGTGTGGCGCCGGCGGCGGGGCCACGCCGCCACCGTCCCGGCGATCGGGGCGGCCGCGCTGATCGCCCTCGGCGGCATCGCCTACCCGCTGTTCCAGCTGAGCGTCGCCCGCCCGGCGGCATTCGGCGGCGCCCTCGAGCCGCAACGCGCGCAGGAGCTCCTCCAGGTGCTGTTGAAGAACGTCTACCGCGCATTTGACTTCCGCGACGAGGAAGACGTTTACGACAAGCTGGCGATCAGTGTGAGCGGCGATCTGCTGGCGGACATCTACCTGCAAAATCGCCGCTCTTTCTCCATTGCGCAAGCCGGCGGCGCTCAGGCGAAGATCTCCGAGGTAGCCATCGAGACGGCGACGGCGCGCAAGCTCGGCGACCGGCCTCTCGCCTACTCGATCCGCGGCCGCTGGGCGGCACAGGGCACGGTGGGCCACTGGGGTCATGTGCACACGCGCCGCAACCGCTACGACGCCGTGCTGACGGTCGAGGCGCTCGGCGGCGTGTGGAAGATCACCGACCTCGAGGTGCTCGAGGAGCAGCGCGTCGAGCCGGGTGCGGCATCGGCCGCGACGCCCTCGCGCACGGAGGGCAGCGGCTCGTCATGATCGAGATCAAGTCCCTCGGCTTTCACTATCCCGGCGCCGAATTTTCACTGACCGTTCCCCGCTTTCGAATTGCCGCCCGCGAGAAGGTGGCCGTGATCGGGCCGAGCGGATCGGGCAAGACGACGTTGCTGAACCTGGTCGCCGGCATTCTGGTGCCGCAGCAGGGGCGCGTGTCCTCGGCCGGTGTCGAGGTGAGCCGGNNCGGCGCGAGTTCCGCATCGCCAACGTCGGCCTCGTCTTCCAGGAATTCGAGCTGCTCGAGTATCTCGACGTCCTGGACAACATTCTGCTCCCTTATCGGATCAGCCGGGCGCTCAGGCTCACCCCCGAGGTGCGCGACCGGGCCGCAGAGCTGGCGCGACGCCTCGGCATCGGCGACAAGCTGCGCCGCAGCGTCGGGCTGCTGTCGCAGGGTGAGCGGCAGCGGGTCTGCATCTGCCGCGCCCTGCTGCCGTGGCCGAAGCTCGTGCTGGCGGACGAGGCGACCGGCAACCTCGACCCGCGCAACAAGGACCACATCCTCGCACTGCTGTTCGACGCCGTCGACGACCACGACGCCACGCTGCTGGCGGTGACGCACGACCACGAGTTGCTGCCGCACTTCGACCGGGTCATCGACTTCGCCGATTTCCGCACCGAGGTGGTATGAGCGACAGCTTCTACCTCGCCTGGAAATACCTTGCCTACCACCGGGCACGCGCAGCCATCCTGATCGCCTGCGTGACGCTGCTTGCCGTGTTGCCGCTGACGCTCGAGGCGCTGCTCGCCCAGAGTGAGAAGCAGCTGCTCTCACGCTCGCAATCGACTCCGCTGCTGCTCGGCGCCCGGGGCAGCGCACTGGATCTCGTCATGAACGGGCTCTACTTTGACGACGAGGTGCCGCCGCTCATCTCCATGGCGGCGGTGGAGGAAGTCGAGGGCAGCGGCCTGGCAACGCCAATCCCCCTGTATGTGCGCTTCGAGGCCAGACGCTTCCCCATCGTCGGCACCACGCTCGACTACTTCGACTTCCGCTCTCTCAGAGTCGTGCAGGGCCGGCGGCCGGCGCTCCTCGGCGAATGCGCGCTGGGCGCCGAGGCGGCGGCCCGTCTTGGCATCCCCGTCGGCGACAGCCTTCTGTCCTCGCCCGAGACGGTCTTCGACCTGGCCGGCGTCTATCCGCTCAAGATGCGCGTCGTCGGCGTCCTCGAGCCCACCCACACGCCCGACGACCTGGCCGTGTTCGTCGACGTCAAGACCGCCTGGGTCATCGAGGGCATCGGCCACGGCCACCAGGACGTGACCGGCACCCCCGACCCGAGCGTGATCATCGAGCGCACCGACGCCAACGTGGTGGCCAGCGCCAGGCTCGTCGAATACAACGAGATCACAGAGCAGAACATTGCGAGCTTTCACTTTCACGGCGCTGCCAACGAGTATCCCTTGAGCGGCGTGATCGCCATTCCGCACGACACCCGATCGGGCACGCTGCTGCGCGGCCGCTATCTCGACGGCGAAACCGACTACCAGCTGGTGGTCCCGGCGAGCGTCATCGACGGCCTGCTCGCCAACATCTTCCGCATCAAGAACGTGCTCGATGCGGTGATCGCCGTCGTAGGCACCGCGGCCGTGCTGGCATTGATCCTGGTGTTCGCGCTCTCACTGCGGCTGCGCCAGCGGGAGTTCCACACCGTGTTTCGACTTGGGGGCAGCCGCCTGACGGTGGNNGTCGGCCTGGCCGGCATGCTGTGCGCCGCCGCTGTGATGGCGGTAGAAACTTACAGCGTCGCGCTGGTGCGCACGCTCTTCATCGGATGACGTTGCGACGGCGTCGGTTGGCTATACTGGCTCGCCTATGACGCCGAGCACCGTTTATCGACGCGGCAACGTCCGCCGACCCGCCTTCGATCGGTTCGCTCGCCCCCTCGAACGCAAGCCCGTGCCCCTGCTGCGCGCCACCGCGGCGGCCGCATGGCACCGTTATCGCGCCGGCGGCGGTCGGTGGGCCCGTCCGCTGGTGGGTGCATTGGCAGCGTTTCTCGTCTCGACGGCCGGCGCCGCCCCGCAGCGGATCGCCGTGCATGCGGTCAACTACCCGCTCGCCTACTTCGCCGAGCACATTGCCGGCGACTCCGCCGAGGTCACCTTCCCCGTGCCTGCAGGCGTGGATCCGGCCTTCTGGAGGCCCGACGCGGACGCCGTGGTGGCTTTTCAGCAGGCCGATCTAATACTCCTGAACGGCGCCGGTTACGCCAGGTGGCTCGACGCGGTCTCGCTGCCGCGACGCAAGCTCGTCAACACCTCGGCGGCGTTCCGCGATCGCTACCTGGACACGCAAACCGCGCTGACACACAGCCACGGGCTCGAGGGTGCGCACTCGCACGCACGTATCGCCTTCACCACGTGGCTGGATTTCGAGCAGGCGGCACAGCAGGCCCGCGCCGTGCGCGACGCCCTCATCGGCCTGCGCCCGGATCAGGAGGAAAGTTTCTCCGTGCGTTACCGGGCGCTGGAGCGGGATCTCGTCGAGCTCGATACCCGCCTGCGGGAGATAGCGGCCCGGGAGGCGGGTCGGCCGCTGCTCGCCTCGCACCCCGTCTACCCGTACCTGGCGCGACGCTACGGCTTCGACCTGAAGAGCGTGACGTGGGAGCCGGACGTCGTGCCCTCGCAAGACGAGTGGAAGTTCCTCGAGGCGCTGCTCGCGGACCATCCGGCGCAGTGGATGTTGTGGGAGGCCCGGCCTGTGGCGCAGACGGCGGCGCGCCTCGAGACGCTGGGCGTGCGAAGCGTGGTCTTCCACACCGGCGCGGGGCGCCCGGAGGGTCAGGACTTCCTCGAGGTGATGCGGCAGAACATCCAAGACCTCGCGGCCTCTCTGCAAGCGCATCGATAGCGTCCCGCGTTAGGCGAAATCGGAAGTCGCGTCCTGATCGCTTGCACCGATGCAGCGCGCGCGAGCATGCTAACATGCATAGCCCTTGACGATACCGAGGCGTGTGTGTGCTCTCCCTGCCCCACGTTGTCCGGTAAAAGCGCCTACGAGCGACGATGAGCGGACAGCTCGGCGTTGTCGAAGATCTCAGCTGCCTCTGGCCCGGCCCTTGCCAGTGCGGCGAAGGCCCGTTGTGGATTCCGGATCAGCAGGCGTTGTACTGGGTCGATATCGACGGCTGCAAGGCCCATCGCTACCGCTTGCAAGACGCGGCGATCGACAGCTGGGCTTTACCGGAAAAGACGGGATGGCTGCTGCCCCGTGAAGGCCGCGCCGATTTCGTGGCGGGCGGCCAATTCGGAGTTTACTTCGTCGACCTCGAAAGCGGCCGGCACGAACGCATTCTCGATCCAGAGCCGGACCTGCCGGGCAACCGTTTCAACGATGCCAAGGCCGACGCGCAGGGAAGGATCTGGGCCGGGACCATGGACGACCGCGAAGAAAAGGCCAGCGGCTGGCTGTATCGCATCGATCCGGATTTGAACTTCTCCAGATGGGACGGCCCCTACAGGGTCACCAACGGTCCCGCCATTACGCCGGACGGCAGAACGCTCTATCACGTGGACACTTTCGGTCCCTGCATCTATGCCTTCGACAAACACCCGGACGGCAGTCTCAGCAACCGCAGACTCTTCGCCGAGTTGAAGGAGGGCGAGGGCGTCGCGGACGGTCTGACCGTCGACGACCAGAACGGCGTGTGGCTGGCGCACTGGGGAGGGAGCCGGCTTACCCGCTTCTTTCCCGACGGCACCGTCGACGGCATCCTCCCCATGCCCGTGCCCCAGGTGACGAGCTGCGCATTCGGCGGCGCGGACAGGAACCTGCTGTTCATCACCACCGCGGCCCGCAATCTGGATCTCGAGGAGTTTCCTCTGGCGGGAGGGCTGTTCTGCGCCAAGACCACGGTGACGGGCCAGGCCTCGCCCTCGTTCAAGGGCTGATGCCAAGAACGGCCGGGGGGACGAAGGCCCTCGATGCCGAACGGGGGGGCCGGCGACCCGAGGCTCCCGCCGCCGGCCTAAGACTGCACTTCGCCTAGTCGATGATGTGGTAGACCGGCGCCTTCTCCAACGCCCACTCGCCGGACTGGCGGTCGTACTGGGACAAGGTGAAGCAGTGCCAGTCGTTGTCGTCCAGCTTGGGATGATCCCCCCGGTAGTAGTAGCCCGGCCAACGGGTTTCCGTGCGGAACAGTGTGTGGCGGGTGACGGACTCCGAGGCCAGCAGCCGGTGGTGAAGCTCCCAGGCGCGCTGCAGCTGGTGCAGGTCCTCGGCTCCGAGATAAGCGAGATCCTCCTTCAACATGCCCAGCAACTCGAGCCCACGCGTCAGCAGCGGCTCGTTGGTCATGTAATGGGCGCTGATGCCGCCCACGTACTCGTCCATGATCTTCTCGAGCCGTTGCAGGCCGTTGATGGGCAACAGGTAGCTTGGTGAAACCGTGCCGGCCACAATTTCGTTGCGGCCGACCCGATAGGTCTCCAGCGGTTTGAATATCTCCTGCTGGAGCTCTTCGTACTGCCTCTCGCTGACCCTCGGCTGCTCGTTGCGAAGGTCGTTGACGTAGTTGACCGCCGCCTTCGCGGCGATGCGGCCTTCCGTGAACGAGCCAGACGAGAACTTGTGTGCCGTACCTCCGATGGTGTCCCCGGCGCCGAACAGGCCGTCGATCGTCATCATCCGGTTGTAGCCCCACTGGTACTCGTCGGGAGCGTAGTCCGACGGCCCACTGGCCCACGCGCCTGAGCACGTCGCGTGGGAGCCCATGACGTACGGCTCCGACGTGGTCAGCTCGGGATTGATGTGCTTGGGATCGATGTTCTGCGATGCCCAAACGACGGCCTGCCCAATGGTCATGCCGAGGAAGTTCTCCCAGCCCACTGTCTCCTTGTGCGGGTCCTGGAAGGCTTCCTTCGTGACCATGCGGATCGGGCCCCTGCCGGCCTTCATCTCTTCGAGGAAGGCGTGGTTACGCAGGCAGGTCGGAACGGGATGGCGGTCGATGTAATCCCCGACCAGCTCCTTGGTCTGGTCGTACCACTTGGATTCGTACTCTTCGCCGTAGGCGTTCTCGGTG
>JABAHS010071893.1_pt1 | contig 11835 bp, 14 predicted proteins | sample 7062111 | NCBI WGS metagenome assembly JABAHS01 (sample SAMN14534600, study PRJNA622989) | marine sediment metagenome | biome: marine biome [ENVO:00000428]; feature: marine pelagic biome [ENVO:01000023]; material: deep marine sediment [ENVO:00002113]; isolation source: pool of 4 deep marine... | reverse complement strand
GCTTTGACAGAAAAAGGTAGTCCACAGCGATCTTCACAGCTTCGGTGCAGTAACCTTTCTGTCTCTCGTTTGGGATGATGCCGTAGCCCATTTCTTGCGCTCCACCTACCAACTCCAGAGTTAACAAGCCAATTTTGGCGCCATCTTTTTTCTCGATCACAAACCACTTCTCGCCGGAACGAAAATTCTCATACCTTTTCTTCAAATCCTCCGCTGACTCTTGTATGAGCAGATTGTATTCACCTTGGAAATCAGGATTGCTTCTCCACACTCCAATATCTGGCAAATCTTCCTTTTCAGCCACACGCAAGTTGACGGTCTTGCCGTTCAGCAACCAAATCACCCTCCGCTGATTGCTGAATTTCAGCTATAACCTTTCCGCAACTAGAGCCCGCCTGTATATGCGGTCAAGCGGTCGCGCAAAACGAGGTTTGAGGGATTTTCATATTTTGAACGGTGTTTCCTCAATCTATTGAAGGCAGGTGCACATAAGAACCAAACCGGATTCTCGAAATGCTCTCTCACAATGGAAGAAGAATTAAAGAACATACAAAGCATAAACAACAGAAGGTAATGTACGAGATAATCATCCGAACAACCGTACCCATGTTCATCCTAATCGGGACAGGCTTCCTTTCAAGGAAACTTGGAATCTTGAAATCGGGCGATGAACGAGTGCTCAGTGCGTTGGTGTATTACTTTTCCCTCCCAGCTCTCTTTTTTGTAAATATGACTGAGACCAGATTCACCTACGAAACACTCGAATTCATCCTGGCAGGAATTACCCCCATCCTCGTAGGACTGGCAATCCATGTCATCATCTTCGCCGTGTTCAGATACGCCAAGAATACTTTCTATCTCGTGACGCTATGCACCACTTTTGGAAGCCTAGCCTTCTTCGGCATACCATTCATAATGTTTGCTTTTCCCACCCGACAGGGAGAACAGCTAGCCACACTGTCAGCAGCATCCGTTGCTATCGTGAGTGTCACGACCTCCATCACAATCCTAGAATTGTACCGGCTTGAAAAGTCAACGATTTGGCGGGGGCTAAACCGCGTCTCAAAGAGGCTCTTGAAAAATCCGCTGATAATATCGATCTTTTCCGGCATTCTGCTATCCTTTGTTGGGATAGAAATACCATTGGCCATATCAACGCCTCTGCACATGCTCGGCAGCACGACCTCCACCGTCGCGATCTTCATGCTCGGAGTTCTTCTCTATGGAAGAAAATACACAAACATCGCTACAGCTTTCAAACTCAGCCTGTTGAGAATAGCGTTTCTGCCAGCAGTAGCTACCTTGACCACAATGCTGTTTGCCTTACCTCATCTAGAAAGGTCAATACTNNAGTATGCCAATTGCCTTTTCTATGCTAATTCTCAGTCAACGCTATGACTTCTACAAGGAAACAATTGCCTCTCTCATTCTAATTTCTTCACTCGGAGCAGGGCTGTACTTGAACGTATGGCTGATTCTGTTAGGATATTATTAGCTACAGCCGCCCAAGAGAGAAGTGACGTGAACCTGCTCACTAGAAAAAGCTAAGTCTCAGAAGGAAATAGAGAGACTGAGAGGACGAACCATGACCGCCCTGGAATACGAGATTGATCTTCTCTCGAAGATGGTTGAAATCAATACCGAAACGGTTCCGAAAAAAGGATACGACAAATGCGCATCGCTAATCAAAGACGAGGCAGAGCGAAACTCTCTAGATGTCGAGATCGTGGATGGAGAAAAAGGAGCTAAGGATGGCCTTTCACGTCCTAACGTGATCGTGACCCTTGACGCAGGCTCAGACACAACTTTGCTGCTTGAATCACATTTCGATGTCGTCCCCCCAGGACCCAACTGGACGTATCCACCGTTCAAGCTGACTGTTGAAGATGGAAAGGCCTACGGGAGAGGCTCTGCAGACAACAAGTCAGGTATTGTTGCGGCAATTGGAGCCATGCGACAGCTACGGAAAGAAGAGCTGGACGTTAACCTCAAACTCATCGCAGGGGTAGACGAAGAAACTGGAGGAAGATATGGCGTAGATTACGTGCTGACCGACTATGGACTAACAGGTGATGCAGCTCTAGTCCTTGACGCGGGTTCAGAAAGACTGTACCTAGGAGCCAGTGGCATTCTCTGGGGGAAGATCTTGGTGGAAGGAAAACAAGGCCATGCAGGTTACCCTTTCAGAAGCAAGAACGCCATTGACGAAGCAATAAAGCTGATTGCCGCTCTTGAGCCCTACAAGAATGCAGTTGAGAAGAAAGAATCAACTCTACATGCACCACCCGAAGCTCCGAGACCATTCGTTTGGGGAAGATACACAGTGACGATGATTAAAGCGGGAGAAAAAGAAAACGTTATACCGGGCACATGCGAAGTGCGCTTTGACCGCAGACTACTTCCAGAGGAATCTGTGGATCAAGCCGAGAAAGAGTTGAAAGATTTCTTCCGTCAAGCCATTGAGAAAACAGGATGCAAAGCGTCACTTAGTATCACGAACAGACTTTCCGGATACCACACATCAAAGGATTTGGTGTTCGTCCAGACCGTTTCAGAAAACATCCGGAAAACATTGGACACGAGTTTGCCGTTCGCTGCGGAGCTGGGAGGAAACGATGGAAGCTTTTTCGCGAAAAATGGAATTCCGGTGGTCTGCTTCGGAACGATCAGAGCTGACACAAACTATCATGGGGTGGACGAATTCGTCTACCTTGATGATCTCAAGAATACCCGAGATCTGATAATCAGTCTGGGAAAGGCTGAGAGAGAGAAGATCGCGTAGTGCAGAAATCCAGCTTGCATGCAAAGAAAATAGCGTCGGACTTTAAAGTTCCATTTCACAACTAGTCTAAGTGTGATAGACGTGCCCAGAACAGACGCTGACGGGACTGAGATTGAATACTCGATTGATACGGAGCTTTCCTCAGGAAACTTGAAGTTCCTTGCTGAATACTTGAGACGGCGCTACCTGCTAGAACACGAAAAATACAGAACCTTCACCAACATACGTATTGTGAGCGAAAATGGCGGGCAGAATCTGTTCTACAGAGTTCTGGTTCCCAACACAAAGCAGCACGTGGACGTCACGGTTAACGCAAGCATCCCGATAAGAGTCACCGTGAAACTCAGCGACACAAACGTTCCAAAGTCCTTTCTGGACCAACTGTACGAAGACCTCTTCCTTATCGTTCAGTTGTTCGAAGAGGAAACTCGCAAAACCACGTTATATCTAGCGTTCATGCCAGGCGAAAAGATGGTTCCAGAAAAAGAAAAGACAGGAATGCTCGCAAGAATTTTCACCGACTCGATGTTACCGCTCTACATTACCCTCATGGCTTTGACGTTTGTGTTCTTCTGGATATTCGGACCCTATGCGCCACTCATCTTCGTCGCGCTGTCTTTTGTATTGCTCCTCTTCTCGGGCAAACTGATAGCAACAAGCGGCACCTGGAAAATCACTGAAGCTCAACCGGAAATACAGTTGCTGCAGTATAATTTTTCAGCTGACGAATTCAAGGAGTTCCGCAGAAAATACGCCAAGAAAATCCCTGAAATCAGAAAAGCACTCTACCAGACAACCCTTGCGGTTGACAAATCCATTAACTGTGAAACGGCAAGTGACGTCTTCGCCAAGTATGGCGTAGCGTGTAAACCTGACGATTTCTCCGTGAAAAAAGTCAATCTCCGTGAGATCGTCGAGCAAGCGTCGAGCAAATTCAACCTTCCGGTGCCAACGGTGGTGGTGACCAACACGATTGTCCCTAATGCTGCCGCTGCAGGTCTCAGCCCTAGGCTGGGGACCATAATGGTGACGACGGGAATAATGACTCAACTTGAGCAGGACGAACTGCTGAGCGTAGTTGGTCACGAACTAAGTCATCTGAGAGCCCACGATCCATTCGTTATGTTCGCTCTGTCCAGTGCCGAGTATCTGCTCCGATTCTACGTGTTCTGGCCCTACCTGTTCTTCTTTGGATTCTACTCGTTTTGGCTCTATTTCATCGTAGCCATAGGACTCATCTACTTCTTCGGCAAGTTCTTAGAAGGCAGAGCGGACCTCGACTCCGCGAAAAAGATCGGCCAACCAAAAGTCATGGCAGAAGCCCTCAGAAAAATCGCTTTCAGAAGACTATTCCCACTCAAGAAGAGAGAACCATCTTTCCGAGGTTACCGAAGGTCAGAATGGCTCAGGTTCGACCCGCATCCTCCGGCGTACTTCAGAATTGCACAACTTGAAAGACTACAGAGCCCAGAGAAAATCGAGCACACATTCCTCAAATCAGTCAAAGATGCTCTCAAAGGGTTTCTGCGCGCGTAGGCTACGCCTGACAGAGTTGGGAGCCACAAGCGGAATCATAAGTGACTCTGGACAGAGAGAAAACGTCGAGTGCGCAGATATACGGTTGCACATGACATATAAGCTGACTAGAGCAAACTATCTCCGTGTGACACATGTTCCCAGAAGAACGCAGTCCTGACATCTTTCAACCTATCGTAGGCTCATGGTATGAATCTCTAAAGAACCCTGCAAAGTCGCAGAAATTAGTCCTTCTGAATCTACTGAAAGAATACGAAAAAACCGACTATGGGAAGAACTATCAGACTTCTGAAATCAAGGAAATCGCAGACTACAGAACAAAATTTCCGATTCTGAGCTATCAAAGACTCAATCCATACCTGGCTGAGGTCCAAAAGGGCAATTATACAACTATTCTGCCAGAACCTCTTGCTTGCTGGGTCATGACCAGAGGCTCAACGGGTCCTGCGAAAGTGTTGCCGGCCACGAAGACCCATCTGGAACAGATTTTTACGTGTGGAGCCAGAGCACTCGCCAACTATGTGTTGCGAAAGAAGGATTTCACATTTCTTACTGGAAGAATCCTAAACCTCAACTTTCCATCTAACGTTCATACAATGCTCATCGGTGGACAAACCGTAACGTACGGATACAGTTCTGGAACCTATGCGAGACTCAACCCAATGCTTGATAAGGTCAGTCTTCTGCCGAGGCAGGAAGAAATAGATGCGCTAGGCCCTGGAATCACCAAGGCAGATTGGGAAAACAGATTTGAATTCGTTTACCAGCAGGCCGCAAACGAGAATGTGACTGCGACCATGGGAGTCACGCCGGTTATTCTGTCCTTTGCGAGATACGTCAAGAAAAAACATGGGAAGAGCCCAAAGGAATTTTGGAATCTTCGGGCTCTGTTCTGCACAAGTGTTCGAAAGATACAGTTCAAGTATGCACGAGCGCTCAAGAAATATTTTGGCCAAGTTCCAGTAGTAGAGATCTACAGCGCGACTGAAGGTGTCTTCGCCCAACAGCTCGACGACCTTCCGTATGTTACGCCCAATTATGACAAGTACTTCTTTGAAGTTGAAACAGGGCAAGGAGCAAAAATGCTACACGAACTCAAACGTGGCGAGTGGGGCAAACTAATAATCTCGTCCTGCATGTTTCCACGATACGACATTGGAGACATCATAGAGGCAGCTGGGAACAACTATTTCCGTGTGGTCGGAAGACACACGATGTTAACCCTGCTGGAACACAGATTATATAGACTGTTTTTAAGATGGTTCGTCTAGGTTCTAGGATGTCTTCGCGATGCCATCAGCGCAGCATAGATCGACCCGACGACGATGATTATACCAATGATAATGAACACCAAGGCGGATGCCACTTCCGTTCGAAGGAGACCTGACACTTGGAGATAAGACATCAAACCTATGAGCACTAGGATTAGACCGCCAATCAATGGACCTATGACTCCGAACTCCCGTTTCTCGTGTTTCTCAGTTTTCTCCTGTTTCTCTTCCTTCTCGCGCTTTTCACGTTTCTCTGCCTTTTCAGCCACTTGAGGCGCTGGAGCAGGTGCAGCTGCAACAGGAGGTTGTTCGGCTTTCAAAGGGGCGCCACACTGCGGACAAAAGACCATTTCTTCACGAATTTCGGTGCCGCACTTCTGACAATATGGCACAAAATCACCTTCTAATCTACTGGTATACATTTTATTCTAAACATTGGGTATTTAAAACATGTCCTAACCTAGTGACAAACAAATGTTATATTTGCCTACTGCAAAATAGTCAGCTGGGTAGATCACTTGAACAAGAGCTCTCGGGACTTTCCATACAAGCATAAAGAAAGCATCTTCGGCGCTGTTTCAGCAGGAGTATTCTTTGTTGTCATCGGAGCGATCTTCGTGACCACGCCTGACCTCTTTGACAAAATCATAGCCTTTTTTCAAGATCTAGATATTGTGAGAGTTCCGAACACGGAAATCTTACTTCCAGCACCAGCATCTCCGGGAGACCATCCGGTGCTCTATTCAGCAGTAGAACAATTCAGTTTCATCTGGAGCCTTTACCAACTAGTCATTCTCGCGCTTAGATTTGCCGTTGGTTCACCATTAAACAAAAAGGCAGAAACTCTGTCAAACGTTGTATTCTGGTTTGGAAATAGCTATCTCATTCGGACATTTCTCGGTGAATCGACATCAGCCATAACATGGTTTCAATTCTGGTCCGCAATAATAATCCTTGCCGGTGTTTCACTGCTTGCCAGAGCGGCAATTTCCGCGGTTGCACGCGCACTGCAATGATGACGCTTGATGTTTCGCCCGAATGGAAAAAATATCGANNTTTTTCTTCCCCTGACACTTTACAGAATTCGATGCCCCGCTGGGCGTTCGCAAAGACTATTGTTAATCAGATTTCCTTGAAGATTTCAGCTTGCCTTCCTCTACCTCTATTTCGAACTCAGCTCCGCATTTCAGGCATTTGACTTTACCTTTAAAGTTCCAGTGTTCGTGACTGTCAAGGTGAATCACGCTTCTGCACTTCTCCTCTAAACAGAATATGTGAACCATTTTCTACCTCCCCTCCACATATTTTTCTGCATCTAGAGCGGCTCTACATCCTGCCCCAGCCGCGGTTACTGCCTGACGATACCGATAATCTTGTGCATCGCCAGCTACGAAAACTCCGCTGACGCTGGTCATTGTAGCATCTCTAGCAACAATATACCCTGCTTGGTCTAGTTCCACGTGACCTTTGAAGATTTCCGTGTTTGGCTTGTGACCGATTGCTATGAAAACAGCGTCGCACGCCAGTACAGACTCCTCATTTGACTCCACGTTCTTCAGCCTGATGCCTTCCACCCTGTCTTTGCCCAGAATTTCCTGAACCGTGCTGTTCCAAACGAAGGCGACTTTCGGGTCCTTAAATGTTCGCTGCTGTAGAACCTTAGATCCCCGCAACTTACCTCTTCTATGGATAACTTTGATTTCGCTGGCAAATTTGGAGAGAGCCAAAGCTTCCTCCAAAGCTGTATCTCCGCCTCCGACAACAGTCACTTTCTTGTCTTTAAAGAAAGCCGCGTCACACGTAGCACAAGCTGACACCCCTCTCCCTCTCAACCGTTTTTCGCTTTCGAGACCTAACCACTTTGCAGAAGCTCCGGTTGCAATGATAACTGACTTCCCTTTGTACACTTGATGTCCAACAGCGACTTTGAGAGGTTTAGTCGAAAAATCCACGTTAGTAGCATCTTCAAAGATTATTTCAGCCCCGAAACGTTTTGCTTGTTTCCACATGTTATCCATCAGCTCTGGCCCAAGGATCCCATCCTTGAATCCTGGGAAGTTCTCCACTTCCGCAGTAAGCATCAGTTGTCCACCCCACACAACACCAGCGACGACAAGAGTCTTCAACTCAGCCCTGCTAGTATACACTGCAGCGGTCAAGCCGGCTGGCCCAGAACCAATAACTATCACATCGTACATCTTTTCAACCATTTCCAAACAATGACTAACACGGAGTCAATATCAAGCTTTCTTTGACAGCAAAGCCGTTGCCACCAATGGCAGGAAGCATCACTATTTGGGCCAAAACACGTTGGAATCCTCTTCTCTGTTTCAATAGAAAGCCAATGATTCCCGACACTCTTTCGAACGATTGCTATTCTCCCTCAAAGCCTAGATCCGCGTCATCTTGAACACCCGATTACTGCTGCTTCGTCTGTTTGATTATCTCTCTGCATTTGTCCGCATATTCACACCATTCTAGGCACGACTGTTCTTTCTCAGACCGGCCGAATTCCCTATTGCAGGTGTCGCAGGTTCCGACATCCTCGTCGCTCCAAATCTCCACTTCTCCGCCGCAGTCGGGACAAGTGAAATTCTCAGGAACCGGTCTGACAAACTTTTTGATACCTGGACAAGTCTCAAAACCGGATCTAGCCATTAATCTTTCACCTTTTCAGGAGGAACTCACCTTTGGTGCTTGTGCTTGGAAACAGGTATTTTATCTCCTTTCATGCTGATTATTTCTTGCTTCAGAGGAAGCATTCTCCCTGAAGAACCTAGTGCTTCTTTGACAAGGTGGAATAACCCAAAGCAACAGGGAACCTCCATATTCACAACGGTAACGCTTCGGATGTTGGATTGCGTGAATAGCTTGGTCAACTTCTCCTTGTAGAATTCAGAATCATCAAGTTTGGGGCATCCGATTACAATTGTCTTGCCTTTTAAGAAGTCGCTATGAAAGTTTGCGTAGGCAAAAGGCACACAATCAGCGGCTATTAGCAAGTCTGCATTTTCAAGGAACGGCGCATCAGGCGGTACCAATGTTAGTTGCACAGGCCAATGGGATAGCATGGATATTCCTTTATCTGGAATGTGAGCAGTTTCTTGTTTGTCCGACGTTCTTTTCAAACGCACTGCCCTTGTTGAAGGACAAGAGTGGTGTTCAATGTGAGAATGATGGGCTGTGGGAACTAGTTGTCTCGACTGCAGGTTTTTTTCGACTGCTTCTTCATCGAATTCTGCTGCCTCTCTCGTTTCAACAGTTATGGCTCCTTGTGGACACTCTCCTATACAGGCTCCTAGGCCATCGCAGTATACCTCACTGACCAGTTTGACTTTTCCGTCAACGATCCTAAGGGCTCCTTCGGCACAAGCTGGGACGCACAACCCACAACCCGTGCACTTTTCTTCATCGATTTTGACGATTTTTCTTAAAACCATCCAGCTTTCACCGCATCCTTTGGTTTGTCAATAGTAGCTTCAATGACGATTCAAATAGAACGCAGCCGAAGCGTCTTCCTTCTTTAGTTCTCGAAGATCCTTGGCTGTTAGACATTTTCCTTCTGTTGGACAGTATTTTTCAGCATGATAGGAAAATATCTTGAATAGATTCCCTAGTGTTTCCTTGTTCAAATAGTAAACGTGCTCTTTCTTTCTTCGTTCTGAAAAGACGAATCTGCATCTCTCGAGGGGTTTGAGGTTATGTGAAATCATACTCTGTTCTTGGTCTAGAGATCTAGAGATTTCAGTCACATTTTTTGGCCCATCGCGAAGGAGCTCAACAATAGCTAGTCTCGTAGGATTTGCTAGAGTTGAAAAGAATTGATAGCAGGTTTTGCTCAGATTCTTCTTCATGCGCTTCACCTATTTTATGAAGTAATATTCATATGAATAAATGTTCATATTACCTCGATATAAGGTTTACGGCAACTAGTCCATCATGGATAACGGAAACGGATGGATTGCTTTCGCAACGAGCAGGTTTCTAGTGCTCCCCAGCCGCCTTCGGGTAGCCTTCATCTTCCAATTGAATCGTGGTGTGATCAATTCCGAACTCTTTCTTCAACATACTGATCAGAGTCGAGACCAGATCCTTCCTGTCGACATCCTCTTTCACAACCACGTGACCACTCATACAGCACATTCTGGTCGGAGTGATACACCACACATGCAAATCATGGACCCTTTTTACGCCTTTCAGTTCAGTTATTCTGCGCTCTAGCATATCCAAGTCAATGTTAGAAGGAACCCCTTCCAGCAAGACATTTAGAGAGTCTCGGATAAGCTTCCCAGAGCTGTAGAAGATCAATACTCCTATCATCATGCTGATCAAGGGGTCTGCTTGATACCAGCTCGTGAAGTACATAATTAGCCCCGCGGAAATTGCTCCCACCGATCCCAAAGTATCAGCTACCACGTGGAGGAAAGCCCCTCTAACGTTTAGGCTTTCATCCTTTGACCGCGAGAGAACAACTGCAGAGAGCCCATTGGCTGCGAGGCCAATAACAGCAATTACCAGCATGTTCAAACTATCCACTATTTCTGGTTGCTGAATCCGCTGAAGCGCCTCGTAGAATATGAAAACAACAATTACCCACAAGAAGATACCATTCAAGAAAGCAGCCAAAATCTCTGCGCGGTAGTACCCATAGGTTCTTCTCACCGAGACAGGGCGCAGAGCAAACCAAGCAGCTACAAGACCAAAACTCAAGGCGAGAACGTCGTTTAACATGTGCCATGCGTCAGTCAAGAGGGCCAGACTGCCTGTGAGGATCGCTCCGACCAGTTCAACGGTGAAGAAGGAGACGGTAATGCCTAGGGCGATTCCAAGGTATTTTGTGCTTTTCTGTGGGTGAAAGTGTTCGTGCAATGGAAATTCGCTCTCACTACAGGAAATATAGATAATCTCTCCTCTGCTAATAAAGCTAAATCCTTACCATCTTCAAGACGAGGAAACATAGACCGTTTGAACGAGCCCATTTCTTTGGCTGCTGTGAAGCCTTCTACTATAGAACATTCTTGCATTAGTTTATTATTCCTCTTTCAATCGATTCGTGTGTGAGGTGTGGAGAAGAGACACTCCTATTGACCTTCCTCTCACTCTATCGCCTGCCACCACACCTCAAGAGAGAGACAGGAGAGCTTCTGCAGCTCTCCTCTTCTTCTGTTGAAGAGATTCAATTATGTAGAAGCTCAGCACGCCCGCGCTAGAGCCCCTAGAGGATTGCTCTGAAGACTGAATGCACAACTAGGCCATTAGAAACAGGCTTGAATGCGCCACGAGATAGTTGAACAACGTCTTCGAATATGGCCGGTAAACGCTCAACGTAGGGTAAGACTGATCTGTGGAAAATCAGTTTTATTAGCTCTGTCTAGCTAATTAATACTCCAGCCACCAAGGAAGAGGGAAAACACATTGTCTGATTTTCTCAATATTATCATCGCAACTTCGGTAGCCAGCCTCTTTTCACTAGTTGGGATATACGCCCTATCTCTGAGGGAAAAAACGTTGCACAGTGTCCTGCTGATACTCATTGCCTTCTCCGCTGGGTCAATCCTTGGAGCTGCACACTTTGACCTTCTTCCAGAGGCCATAGAACTAGCACGTGAATACTTTGAAGAACCTGTTGCATACGTTTACATCACCATAGGATTCATCTTGTTCTTTTTCATCGAGCGGTTTGTTTACTGGTACCACGGCCATGGTCATGAAACGGACATATCGGCTAAGACTGCCGACCGAGCTGCGATCAAGAGCTTCGTGTATCTGAATCTCATCGGCGACGGAATTCACAACTTCGTTGATGGAATGATCATTGCCGCGAGCTTCCTCACTGGACTTCCAGTAGGATTGGCGGCAACCGTTGCCGTGATCTTTCATGAGCTTCCCCAAGAAATGGGAGACTACGGGATTCTAATTTTCGGAGGTTTCAAGCGAGGGAAAGCGCTGTTGCTGAACTTCATGGTAGCTCTAACCGTGATCTTGGGAGGAATCTTCGGAGCTCTCCTTGTAGAAACAGTTGAGCCATTAGGCGGCGTGTTGATAGCTCTTTCAGCGGGCGGGTTCATTTATCTTGCCGCTTCCGAGCTGATTCCCGAGTTGCAGAAGGAGAGAAGCTTTCAGAAATCTGTGGTTCAATTCACTCTGTTTGTTTTGGGGATTGCCTTGATATGGTCTCTGGGCATCATCTTTCCTGAATAAAGAAGGGTGATGGAACCGATAGCTAGCTGCCAATCGTAGTTTTGA
>JABAHS010110975.1_pt1 | contig 11852 bp, 11 predicted proteins | sample 7062111 | NCBI WGS metagenome assembly JABAHS01 (sample SAMN14534600, study PRJNA622989) | marine sediment metagenome | biome: marine biome [ENVO:00000428]; feature: marine pelagic biome [ENVO:01000023]; material: deep marine sediment [ENVO:00002113]; isolation source: pool of 4 deep marine... | reverse complement strand
GACATCATCGACGCTACTCCGTCGGACCGTTCGACTGACAACATTATCACGCTCATCAATGGCTTCAACATTGATGACAATGCAGCTGAGCACCTCTATGATGGTTCAATCATTCAGGGCTCGGGTGCCACCGAGACGATCTATGACGGGATCGTTAACTTCGGTAACCCCAGCGTGCAGATACAGATCCTCCAGGACGGTGCAGTCTTGGGAGATGACTGGTGGAACTACGGTAGAGGCGGTGCCCATGACGGCGGTGCCGATGCTTCGGTTCTGACGGACTCTGGGGAGTCCTGGACGACTGACCAGTGGGTCGGCTACGTTATCCTGAACACCACGGACGGGTCTCGTGCTCTGATCACAGCCAATACGGCCACCACGATCACCGGTACTCTGTATGGTGGGACGGACAACGACTGGGACGTCTCCGACAACTACCTAATCGGTGAGCCGCTGAATGCAGACGCTGGTGCTGGTATCTCTCACCGGTTCATGATCAAGACCCGCGACCAGGGTGTTGACATTGACCGCCGTCGACTGGTCGGTACGAACCGTACCTTCGGTCGGACGTTTGGTGAGTTTCGGATTAACGGTACGTCACGGGGTAACAACGTACTCGCTCTGAGCGACTCGAACGACCTCAACAACACCACGGCTTACGCCACGGTTGACGGCTGGACGACCATCACGAACACTGAAGGTCTGCGGCTGATCGACATCAACAACGACGGCACCGACGAAGAGTATTACTCTGAGTGGGACTTCGGTACACAGACTGTTAACGACTTCTACGAGAGGTCAAAGCTGCTCCAGGCTGATGGTAACGAGTCGGGCTCGACTCTGAACGGTTTGAGCGGTGAGCTGTTCCGAGGGGTCACGCATAGCTTCGCCTATGACGGTGAGACCGGCACCATGTTCGTCACGAACGACGAAGGTGTCTACGGTACGGCTATCATCTTCGATGGCGGCTCTGGTACCTTCACGGTCGGTGAGGCAGTACACGAAAACACGAACCCGCCGGCATGGCGAGGTCGGGTCCTGGGTGGTACGCTGACTGGTGCTACCGGTACCATCGTGATCGACGTCGAGACGGGCACGCTGACAGACAACGACGCCTTCACTGGGCAGTCCTCGTCTGCTTCGGCAACCATCAACGATGCCTCTCCTCCGACTGTACCGACTACGACTGCTGGTGCGATCCGGTTCTACGCTGTCGATGACGACGGCACGACCGGTAACCTCTACGGTCAGGTACTCAAGGGGGTAGCTCCGGTTGACAACACCAGGATCTACGATGACGCCTCGACGGCGAACTACGTAGACGTGGCAGGGGCGGTTACGGAGCGGACGATCTCCACTCCCTTCTCCGGTCAGTCTACGGGCTCAGCACTCATCGGTGCCTACGGCCTAGGTGTACAGGCAGCTGACGCTGGCGCAAGCGACACCTACTTCGATCTGTCCAACACCGCTATCACGCCTCCGAACAACGTGACCTTCACGGTGTCGGGCCTGGTGTCTGGCGAAGACCGAGTCTTGGTGACGAACGATTCCGCCGGTATCGACTTCAGCCAGATGACTCTGGATACGGCCCTGACTGGTGCTGCTGAGACCGTGGTCTCTGTGAACACCACGCCTGGTATCCCGGCTGACACGCCCTCTACCGGCACGATCCGGATCGAGCGGGATGACGGTCTGTATTCGCGGCACGCCTACACTTCGTATGCCACGGACGACTTCACCATCGCTTCTACGGACTTCTCGACGAACAACGCTAGCTCTACGAACAACGTGTTCATCTCGTACATCGACAAGCTGGCTGGTGCTGCTGACGAATCGTTTACCACGGTATTCGACTCCACGCGGACGCTGTTCATCCGAGTACGTGACGGGGCTAGCACGCCGATTAAGACCGCAGAAACAACGGGTACGCTCGGTTCTGCAGGTGGGTCGGTAACCATTAACCGCATTACGGACGAGTAAGATTGGCAATCTCTACATCTTCGATCACGGAAGCTGCCAACAACGGCGGCGGGACGTGGAAAGACTATGGGTCTGGTGGTGGTAGTGCGTCAAACACTGACGTATTCATTACCTCCACCGGCTCCCGTGCCCGGAAGATATCGAACGGTGTTAAGGGATTCGCATTCGACTTAGGGTCAGCTGGCACCGACCTCTCTGCTCAGGTAGTCGCTATCAAGTGGGCTGTACTGGCAGGGGTTGGTGCTCTGGCCAACCGTAATGATGGAACGAACGCTGGCGTTGCCATCCTGGTAGAGGACACCAGCGGCAACATCAGCTACTGGGCGATGGACGGAGCAGATACCTACTCCGGTGGGTTCAAGACCTCCGTCATCGACCTGGCTTTGTCGCCCAGCTACAACAACGGCACAGCGGCTACGCTGACTGCCGCCAGGTACGTAGGGATTGAGTGGAACGAGACTGCGTCGGTGGGAGGCGGTGACCCTAACTGCTACATCGACCAGATCCTCTACTGGCCTGCGAGTGGGATCGTAATCACTGGCAACTCTACCACGACGGTAGACGACCTGGTGGACACGATTGACAACCCAGCGAATGGCCCCTACGGGCTCTTCGAGCGAAAAGGTGGTATCGTATTCAATAAGGCCGGCAAGCTAGACTTCCAGCCCGACGCCACGGACATGTCCTCGGACGGAGTGACCCTGGTACAGGAGAACTCGGTCTACTACGATGGGACGAACATTGACTCTGCCCTGGCGGACATCAGTATCCAGGAGATTGACGCTGACAACCTGACCCTCACGAACTGCTCGGTCATCGCAGCAGATCCTGACGAGACGGCTACCACATCGTCGTCCCGGAACCTGGACGTGGTAGGGTTCATCAACAACGACTTCGACACCGACACCGTTGTATTACAGAACTTCGACGGTTCGGTGGATGTGAGTGGATCCGCCAACAGCTACACCGACACCCAGTTCGTTGGGTGTGCTACCATGAGTGTTAGCTCCGGGACGTACTCGAACTGCACCTGGAGAGAGAGTGGCACGGTCACAATGACCAACACTACCACGGACCTGTCTGGCAGCAGGATCCTGGCTAGCACAGCAGCCGCAGATGGCGCAGGCCTGGAAACGACTGCTACGATAAACACGCCGACTACGCTGTCGATCTACGACAACATGACGTTTAGCCAGGGTACCAATGACCACCATGCCATTACGTTTGGCACGGCAGTGACGGCAGACATCACCCTGACGGGGATCGAGTTCACCGGCTTCTCCGGTACTGACGACGTGAACGGTAGCACCTTCGAGTTCTTGGCCACCAGTGGTAGCCTGAACCTGAACCTGGTGAACTGCACCGTAGACGGCAACCCTGCTACTACGTCCAACATCGGCGTAGATGATGCTGCAGGGATCACAGTGACTGTGGTCATTGACCCGGTTACCACCAAGTTCACAGTGACGGACGCAGATGGGACAGCAATTCAGAACGCTCGTGTACTCGCAGAAACCTCAGACAACGGTGGTGGCTCTGGCTTTCCCTTTGAAGCAGGGGTCTCTACCCTTACTCAAGCATCTGGGACCGCCACCCTCACAGCAAGCGCAAACCATGGTCTGGATACAGGAGATGGTGTCGTTATACGGGATGCTCAGCCCGACGGTTACAACAAGGTCGCAACGATCACAGTGACCGGTTCTACCACGTTTACCTACTCGGTAGACAGCGGCCTGTCATCGCCGGCCACCGGGACACCGATCTTCAGCTACGCCCCCATCCCTGGCACGCTTACCAACGCCAGCGGGGAAGCTGAGAGCAGTAAGACCTGGCCCGCAGCCCAAGGGCTGAAGGGCTGGGCACGTAAGAAGAACGCAAGTTCTCCGTTTTACCAGGACGGGAACATCACAGTGGCGGACGCTAGCGGAGGTACAGACCAGACTATCGTCCTAAACCCAGACGAGTAGGGAGAGAGCATGACGACCTTTGGCGCGACGACGGACGAAGATCCGCTGACCGAGGACGAACTACTGGCACTGAGCCGGGTCGAACGGGCCACGGTAGCGGGCCTAGCAACTGAGATGAACGTGCTTCGGCAGAAGCTGCAGAACTGCTACGAGAAGCTGGACCGAATGACCAGGCTCTACCAGCAGATGGACTTGGAGTTCAGAGACTTCAAGCAGCAGCGTGCAATCGAGCTGGCGCACTTCGTGGGTGGAGGCCCTACAGCACGTGGCACTGACGATTGATCCAGCAACTAAGGAAGTGACAGTCCCCCAGGGAGACCTGACGCTTGTCTCTGGCACGCTGTACGAGATGGATACGAACCAGTTCCGCCTCGACCTGCTTGCCTTGCTGGATGACGAGGACTACATCTGGATGGATGACGCCTTCGTCCACAACACTGAGGTGACGGTGGCAGGTACCACCTTCGCCAGGACCATCGAGGTGGTGAATGGTTGGAACATTACCTTCTCGCCCGACTCAGCCTGGAGTGTGAGACTCGCAGGCTCAAACAACAACATCTTCGATGTTGAGAACAATATCCTGAACCAGAACCAGGTCCAGGTTATTGCTCAGAACTCTGCAGGTCTGGTGAATGCTGTCACCAGCACCGCAGGTAAGCAGGCAGTCCGGGATGCAATGCAGCTGGACGCCACAGACGGAACGACCGACATTGACACCAAGCTGAACAATAACTTCGCAGTGTCGGCAGCAGGACTTTAACGGGAGATGACATGCTTGATAACGAATTGTGGGAACTGCTGACTGACGAGCAGAAAGCCCAATACACGCACGTGGAGCAGATGACCAAGAGCCCTGGTTGGCAGCTTTTCATCCAAGAGATGGATAATGCCGCCACGGAGGCATACGCCACGGTGTGGAACGCTAAGGACTGGGACGAGTACATCGTCGCCAGGGAGCGTCACAGGATTTACCAGCTGGTATCACGCTTCAGCGAAGTGCTGGAGCACCACCTGGAGACAGAGGTACACAATGCCTCTGCATGATTACCGGTGCCGCAGGTGTGGCCAAGTAGAGGAGCACTTCGTGCAGCAAGGCACGCAGAACGTCCCCTGCCCCAACTGCCTCGGNNCCCCAACTGCCTCGGTACCGCAGAACTTGTCTTCCTGACTGTAGCCAAGCCAGACTGGATTGGGCTTGCACAGGGAGCCAGCGCATCCCCAGAAGCGATTGAACGCTTCGACCGGATGCACAAGCAACAGGCGGCCAAAGAAAGTAAGAGCCTGAAGGAACACGGTGACTATGGTCCCTCCCCTGGTGGGGACGGAGCCCACAGAGCACCGCCTCCAGACACTATCTGACTCCCGCCACAATCAATCGACCACAACCGACAATCCTACGGGACCGGTGAAGGAGATTACTATGTCGATAGTTGATGATGAGAAGCAGCCCCAAGTCGATAATCAGGGCCGCATTGTGCAAGCTGAACCTGCCCCGGCTCCGGAAGTACCGGACAAGCTGAAGGGTAAGAGCATGGAAGAGGTATACGAGATGTACCTCAATGCTGAGAAGGACCGTTCACGGATTGCGAACGAGCTTGGCGAACAGCGGAAACTGACCGACAAGGCGCTGTCACTGTCACAGCCTGAGACAGCCCAGGAAGAGATGGAAGAGGCACTGAGTCTCGACCCGACCGACCTGTTGGCTGATCCAGTCCAGACTTTGGACAAATACTTCGAGAGCCGTGAGGCTAGAATTCGGAGTCAGTACGATTCTCGCATCCAGCAGCTGGAGTCCACGATAGGACAACAGTCACTGGCTGTGAAGCACCCTGACGCCGAACAGCTCACGAACGACCCAGAGTTCCTGGCATGGGTAGCGGCCCAGCCTGTCCGTCAACAGCTCGCCAACCAGGCGGTGCAGAACATGGACTACGGTGCTCTGGACTATCTACTCTCAGAGTATAAAGGTTCATCTACTCAGTCGGAGCCCGCACCGGCCAAGGTGGACCACAAAGCGGCAGCTCGTGCTGCCAGCTTCGAAGGTTCGTCGTCTGGCGAATCAGCACGCTCAGGTGAGATCTACAGTCGGAATGCTCTCATTCAGATGAAGATCGAGAATCCTGAGGGGTATGCGGACCCAGCATTCCAGGCCGAAATCATGAAGGCCTACGCTGAGGGTCGCGTTAAGTAATTCAACTCGGATAGGAGCCTACAATGGCACTTGGTACTGACCATGTGATCTTGTCGGAAGTCCCGAATTTTGTTCCTGAGTTGTGGTCTGACGAGGTAATCGCCTCGTACAAGCAGAACCTGGTCCTCGCTGGCCTGGTTCGCAAGCTCAACCACAGGGGCAAGAAAGGGGATACCATCAAGATCCCGACCCCGTCTCGCGGGAGCGCAAGCTCCAAAGGCGCAGAGGCGCAGGTCACCCTCATCCAGCACGGAACGGACGCAGGTCTGTCTGTGCTGATCGACAAGCACTACGAGTATTCTCGTTTGATCGAAGACATCGTCGACGTTCAGGCGCTCGAATCTCTGCGCCGTTTCTACACTGACGACGCTGGTTACGCCCTCGCTACTCGCGTGGACCGTGACCTCGCCGTTGAGCTGTTCAACGGTGCTGGTGCGTCTCTCACGGAGCAGGCTTCGCCCTTCGCTCTGACGACCGCTTCGACGTTCGCCACGATCTACGAAGGCAACGGCACGGTCTGGGACGAGACGGCCACGACCGACCTCGACGATGCAGGTATCCGTACCTTCATCAAGGTCCTGGATGACAGCGACGTTCCGTTCGCAGAGCGTTGCATGGTTGTCCCCACCATCGTGAAGCAGGACCTCCTGGGTCTGAACCGCTTCACGGAAGAGGCGTTCGTCGGTGAGCGTGGCGGTGCTAACAGCATCCGCAACGGCATCGTCGGTAACGTGTACGGCATGGACGTATACGTCACCACGAACACTCCTCTGGTGGAAGACTCCGCTGCTACCGAAGACAACATCGCCGGTTACGTGTTCCAGCGTGACAGCATGTTGCTCGTCGAGCAGATGGGCGTTCGTTCGCAAACGCAGTACAAGCAAGAGTACCTTGCTGACCTGTTCACCGCAGACCAGCTCTACGGTGTCAAGCAGCTGCGTGAAGAAGGCATCGTGACCTTCGTGGTCCCCACGACCTAATAGTGGGTAATGGAGAGGGGGAGGGGATTCCTCTCCCCCCTCATTTAACGGGAGAATAGCAGTGGCGCAATTCACTGACGTGGACGTCAACAACCTGTTGGCGTTACTGGACCGAGTGGAAGTAAAGGGAGTTGAAGAGGCGAAGATCCTCGCAGTCCTGTCCCACAAACTTGAACAGTTGAGGAACGAGAGTGGCAACGACGTATCGCCAGTTGATGAATCGAGTCCTGAGGAAGCTGGGTGAGCCTGAGATTAATGGCTCCCATGCGATCCTTGCGGACGACTATGAGATACTCATAGGCGACATCATCAACGATGTAAAAGATGAAGTTGAGAACGCCCATCAGTGGCGTGCTCTGCGACAGATCGTCACGGTGAATATCGCCGCTGACGCTATCAGTGCGAACATCGTGGAAGCCGATGAGCAGACGCGCTTGATCCGGAACTTTCAACAGAACCGTGTGGGTTACCTACCTCTTGTGTTCGACATAACTGACTCCGATGATCCGGACCCTCTTAGCGAGATGGATCTATCGGAACTGCTGTACCGTGACGCAGTCGACCCAGACGAACGCACGGAATGGCCGACCTACTTTGCGCTGGACAACTCCAGCGGAGACGGTCTTGACCTCTACGTGTGGCCTCGGCCAAACGGACAGAGGACCATCCAGCTCTCTCTGACTATCCCCCAACCTCGCCTGGAAGTAGACGATCTCACCGAGGTCATCCGGGTCCCTGTGCGCCCAATCTTCGTGGGTGCGGTATGGCATGCCATGGAGGAAAGGGGCGAGGAGCTGGGATCCAGGGGCTTCTTCAACGAGGCCCGATTTCAAGAGGCACTGTCGACCGCTATCGCAAGGGACAGTGCTGAGAGTGGCGACTACTTCGAGCTTATCGTTTCATGACGCAGCAGATGCAGCCCATCGACCTGGTCTCTCCAGGTACAGCCGGCCTCAACCTGCAGCAGAAGGGGAGCATCCTGCCTCCCATCTGGTGCACGGAGGCTAAGAACTGCGTCATTGACGATGCTGGCAGAGTCTCCGCTCGCCTAGGTTATAGCGTAACCACAACGACCCCTATCACGGGCACCCCCAACGTGGAGGAGATCTTCGACTACATCCAGGGGGACGGTACCGTTGAGCCCATAGTATCGTGGGATGGCGGAATAGGTAACTCCTTGTCTGACCCGGAAGGGAACGACATCAGCGGTGTGGTAAATGATGGGTCAGGAGACTGGTGGTTCCAAAACTACAACGAGAAAGTCATTGGATTCCAAGACGCCCAGAAACCAATTGTTCGCTCCACGGGCGGCAACTTCGCCACTATTGTGGAGTCTAGTGGGACTGCTCCTACCATTCACAATAATGTTGGCCTGTGTGCATACGGTCGTGTCTGGGGCCTGGACTCTGACGCGCAAACTATTAAGTATTCTGGGCTCATTGATGAGACTGATTGGGGATCTGCATCCTCGGGCTCCATCGATATGTCAAACGTCTGGCCGGGTGGTATGGACACGGTCACCGCTATCGCTGCGTTTAACGGTTCGATTGTGGTATTCGGGAAGAATACTATCATTATCTGGGACGATCTCTCGGGCTCGCAGTTGGGCTTCAACCCGACTGAGATGGCCGTGGTAGATACGATCCAGGGCACAGGCTGTGTGTCCCAGCGGACACTCCATCACATAGGCGAGTCTGACTTGGTCTTCCTGAGTCGGAATGGGTTGCAGTCCCTCGGGCGCATCATCCAGGAGAAGTCGAACCCTCTCGCCAATGTAACAAAGTATGTCAGGGATGACTTCCTGGCTGACGTGGCGCTGGAGAACACCTCTCTCATCCGTGCCTCCTACTACCCGGAGGACGGGTGGTACATCATGTCGTTCCCCACGCAGGGTATCAGCTGGGTGTTCGACGTGAAGAACAGATTTAGAGATGAAGAGGGTGAGGTGGTCTTCCCAGCGACTACCTGGACCCTGGCCCCCACAGCCATCCGTGCACGAGAGGATGGTACACTGGTGTTCGGTGCAGCCGGCGAGGTGTGGACGTATGGGGCTGACGCCGATGACGGTAACCTTATCCAGTTTGCGTACGCATCACCCTGGCTGGATCTGGGGGAAAACATAGCTAACAGGGTCAAGATGCTCAAGAGGTTGGGGAGCATCCTGTTCGTTCGGAACAACGGTAACATCCGGTTCGGGTGGAGCGTTGACTTCGAGGACAGGAAGCGGTACGCCTTCGCTGAGATCGTTGACCCATCAGTAGCGGAATGGAACATAGCCGAGTGGAACCTCGCAGAGTGGTCAGGCGGTCTGTTCCTCAACATCCTCAAGGTACCCTCGCGTGGGCGAGGCCAATACTACAGGATCTGCATTGAGTCAGATGTTGTGGGGCAGTTCGCGCTCCAGCAGCTTGAACTCTTCACCAAGATAGGCAGGATTGCATGAGCGATTATACCCAGATCAATGACTACAGCGCCAAGGACGCTCTGTCTACGGGTAACCCTCTCAAGATCATTAAGGGTTCCGACATCGACGGAGAGCTGGCAGCTATCTCAGTTGCCATGGCCTCCAAGTTCGACACGACAGACGTGGCCAGTGCTGCAGAAGCGCAAGCTGGTATCCTGAACACAGTAGTTATCACCCCTGGACGCCTGACGTCCTGGGCACAGAACGGTGCCGGGGTCCTTGAAGACATCCAAACCCTTCAGGACCCTGGTGCTGACCGGCTGTTGTTCTTCGACTTCTCGGCTGGTAGCGGAACCTTCCTTCAACTCTCCAGTGCGTTCAGTATCACTGATACTACGCTGAACCTGGTCACAGGTACAGGCGGCGGTGCTAGCGCCGACCGGATCCTGACGGCTGGAAACGGCCTGTCAGGTGGCGGTGACCTTACTGCCGACCGCACCTTCGATCTCGACTTCAACGAGCTGGCGACAGCCACCATCGCTGCAGGCGATGAGCTGTCCTTCGGTGACGTGGATGACACGAACACGGTCAAGAAAGTCACATTCGCCAACTTCGAGGCGGCTCTGACTATCGCCAACATGTCGGACTACAACTCCAACGAGGGCGTAGACCACAGTGCGGTAATCATCACGGCAGGCGAAGGCCTGAGTGGTGGTGGAGACATTACGGCCAGCCGGACCATCGACCTGTCGATACCGGAGCTGGTGGAAGAGGCCAGCGTCGACCCGGCAGCTGACTTTACGGTCTTCTATGACAACAGCGCAGCCCTTCATCGCAAGATCCAGGTCGAGGACTTTGTAGGTGCAGAGCTGGGTGACGCCAAATACTATGTAGGTTCCAATCAGGCCATCACTGGTGGTGCAGAGACGACGGTGGACTACGACACGGCTGACTGGGACAACCTCAAGCGGGGCACGTTCAACACGGGCACCAACCAGTACACGGCCACAGTGGCCACCAAAATCATGATCAATGCCGCGATCCAGATCGCAGCAATGAACGAAGACGAGGCAGTGCGGATCATCGTTGAGCGCAACGGTGTCGAAGAGCTGTACTCGTACTTCTACATGGACGCAGACAACGACACCCCCATCCACACCCAGCCAGTCAACGGCCTGATCAACTGTGGTGCCGGTGACGTTGTCCAGATTCGCACGCTCATAGGGTCCTCAGAGACCATCAACAGCGGTACCAAGAACAGCTACTTGTGCATAACGGAGCTGACCTAATATGCCATTCGTCCGCAGGAGAGGAAGACGGTCATACAACTTCACCCCAGGCTGGGATGACACTGTCAACGCGATAGGTACTCCAGACGTGTGGTACACGTTCGAGGAGGCCAGTCCTGGGCCGCACGCTAACAGCGGCAGTGACGCTGCAGTAGGAGACCTAGACGAGTTCGACCAGCAGGGGGTGTATTACCTGACCAACTCGGTGTCTACGGACGGCAATGCGTCAGACTCCGGTGCTACACTGTCCTACGAGGGCAGGGCCTTCGGCGGCACCTTCCCTACTGTCAAGATCGCCACCACCACAGCGGCAAGTGAGACGCTCGCTGCTCTGAACAGCGGCTCTCCTTCAAGCACCGGGACATTTGCTATGCTGTTCCGCGCAGAGTGGGGCACCATGGACGACTATATTGCCCCGTACCTGTTCCACTCTGGCAACACCATAAACCAGTGTGGCCTGCGGTGGATCTTCGACGCCAGTGACAGTGCACACCTGCGGTGGGAGGTGTGGCACGACAACGCTAACTACATCTTCTACACTGTTACCAACGCCCTAGCTGGCATAGATTTTGCAGACGGCAACTGGCACCTGTTTGTTGTTGTGCAGAACGGCACCGAACCCACGTTCTACATTGACGGCGTTGCCATCACCACACCCACCCCCGCCATAACGGGTAGCGCTACAGCGGCTTCGTGGATAGACGACATCTCCAGCTCGTCAGGTAGGACCAGTGTGGGTGGTTCTGATTACAACGACATCTCTGGTCAGTTCGCCATAGACGTGGACGAGATAGTGTACTGGGACGGCGTGCAGGCATCTGCAGATAAGATCACCGACCTGTGGGCGTCGGTTGACGATGTAGACACGGTGAACGGTGTGAGGGAAGGCTTCTACTACGCGTTCAACGAAATCACTGGCGGGCCTGACTCGACCTGGACCCCCACCGGGGACAGCACGAACTTCTGTAGGGACAATGGGTTCGGTGCAAATTTGGCCACAGGCAACTTTAAAGAGGGTTCGCCCTTGTTCCACTACGACGG
>JABAHS010113043.1_pt3 | contig 11857 bp, 19 predicted proteins | sample 7062111 | NCBI WGS metagenome assembly JABAHS01 (sample SAMN14534600, study PRJNA622989) | marine sediment metagenome | biome: marine biome [ENVO:00000428]; feature: marine pelagic biome [ENVO:01000023]; material: deep marine sediment [ENVO:00002113]; isolation source: pool of 4 deep marine... | reverse complement strand
CAAAAATACTTGAAAGGAATAATATAAAAAATGCCTGTATTATCCACCCAATTATACAAACACCTACCGCACGAAGAGTACTATCATAGTCAAGAGCCTGCCTTACCGCTATTATCATAGTTACGAGCATCCAGACTACAGCTATGGACGTAATTATTCCACCTACTACAGGGATAAAATATAGTGCTCTAAGCACTCCTGGAGAAGAAGAAAAACCAATTGTTCTCAGAAGCTCTCCATGATCGGCCTTAGTCTGAGGCTGCGGCAGTAATTTTGTGCCGATTATATAAGTAACATATGCCCATATAAACCATCCGGCCAAAGACAAGACAGTAAAAATAACAATGCCATCAAAATCAAGCTCTCCAAACCTACCAAGCCCTGCGGCAAGACTTGAGATAACAACAACCACAACTGCCTGAGTCATTGTAGATTTATCTGCTTCTACCTCTTCATACAGGTCCACATCAAGCTTTGCTGCTCTTATCATTCTCTCTACAAGTTTATCCATTCTCATTTATCCTCTTCGCTCATTTTAACATTTTGCTGCTCTTTTGTCTCTTGGCAAAGCATCTTTGTCTTTTCCCAGTCGATATTGGGTAGAAGTTTTTGTGATTTAATTTNNCCTGTTTTCCGTATTGGGATGAGTAGACAAATACTCCGACATCTCTGCCGTACCATCATACTCCTTTTTCATTGTTTGAAAGAAATCAACCATCCCTTTTGGATCAATGCCGGCTTTAATAAGCATTTTGAGACCTTCGGCATCTGATGATGATTCCTCTGATCTTTTATAAGCAAGGCTTCTTAGCATATTGGCATAATTCAGAGCTGTGCCCACCACCTGAGAATCACCTATCATCAAGCCCAGGAAAATTCCAATTGAAAGCTCTTTAATTAGTATTTTTGTAAAATGTCTTTGCTCAATATGCTGTATTTCATGAGCAACCACTCCAGCAACCTCTTCGGGTCTGTTGGACTTTTCGATAAGCCCCCTGAAAAGTATGATCTCTCCACCAGGCAGAGCAAATGCATTTACAAGTGAATCATTAACAATTGTAATGTTGTATTTATATTTACTACTGTCTAATGTAGCCCCAAGCCTGTCTTTAATCTTATCAATTTGAGTATTTAATTGTTCATCTTCACATACACCAAACCCTTTACTTATCTGTGAGATAAAAGTTTTGCCGATCTTTTCCTCCCAGGTAACAGGAAACTTTTCAACCAATATATTCATAAGAGGCGGCACTATCCATTTGTGCAAAAGTACTGCTGTTATGAATAGTGCGATAAAAACATAAGCAACAGTCTTAATCCTTTTATCAGATCCATGTCTTCTAAATTTTCTGCTAAACTGCGGAGATATTCTTCTTAGTGAACCTATAAAACTCTTATCTCTGATTATAAGTATTTCCGGCAGCTCCTGCCCATATTGCAGCCTCACCTCATTTTCAGAATATATATCTTTAACCTGTGTTATTCGAGGATACAGCCATGTTATAGTATTGTTAAAAGTATCAGACTGAATCCTGAGACTGTCTCCTGTAAGGGTAACGGCTACATCATGACGCTGTGCTGACCTTCCGTCATAATAAAGACCTTGAAATTGAAGCTTATAAGAACTATCCCTTGGCATACGTATAATTATATGCCANNGAGAAAACTGGCAACTTCCTCGCCAAGCGCTGTTGGAGTTCTGGCATCCTGCTGTATGGCTACAAGGTCCAAATCACCCTGCAGGCTTAGGCGATCCAGCAAGAACTTTATATTTCGTATCTGCACATAAGGATATGCGATACCAAGTGTAAATATGAGTAGAATATAATTTACTATCTGCAATTTAACATAATCTTTTTCTTCAATATTCAGATTAAACCTGGCAGATACAAATTTGGTATGATTCCAGTAGTGGTTGTGTCTTTGAGCAAGGAACTTAAGAAAGAATATACCCCAAATTATAAATAGTACGAAGTAGCCGATATCCAGTATACCGGTACCAATTGTGGGCATAAATACTGTCAGCAGCTGATGAGCGCCGGAAATTAGTATTGCTACTAACCATAATTTTGCATATCTGCTGTAAAGATCATTTATGTTGCCGTCAAACTCAAACTTTGTGTCTCCAAAGTAGATATTATTTAGTAGATATTCTCTGGTTCTATAGTGAAAACTGTAATAATAAAATCCTGCAGTTAATGAAGTAAGAAAAAATCCCTTTACATATATTTTTAGGAACTCCTTTGTATTGCCTCTAAATGAAAACCTTACTCCGCGCCATGAAGTCCTGCTGTATCTGTACTTGACTGTAAACAATATGGCAAGTGGAATTAACAAAACGATCACAATATATATGAATATTCCACCTAATATCTTAGCAATGACACCCGGCACCAGGTACATAATTACAAAAGCCGAACCTATCACAACCCCTATGGTTAAAATGGCCTTTATAAAACCCAGGAATAATTCAACGCCTGTACCATGAAATTCAAATCTGTCCCCATCAAGCTCCGCCTGAGAGTAAAGATACCTTGCAGCTCTTATTTTCCCCCAGAAGAAATATATAAGCAGAGTCGGAATCATGAGCAGGATATTTACGATATATATGCCCAAGAGTGTAGTACCATTACCAAAAAAGTTAATTCTTCTATTAGGGCCGACTCCGCTAGTCACATTACCCGTACTCCCTGCACCTCCGGGCTCAATGCCTTCAGTATTTAAAGAAGAACGAACCTGCGCAGCGGGTGTTTGTAAANNATCTCAATTGGGGTTTCTGTTACATCTAGAATCTGTGTTGAGTCTCCGCTTTTATTGCGTTTTCTTATAGCCTCGCTCGCTTTAAGCATTTCAGCTTTTTGCTTCGCAACAAGACTTTCCGAATCGATTATTTGCGTGGCATCTGAATCAGCCCGGGCATCTATGGATTGTTTCGCTTTTTGCATTTCGGCATGCTGTTTAGCCACCAGATCACTGGTATCTAAAATCTGTGTAGCATCTTCAGATACTCTTTTAGTAGCTGCACTGTCCGCAGAGGCTGGACGAGAAGTTTTTTCTATAAACTTTCTGCGTTTTTTGGTTAATTTTGCAGACTCTACGTTTTTTTTATAAAGAGGAGTCGCTACAGGTTGAGAAGACATGAGGTTGTAACCACACCTGCAAGTCTTCCAGCTACCTGGTACTATAGCATTACAGTTTGGACATTTCACTTCCTTCTCTCCATATATCAAATGTGACTCTTAACATTTTAATACTTAATTGATACATTTATCAAGTAGAATTAATTAATTTACAATAAACCGATCAAAAAAGTTTAAAATAGACTACACTTTTATATAATACAAATCTTAAATTTAACTATTACTATTAAAAATAATGGAATTAATAAATCTTATCTCAATTATCATCTCCGTATCAGCTGCTTTTAGCTACATTAACTACAGGTTTATAAAGCTTCCCACTACCATTGGGGTATTGATAATAGCCATTTTATGCTCGCTTGGATTAATCGCTCTTAGCAGTCTTGGATTTATTGAGTTCGAGAAGCAAGCCGAGTTAATAATATCGGGTATTGATTTTGATAAAACCCTTCTCCATGGGATGCTAAGTTTTCTTCTCTTTGCAGGTGCACTTCATGTAAACATAAACGACCTTGCTAAACAAAAATGGGTTATAAGCACCCTTGCAAGTATCGGAGTTATATCATCTACGTTTTTGATCGGCACACTGACGTGGTTAATATTAAGCTTTTTAAATATAAATCTGGATTTTATTTATTGCATAGTCTTTGGAGCTCTTATTTCCCCCACTGATCCCATTGCAGTTCTGGGTATTCTTAAAAAAGCCGGTATTCCCAAATCACTTGAAACCAAAGTAGTGGGTGAATCCCTTTTTAATGATGGAATAGGTGTAGTTATATTTCTGGTTTTATATGAAATAGCCTTTTCGGGGCATGCATTCGATCCGTCAAACGCTCTGGTACTATTTCTTACTGAAGCTGTGGGAGGAGCTGTGTTTGGATTTGCTGCGGGATGGGGAGTTTACAAACTTATGCACTCTATAGACAATTATCACGTTGAAATTCTCCTTACGCTTGCTCTTGTGATGGGTGGATATTCACTTGCCATGTACCTTCATCTTTCAGGCCCCATTGCTATAGTAGTTGCAGGTCTTCTTATAGGAAACAGGGGGCGCATTCTGGCAATGTCTGAGAGGACAAGAGATAATCTGGATACATTCTGGGAGCTTATAGACGAAATTTTAAATGTAATACTCTTTGTGCTCATAGGGCTTGAGATTTTGATACTGAGTTTTTCCAAAAGCTACATTTATGCATCACTTCTCATAATTCCCGTGATACTACTTTGCAGATTTATAGTAGTATATATTCCTGTTAGTATCCTTAAGTAATTAAGAGATTTTAGCCCAAACGCGGTTAAAATTATGACATGGGGAGCACTTAGGGGAGGAATATCCGTTGCACTTGCGCTTTCCATTCCCGCTGGAGAACAGAGGGAAATCATAGTTTCTATTACGTATATCGTAGTGATATTCTCAATCGTAATTCAGGGATTAACTATAAGCAAGTTAACATAAAACACCTGCTTAATTTGCTGGAGTAGGACTTGGTACAATGTCTTTTGTTATTTCAAAACCCATTTCATCCATTGTCCTTTTAAGTTTTAAATAATCCTCGAGCGCTTTTAGTTGCCTCTCATCCAGAAACGATTGTGATTTATCAGTTATTATCTGATCCAGCTCTTCTTTTTCCAGTATATACCTGTTAATCCTGGCCAAGTCGGCCTCTGAGACTACTCCGCTATTGAACTCATTTGCCTGCAATCGCTCTGTGAAATTAAAATCCTCAGATTCATTCAGTATAAGAAAAAGCAGATCTTCTTCCTGGTCCAGATCAAGAAAAATCTGTCTGTCTGCAAGGTATGTCTTAAATTCTAATATCCATGATCTGTAGTGCAGCGTAAGATTATACTCTTCAAACAACTCAAACTCATCGTCTTCAAAAAAACTTCTTAGGTTGTTATCGGCTCTTGCTATCATTTCATTGAATTTTTTCTCATTTTCTGCGATCTGAGCTTCTGTCATATCACCCTTTAGTAAAGATACGATTATTTCTAGATTTACCATTTGTTTGTCTACTAGAAGTCCAATAAGCTCATTTTCTTCCGACTCATTTAGATAAAGATCTGCTATGAGGTCTTCATAAATTTCATTTATAACAATCTTTTGCTGATCCCTGTATAGTTTTCTTCCGTTGGGATCTTCAATAAACTTAAAAAAATCTTTACCAATTTGATCAGAATAAATCTGATCGGAGATTATCATGGTCAAATCACTGAATTTGTGCTCAAGATTTTTTTGCTGTCCTTCGAGTATATTAACTTGTTCGGTAATCTGAGCCTTTTTTTCATCTATTTGCTGATCGAGTTTTGCAAGGTCAGATCTATACTGCTTTACTCTTTGATTCTGGTAAAAAAGTAAGCTACCAAGAATTATGAATATAATAACTATAGCTAATATGCCTATGTTTTTATAATCAGCACTCAGATTGGTAAAAAATGTTTTAAGATTATTCATATTTATCATGAATTATTACTAAGCTCAGACTCTGTCGGAATGATTATCCAGCCAAAGATATATGCTATTGTTATCGGAAGAAGCGCTGTAACAAGACATAAAAATATAAGCCCAAGCCTCACTAAAGTGGGATCAATATCAAACATCTCTGCTAGACCACCACAAACACCTGCTAGCATTTTATTTTTTTCTGATCTGTATAGTTTTTTCATTATTTTATTAATCTATTGTCTTATGAGTACTTAGTCTGCTCATATAATCTGCAGATAGCAACCCCTCTGCACACAGGAGATGAGATAAATATTCTTTTGTGGGTCTTAAATCGTCCGAGGTTCTGGTAGCTTGTGCTATATATACATATGCCTCTTTTTCAACACCATTTTTTAATATTACACTCATTAGCCTTCTGTCATACTCCACAGGGTAGCTTTCATACTTATCCAAATTAATGATGCCATTATTGTCTATTTCATATAATACACCCTGTATCATCCCATTTTCATACTCAACAATATTTGCGCTTCCCGCTCCATCAAAAGTTCGAGATTTCTTGTTGAATCTAAGAGTGTATCCCATAAGACATGCTTTAGCTCTTTTATAAACGGTTACACCTCGTTGCTCCATCCGTTTTATGTTCATATTTGAACCATAGGCAAAATATTTCATTTCTTTATTCTTCTAATATTTTTATAAATAAGACCGCAAAGAAAACCAAAAACGAAAACAATTAATACAACCAAAATTCTTGGAACTGATATATTCCAGAATAAAAAACTTAGATCAACTGTATCATAATTCTGAAAACAGATAATCGTAATAACGCATCCAAGAACTATTCCACCTATTACTTTGAAGTTCATGCTTTAAGAAAATTAATAATAAGTAAAATAATTATAAATTATTTAATATAAAAAATACAATTTTTTAATCCTGCAAGGAAAAAACGTTGGTTTGTTAGAGATCAGTTTCCAAAAGTTTTAAGTATAGACATCTGAAATTTGCTCACCTTCTCAGGGCTTATAAAATAGTGCGGCGCGCTTAATATTGGAAGGTCTATAAGTTCATTATATTCTTCAATTTTTTTTATGCATTCGGAAGCCTTACCCACCACTGCAAATATGTCCACCATCTCATCTGTCACACTACTTACCATAGTTTCAATGTCTCTTTTAAAATATGCGTCTCTAACTTTTTTGCACTCTTTTTCAAAACCATGGAGTTTAAAAGGAGGCTCATAGGTTCTTACAGTCGCATAAAAAGCTATAGTTGCCCTTGCAGCATCATAGGCTTCTTTTTCATTATCAGAAACTGCACATGTAATAATCGAGGATAAAGTAAAATCTTTTCTGTCTTTGTCTGATTTTTTAAGACCTATGTTAATGCTGTTTATAATTGTTTTTGATAAATATTCTTTAGAACATACAACATGACCTATATATCCGTCTGCAACCTCCGCCGAGGCCTCTGTCATTTTTGCACCAACTCCTGCAAGATATATGGGCACATTATCACGAACAGGATCATAAGCCCTGTAGTAACCTTTTGTGTTTATATCAAAGTATTGCCCTTTGAAAGTGAAATCTTCTTTTCTGTGTGAACTATTAATCACATTTCTTATAATGTGAATACATTCTTTAATTTTTGTAGCAGGTTTTNNTAGTAAAGGCAAGAGCTACGGCAGTGCCAAGCTTGATTTTTTTGGTTGCATGCGCTGCTACGCTTAACTGCTGAAATGACGTCCTGTAAAGCTCGGTAGCCCAGACGGAATGTAAGTTATGGTCTTCAGCCTGTTTTGCAAGTGTGGCAAGATCAGAAATATTATGCGCATCGAGTATCAGACCTATACCGTTCATCTTTATAGGTGACAACCTCATAAGTTTGTAGAGGCTGTTAATGTAAAGGTAATGTTAAAAATTTACTCTTTTTTATCTGAAGATTCCTGCTCGGCTTTGTCATCTTCTGCGGAGTCTTCAGATTGGGTATCAGCTTCTGCCTCAGGCTCTGAAACTTCCTCTTCAGGTTCTGCTTTAGCTTGTGGTTCAGCAGTTTCTTGAGGCTCTTCAGCTAATTCAGGCTCAGCCGGCTGTTCTTCTGGCTCAGATTTAGCCTCTGCCTCTTTTGATTCCTCTTGTTCCTGAGGATCATTTGCTTGAGCCTTGGCTTCTACTTCTTCGGTTTCGGGCTCTTGAGCGTTAGCCTCTGCAGTAGGCTGTTCAGAAGCTTCTTGCTCAGCAGTTTCTGTCTTATCTTCTACCTCTTCTGGTTTTTCAGATTCACTCAGTCCCAACTCCTCGGCAGACTCTTTCTTTGTACTCTTGGTCTCTGGCTCTGCAGCTGCGGTTTGAGCCTTTTTCTTCCTGGCTCTTTTTGGTCTCTTCTTCTTCGGCTTATACTCTTCTTGTATAAGTTCTATCAGTGAAATAGGAGCATTATCCCCTGTGCGTACCCCAAGCTTTACTATTCTTGTATAACCACCTGGTCTGTCTTTAAACCTTGCGGCAAGCTCATCAAAAAGTTTTTGAATCACTTCTTTATCTTTTACAAATGCTGCAGCCGCGCGTCTTGCAGAAAGGGTACCTTTCTTTGCAATTGTTATATATTTTTCTGCAACTCTTCTAAGCTCTTTTGCTCTGGTATCAGTTGTTTTTATCCTTTCATGCCTAAACAGATCGGTAACCATGTTCCTAAACATAGCCCTTCTGTGTTTGGTTGTTACTCCAAGCTTTCTACCGACTCTTTTGTGCCTCATTTTATTTCTCGCTCCAGTTTATATATATAACAATTAAATATTATGCGCTTTCCTCTGTCTCAAGCATTTTTTGTTTTTCCGATTCAAACGCTTCTACATCAATAACAGAACCAAGTGAAAGTTCCATCTCTTCAATCCTTTCTCTTATTTCAAGAAGCGACCTCTTACCAAAGTTTTCAAGATTCAGCAGGTCATCTTCGGTTTTTTGTATTAATTCTCCTACATATGCAATCTCGGCTTTTCTGAGGCAGTTAAGAGATCTTGCAGACAGGTCCATATCTTCAATCGATGTAAACAGAATCTCCTCCGTACCGCTTATTTCCTTATCGTCTTCCACTTCAACAATTGCATCTACTTCTTCTTCATCGAAATTAATGAAAACAGTTAACTGCTCTTTAATTATCTTAGCTGCATAAGCCACAGCATCTTCGGGAATAACCGTACCATTTGTCCATACTTCGAGGTTTAATCTTTCATAGTCGGTTCTTCTACCAACCCTTGCATTTGTGATCGAATAGTTAACCTTTCTCACTGGAGAATAGATTGCATCCAGAGGTATAAGCCCAATAGAGGTCTGAATATCTCCTCTGCTCTCAACCGGCTCATATCCGTAACCAACTTCCACGGTCATTTCCATTTCAAGTTTGGACCCTTCGGATAGGGTAGCTATATGGTGGTCCGGATTTAGTACATCTACCTGATGAGTCGTTATAATGTCCCCAGCTGTAACGTCACATTCCCCCTGAGCACTAATTGTTATCGTCTGTTTTTCAAATGTATGCACCTTGAGTTCCAAACCCTTAAGGTTAAGAATAATCTGTGTAACGTCTTCTTTTACACCCGGAATGGTTGAAAATTCATGAAGTACTCCCTCAACCTTAATTGATGTAATGGCAGGCCCCTTAATAGACGACAGCAATACCCTTCTAAGCGCATTGCCCAGAGTGATGCCATAACCTTTTTCAAGTGGTTCGCAAATAAATCTGCCATAATATTCTGTAGACGTTTTCTCGTCTATCACTATTCTCTTAGGTTTAATTAAATCCTGCCAATTAAGTTGAAGATCCTTCACGTTCCTTCCTCCATATCTTTTTTATTTGTTAGGAAGATAAAATTCAAATATTTATACCCTTGAATAAANNTATTTGTTAGGAAGATAAAATTCAATATTATACTCTTGAATAAAACTCCACAATAAGCTGCTCTTCAATCGGAATAGTTACATCCCCTCTCTCAGGCAACCTCTTTACAGTACCCATGAGCTTTTCCTGATCTATTTCCAGCCACTCAGGAAACCCTCTTCTGGCAAGCCCCTCTAGAGACTGCAGTATTCTTCCGACCTTATTNNAGTGTCTTACCATAATCCTTGCTTCTTTTCTGGAGCTTGCAAAACCAAGTTTATAAACAACATTATCAAGTCGTCTTTCTAAAAGTGATATCAACAGGCTTCCAGTTACACCTTTTTTTCTGGATGCTGTTTCAAAATATCTGCTAAACTGCTTTTCAGTAAGACCGTACATTCTTTTAACTTTCTGCTTTTCTCTGAGCCTGATTCCGTATTCAGAGAACTTAGGACGCCTCAGTCCATGCTCCCCCGGTATCTGCTCTGGTCTTTTATCAACAGCACACTTCTCGCTAAAGCACCTGTCGCCTTTTAGAAAAAGCTTCATTCCTTCACGTCTGCATAACCTGCATACTGAACCTATATATCTAGACACTCTTCCTCGGTCCTCCTTTTAATATCTGTAAACGTCCTATAATCTTAAACACGTCTTTTCCCCGGAGGCCTACAACCATTATGAGGAATTGGTGTGACATCCTTTATCATTGTAATTTTTATTCCTGCCCCCTGAATCGACCTCATGGCAGGCTCTCTTCCAGGACCCGGTCCCTTAATGTGTATTGATACTGATTTAAGCCCCATAGAAGCGGCCTTTTTAGCAGCATCGTCTGATGCTATCTGTGCAGCAAACGGTGTACCCTTTCTTGTACCCTTAAAACCCTTTGCCCCACCGCTTGACCATGCAACAACATTGCCGGCTTTATCACTTATACTCACTACAGTATTGTTAAACGTAGCCTGAATATGAACTATTCCTTCTTCTAAAAACTTCTTCGCTTTCTTTGTTGATTTTTTCTTAGCCAATGCTGCTACCCCTCCTTATTAACCTTTAACCTTCTTTTTCTTAGCAATAGCAGTTCCTTTTCTACCCTTTCTGGTTCTTGCATTAGACTGTGTCTGCTGACCCCTGACAGGGAGGTTTGATCTGTGCCTGACTCCTCTGTAACAACCAATTTCTACGAGTCTTTTTATGTTTGTCTGAACCTCTCTTCTAAGGTCGCCTTCTACTATAAATTTTGAATCAATAATATCTCTTATTCTCGCAATATCCTGTTCGGAGAGATCGGAGCTTTTTGTACTGAAATCAATCTCTGCTTCAGTTAGAATTTTTTTAGAAATATCCTTGCCCACTCCATAAATGTACTGAAGGCTTATCTCTATTCTCTTCTTTTCAGGAATATCTACTCCGGCTATTCTAGGCATAAAAAACTTTCCTCCTAACCCTGTTTCTGTTTGTGTCTTTTATTTACACAAATCACTCTTATAGCACCCTTTCTTCTAATCACTTTGCATTTATCACAAATCTTTTTCACTGATGCCCTTATTTTCATAATTATCTACCTCCAAACTTATTTCTTAAGTCTGTAAGTTATTCTGCCCTTTGTAAGATCATAAGGCGAAATTTCTAATTTTACTTTATCTCCCGGCAATATCCTAATAAATCTTGTTCTCATCTTACCTGATACATATGCTAATATAATATGTCCACCTTCAATTTCCACTCTGAACATCGCATTTGGCAGTGCTTCAACCACCGTGCCTTCAAATTCAAGTCTTTCCTCTTTTGCCATAAATTAATGTACCCCGGACTCTGTAAGTATTTCCGGTCCGTTTTCTGTAATTGCAACTGTATGTTCAAAATGCGCCGAAAGACATCCGTCAATTGTAACTGCAGTCCATCCGTCCTTTAGTATTTTAACATCCGGACCACCTATATTTACCATAGGTTCAATTGCTATTACCATACCTGCTTTTAATTTTCCTCCCTTGCTCCACCCGCTGTTTTTGGGAACAAAGTTTGGCACCTGCGGGTCTTCATGAAGACTTGCTCCTATTCCGTGGCCCACAAATGTTCTTACTACCGAATATCCATTGCTTTCAACATGCTTTTGAATTGCTTTTGATACCTCAAATAAATTATTTTTTGGTTTTGCCTGCTCAATACCACTNNAATACCCCTGTATAAAGCCTCTTTTGTGATCTTTAGCAAATTAACTGCTTCATCACTAACTTCTCCAATTGCTGCTGTTATTGCCGAATCCCCATAAAATCCGTCCTTATAAATACCAAAATCCATTCCTACTATATCGCCTTCTTCTACAATCTTTTTCTTTGAGGGAATTCCATGAACCACTTCTTGATTAATTGCAAAACATACACAGCCTGGGATA
>JABAHS010096172.1_pt3 | contig 11859 bp, 14 predicted proteins | sample 7062111 | NCBI WGS metagenome assembly JABAHS01 (sample SAMN14534600, study PRJNA622989) | marine sediment metagenome | biome: marine biome [ENVO:00000428]; feature: marine pelagic biome [ENVO:01000023]; material: deep marine sediment [ENVO:00002113]; isolation source: pool of 4 deep marine... | reverse complement strand
TTTTTTAATGAGGTGACAATATGAGTTTTGAAAAAATTCTGAGAATACCCTCTGATAGGATTGGTGTCCTTATAGGTAAATCCGGAAACGTCAAGGTAAGGATTGAAAAAACATGTACTGTTTCAATCGATATCGATAGTCAAAGTGGAGAGATTGTCATCAGATCAGCTGGAAGTATTGAAGACATTCGGCCCTTCAAGGCAGTTGAAATTGTCACTGCCATAGCTCGAGGATTTTCACCAGAGAATGCAATGAAGCTGTTAGAAGGTGATAATAGATTACACATCATAGATCTTAGAGAATTTGCAGGAAAATCAAATTCTGCTATTGAAAGGATAAAAGGAAGAATAATTGGTGAAGGAGGAAAGGCTAGAAGAAATATGGAAAATCTCAGCGGAACTATTATTTCGGTTTATGGTAAGACCGTTTCAATAATAGGTGAAACAACAAAACTCAAAATTGTAGTAAATGCCATAGCTTCCTTATCAAGTGGTAGTATGCATGGAACAGTTTACAGTAAATTAGAGAATGCAAATAGGCGGAGAAAACTTGACAAACTAAATCTTTGGGAGGATCGAAATGTCTTCTATTAAAGAAAGTTTCAATCAGATATCTCCTAGCGAATTTTTTTACAGAAATCGTGATTTAGCAGGGTTTAGTAATCCTACTCGTTCCCTATATACTGCAGTTAGAGAGTTTGTAGAAAATTCTCTAGATGCGTGTGATCAACAAAGAATATTGCCTGAAGTCCATCTTTCTATAAAGGCCGTTGATCCTGAACTCCAAGATCCTAAGCAATACATACTCACAGTCAAGGATAATGGTCCGGGTGTTGAATCAAAACACATTCCATTAGCTTTTGGTACAGTTCTCTATGGTTCTAAATTTGGCTTGAAACAAGCAAGAGGTATGTTTGGACTAGGAGCTACAATGGCAATACTTTATGGACAGATCACTACTAACAAACCAGTTACTGTCAAAAGTTCTGTTGATGGAAAAGTCCAACACGATTATGAATTATTACTTGATATTCAGAAAAACAAACCTGTTATACAAAAACACAATATCAAAGAGGTCTCAAAAACTGGTTTGACAGTAAGTATCTATCTTGAAGGAGATTATTCAAAAGCTGGAACAAAAATTAGAGATTATGTTTATCAAACATCTTTGATAACACCATACGCTACAATAACTTTTGATGATCCTAAAGGACAAAAATTTCATTACGGAAGAATTGTAAAGACTATGCCTCCAGCTCCTACTATAATAAGACCACATCCGTATGGAACAGACGTCGAAACGATTAGGAGAATGATTGTAGATTCTCAGTTTACCATTCCTGCAGTAGATAATAAAATGATTGAAAAAGTTAGAAAAGACTTAGGACTAAAGAAGAAAAATCTCAGTTATACTGCAATTATGGAACGTGCAAAAACTAGATGGAAATCATTATCTCGTCAGGTACGGGTAGTATTAGCTTTAATGTCATTTCTAAAAATGGATTTTGATCAGTTGAGTAAAATTAAGATAGAAGATATTGATGTAGCAAATCAACAACTGACATATTGGGATTTTGGGGAATCCCAATCAAAGACAGTTAAAATGGATCCTCAGAGCAGTTACTATAGACAATTAATTAATACTGTTCAAGGTGAAACACTTGCCTCATTTTTGACAAAACGATTTCAGCGAGTAGGTCAAACCACTGCAGCCAAATTTTCTGAATTCGCAGGATTTAAGCCAGAAACTCGAATAGGAAAAATGAGTAATCAAGAACTAGTCAAACTAAGTGAATCACTCCAAAAATTTGATGATTTTTTATCACCTGATCCTAGCTGTCTTGCACCTCTTGGGGAAGAACCCCTAGAAAAAGGCATGAATAAATTTTTCAATCCTGATTTTTGTGCGGTAATACAACGACCCGCCTCTGCATATTCAGGATTTCCTTTCGTTGTTGAAATGGGAATCGCCTACGGTGGCGATATTCCGGCTGGAGGAATTAAGGTATATCGATTTGCCAATCGAATTCCCCTTCTATATGATGAGGGAAGCGACGTAGTTCTCAAAGTGGTCCATGACACTGATTGGACAAGATATAAAGTGAAAGGCGATCCGCCCTTAGTTGTAGTTTCACACATTTGTTCAACGAGAATCCCATACAAGACAGTTGGGAAAGAAAACGTTGCAGACAGACAAGAAATTGAACGTGAATTAAAACTAGCTTTACAGTATCTTTCACGGAAATTATCATCTTACATGTCCAAAAAGGGCCAAGCAGAAATGGCAAAAAGAAGAGCAAACTTGTATGCAAAATATATTCCATTGATAGCGCAATTTGCAACAGAACTATCTGGAAAAAAGAAAGAACCAAATTACAAAAAAATGTTACAGGAGGAAGTTATAGTTGAAGAAGTCAAGAGCTGAAACTCGTAAAAGAAGAGCAAAGGAAAAACAACAGTCTCTGTTAGAATTACTGAAAAAACAAGGTGAAAAAATTTACAACGAACTGAACAACGGAGAATTTCCACGATTTTCAATCCCAAGTAGATCTGTTAACAATATTGTTTATGACAAAAAGTTACGGCAATATATATTGGGAAATAATACTTCTGTTAGAAGTTCAAAGAACACTTCACAATTAAGATCCTTTACTCAACTAATGTGGCTGGCATTTTTTGCAAGTCGTTTAACGAATGAAAAAAAATCATCAACCCTTAGAGATGTCTATTATTCTTCTCAAGCATTTGCAATTGATTTTGATGATCAATCTGAATCTGATAATATTATAGTTGATCTTGAGGCAGTTTTATCAAGACCAAGAGAGGAATTTCACATATTTCCTGAAGAAAGAAGTGCTGTTTTTGGTGATCTGAATATAGAGTATACGGTTCCTGGCTATGAGGGAAAGACAATGAACTTGTCTAACCATCCAGACGGTTACGCTATTGGTCCAAGCCTAACGAGTGCGGAATTGCTTGATACAAGTGCTGAAGTGATAATTGCAATAGAGAAAGGTGGTTTATTTACACGGTTTGTTGAAGAACAAGTAGATAAAAAATTCAAAGCAATTATCATAGATACAGGTGGGCAGGCACCTCGTTCTACTAGAACATTACTTAAGAGACTTCATGATGAACTTAGCTTGCCAGTTGTTATACTTACTGACGGTGATGTATACGGAGAACATATTGCTATGGTAATAAAATCTGGCTCAGCAAATGCTGCACATCTGCGAGAACTAACAGTGCCTGATGCAAAGTGGGTTGGTGTATGGGCAACTGATATAGAAAAGTACAAACTTCCAACGATTCCAATGACTGAATCTGATGTAAAAAGATGCTATGATCTACAAAAAGATCCTCGATATCAAGAGGGTATTTGGAAAAGAGAACTCCAAGTTTTCCTGAAACTCAAAAGGAAAGCAGAACTTGAAGCATTTTCTAAATATGGATTAACCAATATTACAGACAAATATCTACCACACAAATTAGAACTTGCAAAAAGTCTTTAGCTTATTCTAAGAGTTAGAACGCCATTTCTGTATTTGAAATCACGAATCTGCATTTTATTAGATCCTTCTATTGGTATCTCTTTTGAAAAATTACCAGATCCTCTAAGATATAATATTCCATCTATTAGTCTAACCGTGATTTTATCCTCAGGTCCTGGAACTTCAGCTACAAAAACAAATTCATTGTCTCCTTTGATTAAATCATATACCCAATTCTTAGTTTCCTGTTCTCTGGATGTGAAAGTAGGTTTCTGTTCTTTGGCCATTTTCTTTAGAACGTGTACCCAGTAAAACATGGTCACAGCAGCGGCACCAATCAGAATAAAACTTACAAAACCCGTACCAGAGCGTTGAGCCATAACGTAAACGATCCCAAGAAAAAGGATCACTATTATTGGTATTACAAAGTTTAAGGATTGTTCATTTGAATAGGTACCCTTGTAACTAGCCAACTTGTTAAATTTGAATTCTTCCTCTTATAAAACGTATATCTGAATAATCATCAAGATCTATTTTTATTACCATTTGTTTCACAGGTAATTGTGGATTCACAAAATAATTCTAAAAAGCTTGGTCGCAGAGAAATAATTTATCGGGGATCTTTAATTGGTCTTTTAATCACCGTTCCTTCTCTAACTGCCTTCTTTTTAGTATGGTTCTTTACAGAAGAACTATTCACTTCAGCAATAATTGGAGCTGTTATTCACTTTTGTGCTATGGGTTTTTCTTGGAAGGTTGCAAAAAAATTCTTTGTTAAAAAAAGTATGTGAAATGGACTATTCTGAAATTGAAACAAACCTCACAAACGAAATAAAACTTAGTAAAGAAGAAGCTAGAGTTTTCTTAATAGTTACTACAAAAGGCAAGATGTCATCAAATGAAATATCAAACCAATTAAATTTACCATTATCCGATACAAAACAGGCTATTGAACAGCTGATAAAGTTAGGCGGATTCATAGAATTAAGAGATGATCTTTTTGAAGCAATGCATCCTCGGTTTACTGCAGTGAATATGTATCGGAGAATATGTGAGAGAAATAATATGGAATTTAAACGAAATAAAATAGTAGATAATATTGGTGTTGTGCTAGAAAAACCCTATGATGATGCAAGGACTAAATAGATGCAAAAAAAACTAGGCATGTTGAATAATGTAGAAAAATGTGATCATCAACCAGTATATTATGGTGTTGTTAACATTAACATCAACGAGAGAACGATTGGATCAGTTGATGTCTGGCGTTGCGGTGTCTGCAAAAAGAGATTTTGTGAAGAAAAACAACTTGGTATAGAAGCTATTGCCGATATAGTAGGCATGCCTGAAATTGGACCTGAAGAAAAATGGGCGGTAATAGTTTGTAAGTTACAAAAAGGAAAAGATAAGTGGAAATTAGCAAAATTGAAAGAAAGTGGCGAGATAAAACACGAATGCCTTGATGAAAAAATAATTCCTTTAAAAATTACCCACTACTCAATCGACGATGATAGTCATTGGAGCTTTTTGGTGGATGATAATATAAACAAAGCAGTGGAAATATGACAATGAAGATCGAGGTCTACATTAACAATATCAAAGGCACACAAATGGCAGCAAAGATTACAGGTAAATTTACTGTAGACAAGCATGAGTTCAGATTTTCAGCTATCGCCTTTGGTAGGATCGGAGGTCAAAACATCGGTGCAAAATTATCCACAAAAACACAACAGGAATTAAAGAGACTGGGTTATGACGTTGATCAAGTTGTAATAGAATTACAAGAACAACTTTTACAAGGAAATCTTACTATTCCTGAAAATGTAAGAAAGGATCAATTTGTTGATGATTAAAACTCTGCCTCTGATAGGGCCTTTTCACATAAACAGGTTCTTTTTCTAGGAATCTTCTCTATCAAGGAGGTAAGGATCTTTTTTGTCTTTTCTACATTCTTTGAAAGGGTTTCTAATACCTCTTTTGCAGTTACTGGTTTTTCAGCCCAGACATCATAATCAGTCACAGATGATATAGAAACATAACACATCTGTGCCTCTCTTGCTAGCTGGCATTCGGGCACTAAGGTCATTCCTATTATGTCTCCTCCACTAGACCTAAAAAATTGGGATTCAGCTTTTGTGGAAAAACGAGGTCCCTCAACACAAACATAAGTTCCACCTTTATGAAGAACTAGTTTTCCATCTATGCTTTCTTCAGCTGATTTTTGTAATTCTGGACAGAATGGATCTGCAACCGAAATGTGAATAACCTTGCCATTTTCTGCAAAGGAACCTTTTCTTGATTTTGTAAAGTCAAGAAATTGCGATGGGAGTACAAAGTTGCCAGGTTCAATCTTTTCCTTTAAACTGCCCACAGCTGATGGAGCTATTATTCTTGTCACTCCCAATTTCTTAAAAGACCAGATATTTGCTCTAAAGTTTATCAAATGAGGCGGGATTGTGTGCTTTTTACCATGTCTTGGAAGAAAAGCCACTCTTCTTCCCTTGAACTGACCCATTGTAATTTTGTCTGAGGGTTTTCCGTATGGTGTATCTACCTCGATCTCCTTTGGATCCTCTAATAATTCAGAATCATAGATTCCAGTACCTCCAAAAATCCCTATTTCTGCGTCTTCCAATCAAAACTTCACCAGGGATTTTGACTTGTACTTGTTAATTTTTTTAATCCCGTTTAGTTCTGTTAATTCAATAACAAATGCAAACCCTGTTACCTTTCCACCTATGTTATCAATCAGTTTTGCTGAAGCTTGGGCGGTTCCTCCTGTTGCTAAAAGATCATCGCAGATTAGGATTCTTTGACCATTATTGATAGCGTCATTTTGCATTTCTATTGCGTCCTTTCCATATTCTACCTTGTAGGATAGTTTCGTTGTTTTTCCAGGCAACTTTCCTGCTTTTCTGATCATTATCATTCCTTTTTTGTAATGATTTGCCAATGCACTTGCTACGAGAAATCCTCTTGATTCAATTCCTGCCAAGAGATCAATATCGTTTGGATGAAAATATTTTGAAAATTCATCTACAATGTATGAAATTGCAGAAGGATCTTTGAGAATGGGACTAAAATCCCTGAATAAAACTCCTTTTTTAGGAAAATTGGGATATTCTTTAATTCTTTCTTTTAGTTGCAATGTAGGCTTTTGACTAGCTACAGTAAAAACTGTTTCTCAACTTATTTCGAATGTATCCTCAGCTGTATTCTTTTGAGCATCTTCAACCATAACTTTATACGTTCCTGAAGGTGTTTCTGGTGGAACCATCCAAACAACTCTGAAATCTCCATTTTCTTTTGATGGGAACGATAACTCATCTACAACTTCCTCTTGAGGTGAGATGATTGTTAACACTATGGTTCTACCCTCTGCATTTACTCCCTGAAATGTGAAAAACGTATTTCCATCGCTATGGGAAGTGTCAGCTATCCAAACAGTAACTCCTTCTTCCTGTGAAGGATTTACACTAAATTCTGTTGTTGCATAATTAGCTCCACTTTCAGCCCTTACTGTCCAAGTACCAGGTTTGGCATTTGTTGGTACCCTAAAGTTATCCTCAGACAGTATGCCTTCTTTGTTTGTAAATGTCTCCCTCTGTTGTATTTGTTCTCCATCTGGATCAATGAGCATTAGAGTCAGAAGAACATTCTTGTTAGATGTTCCTAGAACTAGAATCGGATCACTTGGCTTGTATTCTTCCTTTGTTGTCCTGATCTTAATGTCCCCTGAACCTGTTTGAAGCCCAACAGTAAATGTTTCAGATGCTTGTGATCCTCCCCTTGTAACTACTGCAGAATAAGCTCCAGAAGAATAACCAGATAAGCTTAGTTCATAATCTGACCAGCCTTGAGGACCTAATTGGATTACATCTGTTTCCTTTTCTTTATTGGAAGGATCCGTTATGATCAAATTCAAAGTTGACGAAGCAGGCCCATGAATTCTCATAGTCGCATTCTCATTTGAATCGTAATTTAGTTTGTTCATTCTGATAGTCATATGTTCTGCTGGAAGCTGGCCAAGACCTGCTAGGGCAACTGTCTCTTCATTGCCTTGAATTGCAAATAAAGCATAAGTCCCCTCCGTAGTTGATACTATGGTAGGATACTCAAACTCAAATTTACCAGATTCATCCAAATCCAAGACATTGGAGGATACTTCGTTACCCTGAGGATCTTCCAATATCAATTCTATCTGTTGATTTGGAATTCCGGTTCCGTTAAACTTGATGGTATCTCCAGGCGTAAACTTTATTCTAATAGGACTAACTTGAATATTCTTTGAGGTTTCTATCTCTAATGTCTTTGTAATTTTGTCTTTTTTACTAATTATTTCTAAAACATATTTTCCAAGATCTAAATCCATCCCAACCGTTTTGGTATACGACCACTCTCCTCTTTGATTTGCTTCTACAACATTAGTGGTAACAATCTTATCGTTTTGATCTTTTATGTTTATTGTTACCGTAGAACCTAATGGTGCAGTACCGGTGATTTTAATATCCTCACCTCTATAAACACTAGATGGGATTTCTCGTGTAGTTAGTTTGATGTCTTCTGCTTTTAGTACCTCTTCACCTTCGCCTAGCCTCAAACTTACATCTTTTTGATTACCTGTACTATCCTTTATGATAAAGTCTACTCTATCTGCACTTACAGTAGATGGAATTTTAGTTGTTATAACGAATTTGCCATTTTCATCAGTTTCAAATGTTTCTAGTTTTTGTTTATCTATGAAAAATTCTAATTCTTCAGTAGGACCAAAATTATTTCCAATCACTCTGATTGTAGAACCTACATTGGGCTTTTCGGGAATTAGCCTGAAAACAGAAGATGAAAGAATACCACCTTCTGATTCACTTTTTGGCGGTTCTGGTGCTTGTTCACTCAAATCTGTTGGAAGTACTTTGCCAATTTTTAGTTGGTTATCGTCTTTATCAAGTGCCTTCCAGTTAATTCCAGGCTTTGTTTTATCTGTTTTTACTCCAAACTTGATTGATTCTCCGGGTCTTATTGTCTCTGAAGAAGTAAACACTATTACTCCTTGAGGAGTTTTTTTACCTACCCATCCCTCCTCTGTTTTGAATGACTTAAAATCAATGTCAGAGCCTAGCCAGATTCGAAACATGGCTATTTCGGTGTTACCTTCATTTGTAAACTCTAGGATTGTAGTTTTTTCAAAAGCTGTACTTTTTGCGTCTATTAGCTCTGTTTGAGCAAAGCTATCTGAAAAAAAAATCCCTAGTGAAAAAGAGGCTGAAATTAACAAAATAAGGAACAATCGATTAAATGAAAGAGTTTTCATATTTTTCAATGGTTTCATATCTCTAAATTAAACCTTAAACAGTTTTTTCCAATTCTATATTTTATACTTATGAATTCCTTGTTAGTAATCTTCATTAACATCTACCGACTTTTAGCCTTCTGATATTTGTCCAAATTCATTTTTGTTTCTACGTTTTGATACTGTCTTATTCTTTCTGCAATCTGCCTGTATAGTGATCTAAATCGTTCTTTTGTTTTCTCTGTTAGAAATTCTGTTTCTTCAAGAGTTATTTTTTCACAGATATATCTAGTAATTTCTTCATTGTCAAATTTACCCCATCCATCCTCTCTATGATCATTCCATATTGCTTGCAGATTTTCTATCACACTATCCTCTCCCTTGGAATTGACATCTTCTGGAGTCAGATTTGTAAAGCCTTCATGTCTTAATTTTATCTCATAAGTTTGGTTTACTGCATAAATGTAATCTTCCAAGTTCAGGAAGTCTTCGATAGTTTTCAGCTTCTTGCCCTGCTGTTCAAAAAATATGGTTTGAACTTCAGAAAAACCATTTGAAATCAATTGTGAAGATATCTGTTTTGACTCGTCTGTATCATCAAGTAAGATGAAGGTCCTATAACCATGATTCCTATAGAAAATAGCAAGGGGCAGAACTGCATTTTTGTTATACGCAGCTACAACATTCAACGGATTCATAGAAATATTTGGATCTTGCAAAAATTTGTCAAATGCATTAAGATACATTGCATCAGACATTGTTTCTACAATGATAACAGGTCTAGAGTTGGTCCCTATTTCTCTATCTACGATTGATTCTACTAATCCCTTGGAAAGGCCATACAGAATAGGCACCAAGGTACTATCATCTGCATTCCAGTATTCGTAGAAAATTTTGCTGAGGTGTTTTCTCTTATCAAGTTCTACTACCAGCAAATTGCCAGGTGTATAGTCAAAGATCATAAAGGGAGAGTGTGTGGCATACAGAACTTGGTTTGATCCCGCTAAGCTCTTCAGTAAATCAGAAATTCCCATTTGTTGTGTAGGATGCAGATTCCTTGCAGGTTCATCAAGTAATAAGATTGCCTCTTTTAATTCTGCCCTTTGGGTTTCAGCTGCAAAATTAACAATAAAGGAAAAAGTCCATTTGAAACCTTCTGCTCGCCTACTTAGTAAACCTGTGTTTGTAACAGTCCCATCTCTATGCACATCCGATATCACTACACTCATGATGTTGCCAGGATTGTACCTAAGATCAACATGGATGGGATCTCCTTTCCATGCTGGATTTAATCTAGTTGTAAGCCTGTTACTTGCAGTATTTAGCAACTTTATTAGCTTAGATGGGCTGTCTTTGAACTCATCAAGCTTGTCAACATCTAGTTCTGCAAGATAAAAAAGATTTCTTACAGTTTCAGCTTTATCAAAGTCTTCAAGATACTCCACTACTTCCATTTTGCTTTTTTGTTCTTCTTTTAGATACTCGTTTAGGTTAATGTTGCCATAGATTTTTTTGTAGTCAGAGAAATATACAAATCTTGGATGCAGTTCATCTGCTATATAATTTTCAAGTGCAGTTCTCTCGCTTTGTCCAGTTAATAGATTTGTAAATTGATTTTCGGGATTTTCATAAATTTCTTCCCATTCTTTAATTACTTGCGATTCCTGCATTGCTACCACATGAAACTTGTTGCTAAACTCTGCCATATTACTATCAAAAACTTCTTGGTCTCTTGGAGGCGGCCCTTCAAAAAACGATGTGTCTAATTGAATTCTAAGATGATTTGGTATGGTGTCAAGGAAATTTAGGATTCTTTTACAAAAATTTTCCCAAGAGTTTAGACTTCTGTTTTCTTCTTCACTTATTTTTAATTCTCCAAAATCATACTGTACATCTGGTTCTTTATTGGTTCTGAAAAGAGTAATCTTTTTTAAATCTGGTATATTGGGAAATCGTTCTCTTACCATCCTCGTTTCGTTACGACTTAATTCGAATTCTCCTTCCACGATGGTAATTTCTGACTTTAATTCCTCAGTCATCTCGTCACAGAGGTCAAGTTCAGATAGTTTTTCATCTTTATTGAGTAAGGTAAGTGCTTGAAGAATAGTTGTTTTTCCGCTTTCATTTCTTCCAACAAAAGAAGCTAGATCACCAACATTAATCTCACCAGAATCATGAATACATCTAAAAGCTTTTACTCTAAACTTTCTAAGCCGCATCTAGACATATTTTGTCGGGCTCGATTTAACTCATTCGTCAGAATTATCATCGATTCTTATGCTAAATAGATATAAGGGAAATTTCAAAATAAAATTAAATTGGCTAATGGTATTGCATATACAGTTTTTGTATTACCACTGATAATATCAATAGCGTTTGGTTCTTTTGTTATGTATGGCATACTTCAAGAACCAGAACGAGACTTGAACATGTGGCAATTTGAATCGATTTCAAAACCAATAGCAAGTTCTGAGGCTATAATTGAAATTCTTGGTTTAGAAAAAGAATATGATACTAACAGTCCAATTAGTCTTCAAGTTGACGTGAAAGACCTTGCATTTGATTGTGGGGATCTCTATATTACCCTCTATGAGATAAAAGAAAATTCAAAGAATGTAGTAACTCAAAGCGGGTATTTTGACCAATGCTTTTCTAACGATGATGCTTTACTCCCTATAGATGATGAATTTTCAGAAACTATTGATTCTCCAGGAAAATATGAGGTAGTTGTAGAATTAAACGATGAAGCTCAACAAAAACAGACTTCTTCTAAAGCCTCGATTATAGTGAATTAGTTTTGGAGATGTTATATATTACACGAAATTCTATCTCTCATAGATTCTAATTTCTGGTGATAAAATGGGAAACAAAAATGAGGAAAATATTGTCGAAGAAGCTGAAAAGCTCAAAGCAGAATTAGATGTTCTCAAACAAGAGAAAAAAAAACTTGAAGGAAAAACAAAGTCAAAGAAAAAGTCAGCTAAAAAAGAAGAACCAGCAGAGCCTGCATCAAAGACAAAAAAGTCAAAGAAAAAGTCAGCTAAAAAAGAAGAACCAGCAGAGCCTGCATCAAAGACAAAAA
>JABAHS010151597.1_pt2 | contig 11861 bp, 15 predicted proteins | sample 7062111 | NCBI WGS metagenome assembly JABAHS01 (sample SAMN14534600, study PRJNA622989) | marine sediment metagenome | biome: marine biome [ENVO:00000428]; feature: marine pelagic biome [ENVO:01000023]; material: deep marine sediment [ENVO:00002113]; isolation source: pool of 4 deep marine... | reverse complement strand
GATTTCAGCAGCACTCCTCGGAGAAACGTGAACCCCGAGGGCTCTGTTTGGATAAAAACGGCTATACCTCTGGCCCCAAAACCAGTGACCAAGAACGATGGGTATCGTTGTTGACCGGGCAGAGGCCGAGGCCACGCCGTGCAGATGCTTCAAAATCGATCCCGATGGCCCTGAGACCCCGAAGAACCTGATGTGTTTCTCAAAAGGCGTTGTCGGCACCCTCACCAACCGGCAGGACGAGGAACTCTGCCCCGAACGCAACATTCAACCAACCTCCTCCGCCTTAACTAAGCGAATGCAAATCTTTAAACAGCTCGGACAAATCCTCGACATCTGTCTCGAGTCCGAAGTCGAAGACCCGTTCAGATGCATCGCTCAAGAGGCCGAGAAAAAAGCCGGAACAATACCGGAAAGTTTAAGTTCTAATAGAAGATCTATTAGCGCAATGGAACAGGCTTCTATTCTACAAAACAAGGAACAAACACTAAAATAACCACGTGTCACTAGAACGGAACTAAACAGGGCCTTAAAAACCCTAAACATGTGGGTCTTCCCCGCAGAAATCCCAAGAACCCCCCTCAACTAGTCATCGGTGACCCCCAGAAATCCTCAATCCAGATAGAACCCGTATCCATAAGGAACATCGAAACAGTGAATGCGCAGCACCGTCTGCGTGTACCTGCCTCAAGGCATTGATGGCGACCCTCGTGTGAAAGGGATGAACTCTACTTCCACTCTCTGAGTCGATGCATCACCTGCTCCTTATCCTGAGCTCGTCCACCGCGCTCAGAACCATCATCCACCAACTCAGTGCAGGGCGCACAACCGAGACTGGTATATCCTTCGCGGTAAAGCGGGTTCACAGGTACGTCGTGGTGGTTGATGTAGCTCCACACGTCGTCCAGGGTCCAGTGCAGAATCGGATGGATACGGTCGTGGGAATAAGCACCAAGAGGTTCACTATACACACGGGGAGAGATATATGTCTCATCGCTCCTAGCCTCACACTCATCCCACCGAATGGCAGAAACCACGGCGTCGAAGCCATGACGCTCAATAGATTCGTGGAGAGGCAGCGTTTTATTTCGAGAACAGCACCACTCCACGTCGCCCGACCTGATCTCGTCCCTGGCCTCGGCAACAACCAAGTTAACACCCAGCTCGTCAGCAGTCTCCCCGACGTGCTTCAGGACAGTATCGAAATGCGCCCCCGTATCGATGAACAGGGCAGGAACGTCAGTTAGACCCATCTCTTGCGCCAAATGCAGAGCAACCGACGAATCCTTACCGCCAGTCCACAGAATGACAGGATTATCGTAATCCTCGACTGCACGAGTTAATATCTCCTCCGACTTCCTCACCACATCCGACATTAAAACACCCAACCTAATAATGCGGGGTTTGTAGGTGTTGATTAGTTTTCAGATATAATAAATGAGGCACCTGTTAATTCCGGCTAAACTATAGAACCCAGTCAACGAAATCGTCGAAAACCCTGCCCAGCTCCCCTCTCTCCACCGCCCTCGAAAGCCACTCCCCCAGAGTGGTATCGAAATCCATGTAAACCTTTAACTCAGGATCGAACCTCCACGGATACCGCCGCGTAATCCTGCGAGTGATTAAATGGTCCTCCCCCATGTTGATATCGGGCCACCCCCCCACATCCAGAACCGCATCCCTCCGAACAGCCAAATTGCAGCCGATGAACGCGGCCCCCACCTCCCCCGCCATACCCAGCACATGGTTAAAAACAGGATTGAGAACACGGTGAGGAGTTCTCGTAGAAACAGCCATACCTCCAACGATGGCAACCTCTGGAAACGTCTCAAAATTGTAAACAATACGGGAAATCCAGTTATCAGGAACGAACGCGTCTCCATCCGTCTTCGCAACCACGTCCCCCGAAGCCTCCCTCACCCCGATATCCATGGCCCCACCCATAGTCGTCCCCGGGGCCTCAATTAAACGAGCTACGCAGCTATCCTCAACAATCCCCTGGGTACCGTCGGTGGAGCCCCCGTCCACGATCAGTACCTCGTCAGCCAAACGGTCCTGAATACTTAAAGAGTCCAGAAGCACAGGTAAGTTATCGGCCTCGTTCAACGTAGGAACCACAACAGATACCAGCAATCCATTTCGACGGCTCAAGGAAACTTCACCCCCCTCAAAGTCTTCCTCCCGGCATCCAGAAACCCTAGGTTCTGAACCTCGAAACCGGCCTCAGTCAATAGATCCCTAACAGACCCCTCGGGCTCACCGAACTCATCAAACCTTGATAAATGGACCTCCACGTACACCAGTCTACACTGACGGTTCGACAAGATACGCCGCATACCGTTGAGAGCCCTCACCTCCAAGCCCTCAATATCCATCTTCACGACACTCGGACACGGAGCCCTGCGGCACCGCAACAAGTCGTCACCCCTAAAAACATCTACACCTTCCCCCTCATCGACGAGAAAAGTAGCCCCGGTATTAACCGGTAACTCAGATCCACTGGACCCCATCCCGCCTTCACCAAAACGGTCTGACAGAGCAACCTCCATCACCGAAACGTTTTCAGCACCGTTCAGCTCCACGTTCCTACGCAGTAAAGAAGCCACCTCGGGCTGCGGCTCGAAAGCAACCACCTTGGCCCCGGGAAACTTTTGGGCAAATAAACAGCTGTACACCCCGACGTTTGCACCAACGTCCCACAGGACATCTGACGGCCCCGACATCTCCAACAGGTCCCGCAACACATCTCCCTCATCGACGTCCATTTGCCGAACCATGTAGTACCCCTCGGGAGAAGAGGCGTCGAACACCGCCTCTGCCCCACCTACACCAAGCACCTCCACGTCGCTCCTGAACATCGGGAGATGGGCAACCACGGCGTCCCACGCCAACCCAACCCAACCCGGATTAAACATTAAGTAAAACCTGTACTTAACCAAGATATAACCCGTTTATCCAAATGGATAAAAACGGCTTTACTACCTTTTTACAACAAGTTAATCCAGATGCCCCTTGCGGAATTAAAACAAAAAATCTCACAACGCCAAGAACCGTGCGGATGCAGCAGAGGCAACAGGATGCTGATAACCGCCGTCGTTCCAACCCTCAACGAGGAGGAGTACCTAGAAAACTGCCTCCAATCCCTACTCGACCAGACACTGCCACCTGACGAAGTACTCGTCGTGGACTCCGACTCCCGAGACAACACCCGCCAAATAGCTGAAAGCTACAACTGCGTCGTCATCGACTCCCCCCGAGGAAAACTCAACGCCAGACACATCGGGTTCCAACAAGCCACCGGAGACATCGTTTTCGGATGCGACGCCGACACCCTCTACCCACCCAACTGGATACAGGACCTCGCGGCCCCCATAGAAAACGGAGAAGCCGTCGCAACCATGGGGTACGCCATCTGCCCAGGCCCAATAGAGGGCCCCATGCGGACCGTCCTGAACTCCATAATGGACACACGGTCCCACGGACACCACATGCCTGGCCAAGCAAACGCCGTTCTGAAAGACGCATACTTCCAATCAGGCGGCCTCGACCTCGACACACACCAAGGAGCCTCCGCCTCCAGAGACGGAAAAATAGGATCCCTCGCAACCATGATGGAGGAAGAAACCGACTTCCCACAAAGACTCGCCCAGATAGGAAACGTAAAAAGAGTGGAAACCGCGTGCGAAACCATTCCCAGAGGCTTCGAAGGAAAAACCAAAATCGGAGCCCCCGTAAAAGACTACTTCACGAAAACAGCGCTACTGTCAATCGCGACCTCCGCAATAGGACTCGTCGCAACAAACAACTCCGCCGTAGGCCACACCATGGTAGGAGCAGGAATAGGGTTCGCCGCCGGAGAACTCGGAGCCAGACTCATGGGAACCGACACCGTCGAAGAAGCCTACCAACACAGCACCGGACAAGTAGAGCTCGCCAACACACCCCTAGAATTCCTGAAACACCTCGACACCGACGCCCACATACACCACGACATAATAGGCCTCGGATTCCTAGGAGCCGGAGCCCTGCTCAGAAGCCCCGTAACACTCGGAATAGGAGCAGGCCTACTGGGACACCACGTAGCCACCGAAGGAGCATCCTTCCTCGGCACAATCGCCAAAAAACGCCACAAAGGAAAAGAAGTCAAGATACCGATAGACCAGAACAAAGGAGTGTTCGAAATAGTCGAAATTTAACACTCCACTTGGATAAAAACGGCTTTAATCACCCCCACTCAAAAAATTAACGAGAGGACCCAATGGTTCAGTCAGACACAGGGAAACCCCAAGCGATACCCCCCAGCCCGCAGCTACTCGAGGACCGTGCAGTAATAAACACAGTGGACGCCCCGGCAGCCGCCCTACCCGGAGAACCAGTACAGATAACAACAATCGTTTGCTGCGACGCCCCGCCCTTCACAGAATGCGAAAACGTCTCGATAAAAATCGACGACCAAGAAACCGGCAAAATCACTGCCCTACCAAAAGGAGACTGCAGAGCCCTCTCCACCTCTATCGATATGCCCAACCAAGACCTCACCTTGGCAATCCAAGCAATGGAGACCGATCCAACAGGTACAGAAGTAACCGACACCAAAATCGTTACGATAAACGCAGTAACTAACGAGGGAGAAAAATTTTGGCAAAACCTGTTGAAAAGCCTCAACGACTTCTTCAAAAACCCCTTCAACCTCGCCATACTCACCGCAGGAACCCTAGGCCTTATCTTGGTTACCAGAGAGCCACCCAGACCCGTGGTACTCAGACCCTTCGAAGAAAGAACACAGGAAACAACCCCGGAAGGAGGACAGATATGAATCACTTCACCCCCCAAGTCACCAGACAACCAGCCGAAATGCCGAAACCCGACTTCCTCGTCAGAGTAATGGACCCCGGAAACAGACGGTTCGGCACCCCTTTCCAACCACAACCAATCCTGAGATGGGTAGAGCTCCCAGACACACAGATCCTCTCAAGAACCGACCCAAGAAGACTACGCATCAACATCCACATAGCACCCGAACTAACCAACGAAGAGGTCGACATCCTCAGCGACGCCTACGGAACCGAATGGGGAGTCTGGTGGGGCCTCGCGAACTTCGTTGAACTGGCAAACAACCACATAACTCTGGAGTTCACACTACCCAACGTCGTACTCCTCAGACTCGACAAAGAGGAAGCCACGGTCAGCGAAGTCAAAAACGTATTGAAGCAACACGTCCCCGACATGTGGACCCACTTCCTAGAAACCAGGACCCCGGACGAAACCCAAGTAAGTGTCCAAGTCGAGGGCCTCGAACCCGACCCCGTAACCGTGCTCGCCGGAGCCGGTGCATTAATAGCCACCGGAGCCGGAACCGCATTCCTTCTCCTCAGAGGAGGTGTATAACCATGCCAGAAGTAGATACAGGTGAAGGAAAAAGACCCCCCCAAGAAGCAGCCCCCGCAATCACTCCAACCATTCAAGAACTAACCCCACTAGTAGCTGTAGAGGGAAGCATAGGCGCCCCCTTCCAGCTACAGGTCCATGAAACCTGGGTACCACTATCCCCAGAAATCCCCGTGAACCCCGGACAGAGACTCAGATTCGTCCAGAACCTAAACCCGCCCGCAACCGAGGAAACGGTCAGAAACCTGCTGCAACGCATCAACCAGATCAAGACACAGACCGACCTAGCATACATGAACATAACCAGAAACCAGATCGTGACCGAACTAATGCTCTCCACAGACACACCCCCCGACACCACCCCTAGTCAGCTAAACGACGCCCTAACCACCATAACTCAAGGAATCCTGCAAGCCGAGGGAGAAAACATTCAGGTAACCACCCAGACCCTCGGAGTCGACCTGAACCTGCCACTAATCGCAGGCGCAACGGCCCTCGCAGCAACCACAGCCCTAGCAATAGAAGGAATAGAACACCTCATACTGAAAACCGAGTAAGTATGCCGAAAATTTTCCCCCCCGAACTCGGGCAAAAAAAACTGTTCAAGAAATGCCTAACACAGGAAGAAGCCAACTACACCCACTTCACCAAACCAGGAGGCATCATGGGACTCGGAATCGCCGTCGCAACAAACACCAACCACCCCGAAAACCTTGAACCAATAGCCGAACTATCCGCCAACTACTGGAACCACGAAATCTCTACAAAAGACGTCCTCGCACACCTCATAGACACCTACGGATGCAGAGCCGTAAAAAAACACATCCAAGAAACCAAACCAAAAATCGACGAAGAGCTCAGGAGAAAAAAATGGGAACAAAAATTTACCCAACACCCATAACAATGAACCAGACAACCCCCCTAACCTGCAAAGACTTCCCCACAGAAACCGGGCAATTCCAAGCCACCGAATGCGTCGACGACGACTACACCAGGTACTGCCGACCCTTCGAGGAACAAAAAATCTGCCTCACCGCCATCAACACCGGATACCTCACCAAAATAGAGCGAAAAAACAGAACATGGATACTGAAAGGATACGTCCACCTCGAAAACGACATCGCAGCACCAATAGACCTGAAAGGAGCAGAAACCCTCGGATTCAGCGAACAACAGGCAGTGGAAACCACGCAACACATCCTTAAAACCCTGAACCAGAAAGACGCACTTCAGGAGACCGTTCAAAATGCAGCGAAAAGAGCCACGTAACACCTCCGCCATGGAGAAGGCCTACCTAAAGGTCATCAACCAAGCCACACTACGTCAACCCAATCCAGAAAACGACGACGGACAGATCGTGATGCTGATAGACCCCGAATGCCCAACCTGCGACCTCATGAAGAAAGCCTTCGAAAACGCCATCGAAACCGGCTTCATACAGCCACTATCCACCGAGACAGAAGAAGGAGCAGCCCTGATGGAGCAACTCGAACTAACCTTCGTACCCGTCTTCCTCATACTCGTCGACGAAAAACTGTTCTCATCCGCACAGGTAGTAGCAGCCGCACCAAACGAGTGAACTACACCCACGACCTGTCAGCGGTTTCCCTCATCTCCTTCTCAAGCGACCGCCCCGAGGCCCCCTTTCAGCCTGTAGAAACACCCTGAGACGAAGGTTCTACGCCCAGAAGCCGCACTAGATCCATCCCTGCACCCATTTCTCCATACCGCGCTCGTCCTCTTTGTCGAACGGCAGCGAGACGTAGTGCTTCAAAGCCGTTTTCTCCGTGTGACCCTGGCTCTGAAAGATATGTGCGAGCCTGTTCTCGTTGGTGTGAACGAGCCAGGATTCCCACGTCTTCCGCGTCGTCTTCGCGGAGATCCCAGTCGGGTCGAGATCTGCGTCACGCGCCCATCTACGCAGATTCTCCCGCCACGTCTGCCGGGTCGGAAGCTTGGGCGCATCGATGAAGAGAGGAACAAGCTCCTCCCCCATGTTGGAGAGTCGAATGGTGCGGCGGGTGTACTTCATTTCCTTCTTCAAGGAGCTGCCTGGCGGCATCTCGATGAAGCCGTTGCCGTACACCCATTCCGGGTGTTCTTGAAGTCTCTGGGCTTCGACGTACCGCATGCCGGTTAGCAGCAGGCCGTCGAGGCGCTGCCGCTGCGTAGTCTTGAGTTCCCTGCGGAGTTGGTCGTACTCTTTGGGTCGCAGTATCCGTGTTGGGTATTTCTTTCCGCCGCGCAGAATGGGCCTCATACCTCACCTTACGTTTTGCAGTAACGTAAGGTTTTTCGGTCCTTTCGCGGCGACGATTACGTCTCTTTACCGGATCCAGCAACGCGCCACCCTTACGTTTTGTCTGAAAACGGTAGGGAGGTAGGTAGGGCCCGGGTGTGCTACAGCCTTCCCTCGGCGATGTCAAAGCTCGCGACGAGCCAGAATACCCCGGCGGCGACTGAAGCAACCAAGACAGCGGACTCCGTCCACTGCTGGAAGTACTTGGCCTCGTTAAGCGAGTGGGAGATAACCGCCACTGCAATTAAAAAGACGGCGAAGGCCAAGTTTCTGGACGGTCCACCCACCTCCATATAGATCTTTGTCCAGAGTGCGGAGGAGGTCAGGGAGATTAGTACAGTCAGTATTTCCAAGGCGATAACGAGGTTTGAAGCTATTTTAGACCCTCCGCTCCTCCAGTGAGAAGTAGATTTTGTAAGATACGTACAGCATTACCGACATGGAGGCCAGGAGAAAGATTTCTCCAAACAGTTCAGATATCTCTGGAAGTAACCCGAGTTTGGCTCCGCCATCCATCCCGGAACCTGCGCTGAAGAGAGCTATGGAGCCCAGAAGAAGGTGCCTGTGGCCCACCGGTGGAGGGGCCCTGACGAAGTTGTAGAACGAAACCACTCCCACTACGAAACCGAAGAACCCGGCTAACCAGTATAACTCATGGAATGACGTAGCCACCATAATATTTATAAGTATAGTATCGTTATTGTAGTATATAAGTACTATGTCGCCCGGGTACTGTTGAATAATTGTTGGTGGGGGTAAACGGCGAAACACCTGCCGAGGCCGCAGGAATAAACATCGGCGTAGAGAATGGATGAAACGACCTGCTGGCCGAGACTACAACGCCGCCCTCAACATACTGAAAAAAGGACTCAAAAAACTTGGAGAGTTAGGGAAGGAACAGCCCGAAGACACGCCTGTGGACACCGGGCCACTACAGAATGAAGAGCTACATCGGATTTCTGCAAGCCGGGTGGTAGAAACAGGAAGCTCCGTCCTAACCAGAGCCCGTCAAGGGCTGAAGGTTAGGACGGAGTAGTTCACCACACTGCCTATTAACCTTTTCGCCTTATCTTTTGGTATCAATTAAGCATTATACTTATGTGTAAATAGGCTGAAACGGCGCCACCGTCTCTCCGGGCTTCGGGCTGAGCACCCCTACCGAATGTACGAGAGCACCCTCAACGCAGTATTTCTCAAGGGCTCTTACCCGGTCACCTCATACCGCATTCAGTTGTTTCCGCCGATGCGGTGGCAGAAGCCGCAGTCCTCTACTCCGCCCCAGTTTTGTGAGGTGGCTTCGAGGTCGGGGTAGCGGTTGTGGGTGGCGAACCATTCTTGGTGGTGCTCACCGCCAAGGCCACGTCCGTCGGCGTTGTCGAAGTGGCGGTTCGGGTCGAGGCCGTCGAGGTTATCAGTGTGGCACTCGTCGCAGAGTTCCGCTCCCAGAATGGAGCCGTTGTAGGTGTATGGCGTGGACATCCCGAAGATTGACTGATCCGAACCGTCGTTTACTTGGGCGTAGCTGCCCTTGCTTACCATTCCGCCATTGGTGTGAACGGCGTGGACATCGGTGGGATGGCATAAGCCACAGGTGATGTTCCGTCCTCCAGTGACGACACCGATGCTCTCTGAGTCGTTCACAGGGGCGTAGGGTCCCTTCCGGCTCCCGGCGGAATCGTTGAATGCAAACTCGAGGCCGTATCCCCCGGTGTCGGCGAAGCCCTGCTCGGCGTGGAACCGGTCGTGGCAGTCGGTACACGAATACTTCTCCGTACCGCCGTCGGCGGAGCCGTACAGGGTCCAGCCGTTGCCACTGGTTGTCAGGCCACCGCCTCCTGGGCTGTAGCTGTAGTTTGCCTCGTCCGTAGTTGAGAGAAACACCGGGCCGTTCGGGGTGCTGTAGTCCCATACCCTCGTCATGTTAATGGGGTTGGCGATTCCGTGGCTATTTCTCGTTGCGTTACCCTGGGTGAATACCAAAGTGTTCTGCTGGAACCCTGCAGCTGTGGGGTCATCCGCGTAGAAGGACGTGTTGCTGTAGACGTGGCAGCGGATACAACCCTCCCGGGCCGATACATCGCGATGCACCGAGTGAGGGTCGTTCGTGAACTGGTCGCTGGAATTAATCTCTGGGCCGAATGCGTTCACCGGATCCCTAGCGGTGTGGCACACACCACACTCCACCTGTTTCCCCTTCAGCCGGATACCGGCGTAGGCGGCGGCGAGACGCGTGTTTGGTCCCCGGTGCTGGTCGTCGTCATGAAACCACTGCCCTGACCATCCCGATGCCACGCTGCCTAACCCACTGTACGAATCTCCCGCCTCCGTGACGTTCGCCTCGATTGCGATGGGGTGTAGGGGCGGGATGTGTTTGTCCGTCTTTCCACTCCTTCCGGAGTTCATGTGGCAGTTGGCGCACTGCTCCTTCGTTGCATTCCCGTCCCCGTCGAAGTCGTAGTCATAGCCTGCCGGAGAGGTTCCGTTGTAGGTTTTCTCCCATCGTCCGCCAAGGAGGCCGTAACCGGGTGTGGCCCCGATGTCCGCCCCCGTCGTGACCTCTATGGTCGACACGTCCGACAGGTCGGACGGGTCTCCGTTCTGAGAAATCCCTGCGGCAACTGCCACGGCTATGAGGAAGATCAATCCAATAAATGCGCGATTTCTTACGGCCATATGGATACAGACACCAGTAACCCCATCTACCGGCCAGAGGCAATCACCAACCCGAAATTTACGCTACCCCATCCGTGTGCCGGTTATCGTCCGGGCGGCTCACAATATTTATTCCAAATAATATTAAGTAAATCGTACAGAGTCGTAAGTCAACACACTGTCTGCACCCAGCCAACCGATAACTTTTCATGTTTCGTCGAGCCGCCAAGCCACTTTACGACCACGTAATGAGTGTAAAGCAAACCCGGAGCTTACAGAAAAAAACCCCATCCCCCCATCCCCTCCAAACAAACTTTTAACACACTGCCTATTAACCTTTTCGCCTTGCCTTAACCACGTAACGACGTGCTCCATTCGGATAAAAAACCTAAACCGGAACTGCTAAAAACAATAACCGAAAAATACGATGNNCGAAAAATACGATGACACCCCCAGTAACCCTGAAACCCGGAGAACGATTCCCGCTATTCTTCATAGAAGGCAACCTGCCCCAGAGCGTCGCCAAAGAACTCGACAACCAGCTCAGCTACCAAGAAAAAGGAAAACGAGACGGAAAAAACCGACTGCTGCAAAAAACCCCGACAGGCACCCACTACTTCCCCTCCGGACTCCTCTTCCAAGTAAAAAAAACCCTGGAAGAAAACGACATCCCCCACCAAGTAATCGAAACGCGAAAAAAACTCCCACCCACACTTAACCTCACCTGGAGAAAATACCGACTCAGACCCTACCAGACCCAAGCAGTCAACACCTTCCTGCAAAAAACCCGCGGAACCATCTCGCTACCAACCGGCACCGGAAAAACCCTGATAGGCCTACGCATAATCTACCAACTAAAAAGACCAACCCTCATAACAATACACCAAAAAGAAGTCGCCGACCAATGGGTCCAAAAAATCAAAGAAGTCCTCGGAGTAAACGCCGCCCAGCTCTACGGAGGAAAAAGACAGAACGGACCCATCCAAGTCGCCCTATACCAATCCATCTACCGAGACGGAAAACTACGAAAAGACGTAAAACTCAACCACGACTTCCTCATAGCCGACGAAGTCCACAGAGTCGGAGCAAAAACGTTTCAAAACGTCGCCAAAGCAACCTCAGCAACCTACAGACTCGGCCTATCAGCAACCCCCAAAAGACAGGACGGAGCAGACATACTGATCTGGGCAGGAACCGGACCCATAATCCAACAATACCCCCCCGAATGGATGGTAGAACACGGCTACCTCGCAAACCCCGTTTTCAAAATATACGACACCCCGAAAGCAGGAACCAACTACCCAACCTGGAGACAGGAATACGAATCAGAAATAGTGGAAAACCCGTACCGAAACCACAAAATAGCACAGGAAGCAACCAGACTCGCCACCAACGACAGAACCGTCTACATCCACGTCGAACGAATCAAACACGGAGAAAAACTCGAATCCATGATACCAAACGCCCTGTTCGTCCACGGAAACTCCAAAAACAGAACAGAAACAGTAAACAGATTCAGGCAAGG
>JABAHS010018241.1_pt1 | contig 11863 bp, 14 predicted proteins | sample 7062111 | NCBI WGS metagenome assembly JABAHS01 (sample SAMN14534600, study PRJNA622989) | marine sediment metagenome | biome: marine biome [ENVO:00000428]; feature: marine pelagic biome [ENVO:01000023]; material: deep marine sediment [ENVO:00002113]; isolation source: pool of 4 deep marine... | reverse complement strand
GTCTTTGGTTTCCATTGCCTATATAATCAAAACTCTGGGCAACCTCTGCCAATATTCCTGGAACAAGCACATCACCACCACCGCTTGGCGCTTGAGTAGGTGCTGGTGTTGGCGCTGCAGTAGGAGCCGGAGTTGGGGCAGCTGTTGGAGCTGGGGTTGGGCTCGGGGTCGGACTAGGCGTCGGCTGTGGGTTTCCATTTCTTCCATTCCCATTACCATCACTACCGCCACATCCACCTGCTATACCAAAAGATACTACGACCAATATAAGTAATGCAAAAACACTAGTTATGGATATACCAATACTTCTTTCTTGTGACTTCATTTTCCCTTCTTCGAAAAGTCTATTAATCTATTTAGAACTATTTATATACAATTATAGCTATTATTTATTACACAAACCAAATATTTTTTTAAACTTTTTTAAATAAAAAAACACTCGTGTGGGTGCTTCAAGTGCTGCTTTGACTTTAAAATATGGCTAGTTTAGAACTTAAAGTTGATTATGACCATGTTAAGCTCAGGGTTAAAGTAAAACAAATATTATTAATGAATATTCTCTAAGATTTTACTTTCATATGGTTATTGAATAATTAAAGCAAGTTAGGCGTCATGTTTTATCAATAATTTATCTAAGTTAATATAGAATATAGATAACTTAATATAGAAAATTCATAATGATAAACTGATTCTAGAATGTACTTTAATTATTCAAGCGGCGTATCATCCCTATTTGCCCACTCCGCCATCGAGCCGTCATAAACTTTCACAGACTCATATCCCATTAGCTCCAGCGCAAATGCTGTGAACGTTGCTCTTACAGCTGCCTGGCAATGGGTTACAATATTTTTACTGTTATCAATTCCCGCTTGATCAAATAGAGACTTTATTTCCGATGCAGACTTAAACTTTCTTACACCTTCAGCATCTGCAGAATTCTGCAGAAGCTGCTTCCACTCCAAGTGTACAGCGCCCGGCACATGACCAGTTCGCTCATTTCCATGCGCAGCGTTTCCATGATATTCATCACTCGACCTCACATCAACAACCTGACACTCTGGCCTATTACACTCGCTAATCAGCTCATCAATTGTGATTAGAACATCGGGGTTGGATATCAAGCTAACAGGATTCTTAATTTCGCTAGGTTTTACAGTATCTAAACTTATTGGCAAGCCAGAGGATACCCAGTTTTGCCAACCGCCGTTTAGTATCTTTACATTATTAAACCCGTAGTACCTTAGCACCCACCAAAGCCTTGTCGCAAAAATGCTTCCCCACTCATCATAGGCCACTACGGTTGAATCTGCTCCCCGTCTTGGTCTAGAGATTTTATATAAGAATGACCGGGTCTACACACCGCCTCAGGTATATGGGCCCTGGTATAAGAATAATACTCCCATGGACAGTCAACTATTACTAAGTCCTCACGCTCTTTATTCTCATAAAGCCATTGAGGGCTTACTATCATATCAGAATTAACATACCCCATGATTCCTCCGCCAAATTGTATTATTTTCTATTATAGCGAAAGCCCCAGGTTTCAGCAATCAATAACCTACGCAGATGGAATTTTTTGATTAAGTAATATTAAGGTGAGGTTGTCATTCTCCTTAAAAATCATGAACTATTTTAATGCGACGCTCTAAATATTTCAACCTTAATTAAGTACTTATAAATAAGTGATTAGTTTATACGATTGGGTCTTTCCAAACTATATTTATCTGCTAGAATTAGAGTGGGCTTTACTTAAAGCACCACGGAGTTAAGAGAAGATAGGGTGGTAGGGAGATGATATTACTTACTGGTCTGGGCAGTAGCACAGGGCTTAGGATAGCAAAAAGGCTTCTAAAGTCAGGCCACGGCTTTAATGTTCTTGTTAGAGATGCCGGCAAAATCCCGGAGCTAAAATCTAAGAAAGTAACGCTTGTAAAAGGCAGCATTGACGACTCAGACAGCTTACAGAAAGCTATGGACGGGATCGAGAATGCGCTTTTAATTTCTCCACTTTCTGAGAACCAATATAAAATTGAAAAAAACTTTATAGATACAGCGAAAAAAGCCGGAGTTAAGCACCTAGTCAAAGTCTCGGCTATTGGTGCAGACCCCGACTCCCCTGCCCTTATATTGAGAAACCATGGCCAAAGCGAAAAATATCTCAAGAAGTCAGGCCTAAAACATACTATTATAAGACCTAATATATTTATGCAGAGTTTTGTAGAATTCTATGGTAACGAAATCAAGAAGAAAAAGCAGTTAAAAATGCCACTCAAGAATGCAAAGTGCGGCTATTTGGATATACGAGATGTCGTACGTTTAACAACAAAACTTCTAACTAGTAACAGTGGCAAAAGCAAATCCCACATTGTCACGGGTCCTGAATCTCTTAGTTGCTTTGAAGTAGCCGAGCGCTTCTCAGAAGCGATGGGAAAGAAGGTAAAATATGTCGAAATCAAGCCCAAAGAGTTCAAAAAAGACATGTTAGATGCTGGAATTAATGAGTCTACAGCCGAGGCATATTCTGAATTATATAAGCTTGTTAGAGACGGCATATGCAACCAGGTTACTGATGACATCTATAAAGTAACCGACCGCCAGCCGCATACCTTTGATGAATTCCTTGATGACAATATTAAGTTTTTCTTAAAGTCTTAGACTTGAATATACTCAGAAGTCCTTTCCCTCATAGCCAGTTGTAAGCGGCTTATGAATTAACCGAAAAGCTACAACTGATATAGTGGCACCAACAACTGGCCCGACAATATATATCCATAGGCTTGCAAAGTCGAGGGAAACTAGAGCTGGAGCTATAGATCTCGCAGGGTTCATTGATGCCCCAGTTATAGGGCCCGCCCAAAGTACAGACAGCCCAACGACGGCTCCAATTGCGCTTCCTGCCATAATGCCTTTTTCCATGCTACCAGTTGAAACACTTAGGATCACAAACATTAAAAAGAAAGTAAGAGCTATCTCCAATACCAACGACTGCATACTTGCACCTGAGGGCATAGTTACAGTTAGTGAGACCATATCGGGAAATAGATATAATAGAAGAAGACTTGCACAAATAGCGCCTAGGCACTGGCTTACGACATACTGAATAACCCTATAACCCGGGAATCGGCCTGCAAGCCAAAACCCGACAGTAACTGCTGGGTTTATGTGTGAGCCAGACACATCTCCCACCGAATAAATAACTGCCATCACAACAAGCCCCGTTGTAATAGCGATTCCAGTGTGTGTTATTGCACCGCCCGCAAGCTCATTAACAATCACAACCCCAGTTGCTGCAAACACAAGAAAGAACGTACCTAGAAACTCAGAGGTATATAACCTAATACTATTATTCATTGCATTGATCACCCTTGAGCATTAAATTTCGCTACGATTTGCTCATGAATTATTAGTATTCCCCTGCCCTTTTGGGCTCGGTAATTTATTATTATTATTTCCTCCTTGAAGTCAATATCGAAAATAGATAATTTTCAATAAACAGATGTCGCATTTTATCAACTGAGATTTATATGATGGAAATTAGTCTTTAGAAACCAATAGTATGAAAGCAGCAAGTACCGCCACACCACATATTGCATACATCGGCAGTTGGATAAAAGATGCCGCAAGAAAACCTGCAGCAAGCCCCGAGAGCACCTCAGCTCCAACTTCTATAGAGAGGTTGTTACCTAGGGCCCTTCCCTGCCGGCTCTCACCCGCAGCAAGAGAGATCATAGTGGCAGACGCTGGAAGCGCCACCGCAAGCGCAAGCCCGGGCAAAAACAGCGATAAATACTGAAAGTGTGCTGGCTGTGGGATTATCATAATCAAACTAAGCACACCCAATAGCGCTGAGGAGCACATAGTAATCGTTCGTGCTGAATGCATACGAGCAAGCCACCCAGTAAGCCACAGGCTTCCGATCACTACAGGCACAGCGTTCCATGCAATGTAGGTCGAGAGCTCCGTAACATCCATGTCATAGTGCTCAACCAAATACATAGGAAAAGCTCTGAAGAATCCAAAAATCGCTAGATATATAAGGAAATTAGCTAGATATATTATTCTAAGCCTTCCGGGATTAAATACCGCAAGCAAGTTAGTAAATGCTGCAGTGTAGCTGACTTCTGTTCTTTTCTCTTTGGGTCTTGTTTCCACAAATGCAAACACTGTAAAAAGCACAGCAAAAATCAGAACAATAAAAACTGCCCAATACGGGGTTGCATTGTTAAACCATGGAACCAGGCTTGAATCTGCCAAGATTCCCCCAAGGAGCGGTCCTATTATAAATGCCCCGCTTGCACTCATGTTGATATAGGCAAACATTCTGGTCCTGTTCTCCTCTGTGCTCACGTCCGCCACAGCACTCTGAGCGGTAGCGATGTTTGCCTCAGCCAGTCCCATTATAAAAGCAATAATCATAAACAGCCCTAAATCGTTTATGGATATTCCATAGCCAAGACCCCCAAAACACAATGTGGTTATGATCAGTGAGATAACTAAAATCGGCTTTCTTCCGAACCGATCTGACAATGCACCCAGAACCGGTGCTCCAAAGAATTGCCCTATCGGATATATGGCAAGCACAGTGCCAAGAATTATTGTACGATCAGCCCTGAAGGGAACAGTGCGCAGCAGCTCATCACCAGCTTCCAAAATCATGGGAGTAAGAATGGTAATTGTGAGACTGTAGCCCACAAAACCGATGAAAATGACTATATAGAGAGGCAGGATTTTGAAAAAACTCGACTCAACTGAATTCGCCATAGATTATGAGCGTACCTTAAGCACTCAATATACGCTAGCAGGCCTCTTTATTGCTTGGTGTTGATTAATAAAGTCATCACTAAAGTATTGTGTTAGCTATATAAATCAGTCAGGATGAATAGCGCCCCATGCAAAGTTCCGGCATGCTCAGCAAATAACCCAAGAATGAAAGCTATAATCAACAACACAATTGTTAATATGAACATTATTAAGAACAGAACGAGATAGGCTATGCAAAAATTCTTTCTGCTCAGATTTGAGCTGCTCGATACAGACCAGTAAATGATAAGAATTATATTTACAAAAGGTATGCAAAGTAGAAGAAGAGTTATAACCCATTCCCGAACTGTAAGAGGTCTGGAAAGATCATCAATATTTTGTGTACCCATAGTAGGTGTAGTCATCGTTAGAATCCTCCTATATTTTCAAATTAAAATAATTGGAAGTGGATGTCAATCTTAACTACCTCTACTAATCATGAGCATTGGGCATTTGGTCTGCTGGGCTATGTATAGTGGTAGCTTACCAAACTCTTTACGTCTTCGGCTAAAACGCTGAAGGCCAACAATCATCAGATCGCTTTCGTTGGCATGAGCGATGATTTCCTCAGACACATTGTTATTTTTAACAACCTGTACCTTAAATTGCCCGCTCGGCACTAAATCCTCCGCCATATGAAACAATCCTTTTCTTGCCTTATCGGTCTTTTGCCATGAAGCGTCTTCTGGGACAACCTTTAGAAAAGTAACCTCCGGGCTTAATGTACGGCATATGCTACCAAGAAGCCTTGCTAGAAGCTCATCCTGATCTCCTGCCCCACGCACTGGGACAAGAACATTTTTTACTTCAGACAAACGCCATAAGTCTGTAGTTCTAAGTACCACCACGTCTGTGTCCACATGGCTCATCACATATTCAATCTTAACTTCCGATTTCTCGTTAAGGTTGGTAAGTCCAAGAAGCAAACTCTCGCATCCATAAGAGTCAGACACCCTGATTATCTCATCCCAAGGATCATGTGCCACTGTGGTTAGTGCCTCAGGGCTAAGACCTATTGAGAATGACGCGCTCAGTGATTCCTTGAGCACTCGCTCAGCATTGTTCAATTTCTCCGGATGCTCTGCGGGATCCCAGTTCTCGGGGTCATCGGGCGTTCTTACTACTGAGAGCAGGAGCACTTTACCCGTTCTTGGAGGGGCAAGAGCNNTGGAGGGGCAAGAGCGCTTGCCACTGCCACCATTGGAACAGCATGTGAAGGGTTCACTATAGGCACAAGCACAAGCGGGCTTCTCCCTCTGAGGCTAACAAGCCTAGGGTCATAGCCTTCCGCTGAGGCATCTACCAAACGCGCGCGCCTTCCAAACCGAATGTAGTAGAGCACACCTCCTATCACGAGCCAAACTACTGTGATTACGCCAGCAATTGGTACTTTGATTCCTTCAAAAACTGCTATTCCTACACAGCTAAGTATTCCTGCAACCGGAATAAGAGGGAAAAATGGCGCTTTAAACGGCAAGTCCTCATCTCTGCTTCTTTTGCGAGACAAAATGCTTAACCAGTGCGCTATGGCAAATGAGATAAGGAATATCAAACTTGATGCAGCACCCGCAACCGCAATGTCCGGGACGATGATTATTGTAATAACTAAAACAATTGCCGTTGCAACAACGGCTTTTATTGGTGTCCCAAGCCCTTTGTCCAAGTGACCAAGCTCTCGCGGCAATGTTCTGTCGTTGGCCATGCTAAAAGCAATGTGCGATGCCCCGAGCAAGTTTGCATAGAGTGCCGAGAGCATGGAGAGGATTCCAGCTACTATTACAAGCCAATAGCCAAACTTGCCCATGTATATCTCAGCTGCAAACATCACAATTTCCTCAGGCCTTGTTGAGCTTGCCTGAGCTACAGACTCCCCAGGGCCAACTGCAGCTATAGTGATTACAAGCATAAAGAGAACATAGATGACAATTGCAACGATTAACGATATGAACATCGCCCGGGGTATGTTTCGCTCAGGGTCTTTTACCTCACCTCCTACAGCTGAGATAAGATCAAACCCATGATAGGCGATAAACGTGTATCCCATTGCTTGCAGGAGTCCAAAGCTCCCTTTCTCAAAAAACGGGGTAAAATCATCTACGATATGACTTACCGGCTCATTGAGAAGATACCAACCACCACCGATAATTAGAATTATGAACACAAGCACTTTGCCTGTATTAATCCAATTACCTCCAGAGGACTGTTTGTTAAAGAGTACTCTTGTGTAAATAAGTGTTGCGATAATTGCTATTAATGTTGTTGCGTTTGCTGTGTTGACCCATGGGATTTGCGAGCCTGCGTAGAGCTCCCATATGCTGTTTATTGCGATTGAAACAAAGAACCCCGCACCAAGGGCATAGAGCACCGCTGCAAGTATAGATGCAAACCAAATAATCCAGCCCACACCAAAAGCGGCTCTGATAGAAAGCACTTTCTTAGAGAATGTATATGTGCCGCCAGATTCAGGAAAAGCAGCGCTCATCTCAGCAAAGCTAAAAGCCGTAAGTAGTGCAAGAAGTCCATTTAGACCAAATGCAAGCACAGCACTTGGACCTGTGGCCTCAAATGCCACACCAGCAAGTACAAGTATTCCGCCCCCTACAATTGCAGCTACACCGAGACCGGTTGCACCCCAAAGACCCATTGTACGAGTGTGCGATTGATTATTCATACTGTTTATGATTATACGTCAAAGAGACAAAAAAGCCTTATTTAAAGGAAACTTCCTCTTATATAGATAATATTGTTTAATGGTAGAAAAGAAGAAATATTATTTCTTCTTTGGATTACATCCAAGCTCACTAGCTTGAGTTACTAGATCATTATATGCTTGCCTCGACTGGTCTGCGGCAGCCTCGGCAGCGTCATATTCAGCTTTTGTGGAAGCTTCTTTGGCAGATATTTCATGATATTTTTTAGTGACCCCTTTGNNATCTCTCCGCTATTGCATTTTTTATAGCTGTCTGCAAGCGGTTCATCAGTTAGTCCATAGCTGTTTGAATGAAGCTCCTGATTATACTTGCTCCAGTTCTCATATGACTTCTTTTGCTGCTTATAGTCAGCTTCGTATTGACTCTTTGCTGCTTTTAGCTGAGCCATAACTTCATCGCAATTATTATCCGATTGAGCGTTGGATACAAAAAACACAGGGGCACAAAATAGAATTATTACTAATAGACTTTTAATCATATTCACGGCATTCGCACCTCAGCGTGATTTTTTTTGAACTTATATAATCAAGTTAAACCAATAACTGCAGTAATTCCACAAAGATAAACCCTGCCCCCCCTATCTTGCTCCGGCAACATAGTTCTTATCAGCTGCTTCTTTTAGCTCACTGTTATAATTTCTTCTAGACTCCAAAGATTTTTCCTCAGCCTCAGCTAGAGCTTCCTTGGCTGACTTCTCTCTATTAAAAATCTCATCATATTTTTCTTGTGCAACTTTGCAGAAATCCTCATTTGCCCCGTCTTCTGCCTCGCACTTGCTAACATTTTCCACAAGTGTCATGTCAGTGCCTAGATAAATATCCTTTTTGAGCTCATCATTAATATTTTTCAATGCTATAAACGCATTACCCTTTGCTTTATAATCAGCATTATGAATATCCTGGGCTTCTTTCATCTCTACTAAAACCTTCTCACACTCAGCACTCGGAGCATCTGAATCGTTAGACGAGTTTGAGCATGCAACAGGCAAAAGCAACAAAACTATTAATGCAGAATAAAGCAACTTATTCATCAAATTGACTTCTCATCAATTGTATTATTAATGAAAATGAACTGATTCTATTTTTATGGACCAGTGCAAGGCACATTCGGTGGAGCGTCCCAACCCATAATAGACGTACAGCGCTCTAGGTTAGCACAGCTAATTTTAAACTCTTTGCTATCAGGGTCCATAGCTAATGCCCCTTCTACTCCTACAGGAATGTTATTGCAGATACTTGCGTCAAATCCCCCGTCTTCAGGCTCTTGCTGGCCTGCGCAGGCAACGGATATTAGAAAAAGAAAAATTCCAACCACTTGAAATACTCTCATCATCATATTAACAGCCCTCCTTTTGTGTGTAACAACATTATACATAATCTATAATAAAATCTTCACTGAAAAACTCCTATTGTTGTATCAGAGCAAAAGGCCTAACAGTTGAGGCTGTTGCGCCTTTTATCTTAATTGGTGAGGCTACAAATATAAATTCTTTATTACCTGATTCAACAAGTGGCGCCAAATTAAGATTTTCAAATATGTTTATTCCAGATCTGACAATAAGAATTAAGTGCCCTCGCCCATTGCAGTTCATCTTATCCTCATAGTGGCTTGGCTCATCCCATGCAAAGTTGTCAGCCCACACCGCTTTTACTTTTTTATTAGCTAGCATCTGAGAGGCTGCTGCGCTTACTCCCGGGCAGTTCAAATAGCGATCAGGATCGCCCCAAAAACGGGCATTGCCCAAGTTTACAAGAACTACTGATTCGGCAGCAATTTCCGTACCCTGCTTCTCACAACACTCAGGTAAATCATGATCCGTAACTTCATATTTCGGTTCGAGCGATTGGACCCCTTTAGAGGCTGCAGCATCAAGCAGAACTCCGCGGTTAAAAAATATAGGCAGCGTCTGTGCTCCGTATACTGTAAACCCAGCTTTAGTTTCTGTCTCATTATTTACCGGAACCCCTCCATGCATAAACCCGCTCTCTGCCTGATGACAAAACGCATCCACATGAGTCCCGGTATGTTCATTTCCGTTCATGCTTCCCCAAGCGTTTGTGCGCACACCTTGAATTTTTGGATCGGATTCTTCATGCATATGTACTACTTCGTAGTTAAATTTAGGAAAATGCGTAGGCATATCGGGCATCCCTACTGCCTGCTCAAACTCCAAATCAATTACTTTGTAACCCGCAGTGTCTATATGTGCCATCTTTCACTCCTTTAGTGATTTGCTGTTAACTATCTAGTATTAATAAATTATCATGTAGATACTAACCCTTGCTTTATATGCATTTTTTAAATGTCAGCCGGGACTCCCGGCACCGCTGGCTTTAGTTACGCAAATCCGTAAGAATAATAATATGTCCGAGAAATTATCATATCTTATCCCTGCACAGAGAGTCGAGATTGGGCAGGAAATTAAAAAAAGCCGCTTTATAGCAACAGTTGCTCATGCAGTAGACAAAGAAAGCGCGCTTAGATTCATCGAGGAGATATCAAGTAATCACCAAGGCGCTTCTCATAATACATATGCCTATGTGATAGGTAATCCAAATGGGGGTGCAGTGGTAGGATTCAACGACGATGGCGAGGTGGGCGGAACAGCAGGCAAACCTATTCTAAGCATACTGCAAATGCGTGGAATAGGAGATGTGGTGGCTGTAGTAACACGCTACTTTGGAGGCACAAGACTCGGCACCGGAGGCCTTGTCCGCGCATACTCAGGAACTATCACCATGGCTCTTGACGAGCTCAAGCTAAAAGAGCATGTGAACTTAATTGAGATAGAAGTGAAAATAGGCTATGAATTTGAAAGCGCAGTCAGAAATTTGTTTGACAGAATGAATATCAACATAAAAGATGTACTCTACACAGAAAGTGTAACTATCATATTGGACATTGATGAAGCGATGAAAGAAGAGCTATCCGGCGATATACAGAACACCACACGCGGAAAAGCCGAAATTTCTTAGAGTTGAGGTATTATAAGTAGAGAGGAGCAATCTTTAGAATGACAGATCCAGAAACCATTAAGAAGCCAATGCAGTCAGACATTGACCGCTACTATTACTATCTAAATATGATTACTGAGAACGTAAGAAACGGCTACAACTACATGGTGCTTAAGTACTGCAACCTGAGCTTGCCTCTTATACCGCTCCTTATTGAGCAGAACAAAAAAGACGTGGGAGAGTTTGATATAACTACACTTCCCGCAATTGAACTTGGAGCAAAACTCTGGAGCTATCAGGGAAACACAGAGAAAATAAAAGAAATTGAGGACCTCATAAACACCTATCCTGAACTCGAGCCTTGGCGGATACATCTCCAGAAAGCTCATGAGAGGCTAAAAGAATCCGAAGAATGAGGGCTCTAAGATATTCTTTGTTTTTTGCGCATCGTACTATAATCTATTAGCTATTATTTAATTCCAGGGAGTAAAAATAAATATGAGAACAAAGTTTTTTGCACTACTACTAGGATTGCTAATATTTCTACCTACAACGGCCTTGTCTGATGAGAAGCTGGAATTAGATCAGGTGCTTGCAAAATACTATCAAGCAATTGGCGGTCTTGACAAATGGCGGGGTCTGAACACAATGGTTATGACGGGAACCATAAACACTCAAGGAAGTTCGGGTAGCTCCTCAACCGAAACTAAAACGATTATAATACCTTTTAAGGCAACTNNATTTACAATGGATGATCAAGTTAAGGCACAGGTCTATGGTGGGTTTTTTGCTTGGCAGATCAACCCTCATTCAAGCAACCCCGACCCGACCCCAATGTCACAGGGCAGAACAAAGTATTTAAGAGACACCTGTGGAATTGAGAATTCACTTATTGATTACAAAAAGAAAAGACTCAGGGTTAAATTGCTTGGAGAGGAAAAGATAAAAGGCAAAAATGCATACAAGATCAGTGTAAGATACCCATCAGGGAATATTGAAACCTACTATATCGATGAAAAAACCTTCCTGCCGGTAAGGGCAATTGGTCTATATAATGTTGATAGAACTGAGATAAGAACTACGACGACCTATACCGATTTTAAAGATACAGATGGATATGTAGTTGCTCACAAGCTGATAATAGAAGTGCATGGATCACCATCTGAAGAAATTCATCAAGATCGACAATTTTTCTTTCAATCCCAAGATAGACTCAACAATGTTTGATTTCCCAAAAGACAAAGTTATGCAAATAAAGAGCAAAGAGGATATAGAAAAATTAAAAAAGAAAGTACAGTAGTAATTGCAATTATTCCTACATGCTATAATATCCGTTTATAAGATGAGAACTGATTCTCTGTGGAGCTCCCAATGAAAAAGATGGCAGTCATTTTAGTT
>JABAHS010147428.1_pt1 | contig 11873 bp, 6 predicted proteins | sample 7062111 | NCBI WGS metagenome assembly JABAHS01 (sample SAMN14534600, study PRJNA622989) | marine sediment metagenome | biome: marine biome [ENVO:00000428]; feature: marine pelagic biome [ENVO:01000023]; material: deep marine sediment [ENVO:00002113]; isolation source: pool of 4 deep marine... | reverse complement strand
GTTCGATCAATCAAATTGAATAACGGAATGCGATGCGTGTTTTTAAACCGGTCGGTGAAAATAGAGTGCTCGATGGTGATGCGATACGTGTGCCCGGTCAATGCAGACGGCTGGACGACATAAAGACCGAACGTCCCGGTGGCCGGTCCCTGCAGATGCTGCACCGATTGCGTTTCGGGTTCAGCCGGGAACGGCTCCACCGTCAGGGTGAGCTTGTTGCGCCACAGGTTGAAGTTGGTGTCGTAATGAGTGATATCAACATCAACGACGTGACTTGGCGGCGTCGCCGGATCGAATTGGAGCGCAAAGTAACTCTCAGGATTGTCAAGATCGTAGACCACCGCAGTAGTATCTCGTGTATTCAATGCCGGCATTTCCTGAGACGGATTTTGAACCGTGACCCAGGGATCTTCGGTTTCTAAACGAAGCTTCAATGAACCAAGCAATCGTTTGCTCCCGTTACCCACCAAAGCAGAAAGATGCACATTTTCCCCCGGATTGATCTGGCCGTCGCTGTTGATGTTGTCGGAACTGACGCGGAGCTTCAACGTCTCAACCGGACCAAAGGTCGGAATTTGCTGGACGAGCCTGGGCCAGTTTAAAGAGTCGGTATTGATGGTGACCAAACCCAACGACAGACCCTGGTGCTGAATTTCGGTTGTCCATTGATTGCCCCAAATGCCGTCGTTAGCAAGGCTGTCATGGTGGGCGCCATCGTCAAACAGTGGCAGGGTCTTCGCCAATTTCCCCGAAGACGCTGAAAATTGCGCCAAAACTTCGCGTGCATCCGGGGCTTGCGCTTGAATTGTGAACCGAGTTTCGTCTTCAAAATACTCGGGTGCCACGGTGACGTTCGGAACGGTGCTTGTGAAAAGACTGTTGTAAATGGATTGAATGTGATCGCTGGCTTGTTTGAGGTCAGCCACACTGAGCAGGTGGTCGGCTCCCGTGGCCCCGATCAGAGCAATGACGACTTCCTGGGTGTCTCCCAGGGCCATGTTGAAGGGACCGGAACTCAGGAACATTCGTCGGTCGCCGGGGGGCAGAATGATGCCGTCAATATCGCCCTGACCACTGAGTGGATCGCCCGCGAGTGGAAATCTGGTTGGTTCACCATCCACCGTCCAGAATCGTTCGGGATTACGAGGATCGCTTTGGGGAGTAAACCCTCTGAGGACATTCCAATGTTCCACAGTGCATTCATAGCTGCCATGTCCGCAATAAAAAGGTGCGATGGCAGAGCCGGCAGCAAAAAATGCGAACGACGTCATGGGTAGATTTTTAAAGTGAGTCATCTTTCTAAAATCAAAGATAGCTCTATCTCCAGCATTTCCTGGCACAATCGGTCCCTGCACAAAATCATATCCAAACGCGGGTGGCAGAAGATTAAACTTATCAAATTGTGGATCTGCTAAACGGCCATTGTACACATAGCCAAGACTGAGCAAGCTGTCGCACCCGACAAAATCGTCACTGTAGGTGCCCAAATCCGGATCGCTCCACTGGGCGATGTACATGCTGTCGATGCGTGCCGTGTCCGGTGTCTTGGCGGTCCCTTTGTAGATAAGCCGATAGCGTTTGAAAACTGTATTTTGTAACACATCAGGCTGTTTGTAAGCCCAGAGGGTGACTTGCATTTCCAGTCCAATGGGCGGCGAACCAAAATAATCCGAAACAACAGCAGAATCGAGATCGTTGGCCACAAACCAGACGACCTGATCCGCGCCCGCCAGGCCGGGTTCCTCACCGGCGTCCATGATGCCATTTCCGTTGTCATCGTAAAACGGGGCGCCTTTTTGCCAGGGCCATTGAAACCAGTCGTTGGCATATTGCTGTCGAACTTCGCGGATGTGCTCTTTTGTGACGTCGGCCACCGGGATGTTGTTATGCTCGGCGGCGTCCCGTGTCAAATCAGCGGTGCGCCAATCCGGTCGGATGCGCCAAATCCGCACGTCCGGTTCGGTTGGCAGCTCCGCCACGCCTCTTGAGGTGATGCGTCCCGGCACGGTGCCGACGTTGTATCGCTGTCCTCCGACTCGCAATGTGGGCGGTTGGCCGTCTTTAACGAGCCCTCCCCAGATGATACCATCCTGGAAAATCACATTCGTCGTTCCCCGTGGAAAGATCGTGCCCGCTTTCCCGGAGATGGGATTGCGTCCCGACCGACCATCGGCGCGCACCCACATCGAAATATTGTTGATGTTGACTAAGGTGGCCATGGGTTGGCCGCTGGGTTTCGTGAGCTTGAAATTAGGAGACGTATGTTCAAGCTTTTGAGATTTGAGAGAAAATGAAGTGCAAATTATCGTGACTGCAACAAATAAACAATAGCGTTTCATTTGAGTCTACCTCATCAGAATCATCTTTTTCGTGCCGCTCGCAATCCCGGCATCAAACCGGTAGAAATAAACTCCCGACGGTATGGGCTGTCCGCGTTTGTCCGTGCCGTCCCAGGTAACAGAATAGCTGCCTGCTTCTCGGATTTCATCCACGAGGGTTTTCACTTTTTTTCCTAACGCATTGTAAATCGTTAATGTGACATGATTACGGGACGACAGTTCAAAGTGAATTTGTGTAGCCGGGTTGAACGGATTAGGATAATTCTGGAAAAGCTCAGCGATTGCCGGAATGGCTTTAGGTCGGTCCTCGCCGACGCTCACAACTACAGGCGGTCCTAATTCGGAAAGATCTTCACTCGCTTTGGACAAAAGTCTGGTTCGTGTGCAGATACTGGTAAATAGCTGGCCATGTAAATCTGAGGAGGTATCTTCGATTGTGTAGGCATAAACAAGATAGGTGGAATCGGGCTCAAAGGGAAAGCCGCAACTGCCCTCGTTTGTGTTGGTGCTAACAGTTATGGTATCGTCGGACACTCCCTTCCAGTAACGATCGACGAGAAATTGCACCCGATGAATCCTTCTGCCAAACTCAATCGTATCCAAGTCAACACTTAATACTCCTCCGACAAAGACCGCATCTTTGAGTTTGAGTTCTAACTTTGGAGGGATAGGCCCACCACAGGTGCAGGTGTGCGCTGCCTGGCTAAACCCTAAAACTCCGATGATAACAATCAGCAAGATAAGTTTTGTTCGTCCGTTCATGATAACACCTCCTTATTTGATATCTACCTCATCAAGATCATTTTCTTCGTTCCACTCACCACCCCTGCATCAAACCGATAGAAATAAACACTCGAAGGCACCGGCTGCCCGCGTTCATCCGTGCCATACCAGGTGATCGAATGAGCTCCCGCTTCTTTCACTTTGTCGACGAGGGTTTTGATTCTTTGGCCCAGCACGTTGTAGATAGTCAGCTTGACGTGTTGCTCTTCTGGCAGTTCGTAGCGAATTTCGGTGCCGGGATTGAATGGATTGGGATAATTCGGGAAAAACTGTATCGTTGAAGGAACTGCCGGTTTCGATTTAATATTGGTAATTGTACTCTGGGGAATTGAACGGCCTAAGATATCAAAACCGTTGCCCGGTTTCACGGCATCGGACCATGCGAACATCACCGTCTGGTCGCCCAAAGCCGCAGAACTCTCGAGATACCTAATTTCTCCCGTTTCGTACACGGCGGTTTTCCCCACAATCGCGTTCGCCATGGCGTCAAACGATTGATACCAAACGCCCCCATCGTCATCATAAGTCATGAGAAGGGTTTTATCAGAAACTGAAAACAGCTTCACCTGATCCACATAGTAATCTTCAACATTAACTTTTATCTCTGTGCCATCGGACGAGGTGTCGCGTACTATCAAATAGTGTCCCATCTCAGGTATCGGAGTGCCGATACGTCGTATGTAAGCCAATCGTCCGTTGGGCAGAAAAGCGAATTGCGTANNCTCGAGGTCAAATAATTGCACGAAAGTGCCCGAATTTGTAGAACGCCATAGTGCCCAAACAGTACCGTCCTTATCCATCTCAACTCTACGGCTATCAAAAACCACGCCCTCAGTTACCAGCACATCGGAAGTCACCCCTTCACCCTTATTAACCTTTGCCAGGCGCAATTCGGTGGAATCCTGTAATAGAATGATAAATGTGTCGTTATCCACGATATCAGCCGCAACCCGCAGCCAGTATGTAGTTCCATAACGTTGTGCGATAGGTTGCTCCGCTATAATTTGCCAGTCTTTAGAATAAATCCTGTATCCAAGAACGGAGGGGTTATTTGAGGTGCTACGCCAGAAAGTGAGATACTCTCCGGAAGGGAAAAAATTGCCTGCCTCAATGCTGACGTTCAGCTCCTCAGTCAAAAACGTGCCGTTGGCATCCATGAGGCGTGATTTTCTAGTTGAGTCCTCTTCCAGCCAGGAAACTAAAAATTGATCATCCGGTGCGGGGATAATTGTCGGGTCGGTGTGATTTGCGCCGGAGATGTCGTCGTTGAGTTTTACACTGTCAATAATTGTTGATTGCTCGAAGGTGTAAACATAAATGTCATTGTTACTACTTTCCGGAATTAGTGAAATCTCCCGATTTCTTCTATGAATATTATAAATTTCACTGATAGTTGGAAATTGCTTTTCTAAAACAGTTTCTCCAACCTTCTGCCCTGAAGCGCTAAAATCAAATTTGGAAGTTTGGAATCTACTTCCACCTTCTGTACCAAACCAGCGATAAAAAGCAAAAATAATTATTGAGAATCCATTGTCAGAGATATTTGAAAGTGCAAATTTTGTCCTGACACGAGCCGTTTCCGGAACGTCCAAAGGGCGGCCAATAGGAATGTGTTGAAAATCCTGTAAAACATTACCAAGACCATCAACCTGAATGTTCCACAGCGTATCGGAAATCGTATAGAACAATTGAAACGAAGAATCCGAGAGTGTAATCGCGCGCATACTTGTCCCAACATCGCAAGACTCGTTTCCGTACCTGCCAAGCTTAACACTATCTGCAACATTCTGATGATTTGCATCAAAAAAACTTGCATATACGGCTGCATTTTCAAATGTATAATCGTCAGGGCCTATCCAGAAAATAGCGTAAGCACCATCCCAGGTCGCAGCCATTGCAAAGCCGAGGGCATCTCCTCCAGGTAGAACAATGTCTGGCCCTGAAGAAACGAGATCGCCGGCAGCATCAAAGCTGCGTATCTGTATTTCACCATTATAAGCATCGCCGAGCAGATAACCGTCTTGTTTTGCCTGCAAAAATGACGCGATTGCCGGGCATCCCAAGAAATCCGGCGGTTGACTAAATTCAGTTGCTAAGATTGGGTCTAAATGATTACCTGTTGGTGGGTAAATTTGAAAGAATCCCCGGTAATAAAAATTACCGGCATCTTCCCTGTGACCGAATGATGCATAGGAACCATCTGCTCCGAATGCAAAAGCTTCATTGGAAATTACCCGAAAATTGGAGCCCTTTAGATCACCTTGCTCATGCATCAACTGGCCGAAATAACTTTCATCGCCATTGCGAAAGTCCCGCCACACCACCACAAATTCACCGCCAGGTCCGTTAAAAAGGCGCGGCTTATCCTGTTTAAATAAGGCCGGCATTGGCTCGGTGGATATGGTGAAATAGGATTGTGCACACAATCTTTGCGAGAGTAAAATAGAAAAGAAAAGAATGACCCAAATGGTTGAGCTCTTGATCATTTCTTTAAACCAATTCATCTTCTGCCTCCTTTATTTTCCCGCTCACAAAAAACCTACCTGCCTGCAATTCATACATGTCGACGCCGGAAAAAACCGCTTGAGCTTTGACCGCAAACGGCATAAGAGTAATTGCGACTGTGAGACTTAAAAAATGACGTTTCATTTGTCTATCTCATCAAGATCATTTTCTTTGTGCCACTCACGACTCCGGCATCGAAGCGATAGAAGTACACACCCGAAGGCACCGGTTGCCCCCGTTCATCCGTGCCGTCCCAGGTCACAGAATAGCTGCCCGCTGCTTTCACTTCATCAACCAGCGTTTTGATGTTTTGGCCGAATACGTTATAGATGATGAGGCGGACGCGGCGTGGCTCCGGCAGTCCATAACGAATCGTGGTTTCGGGATTGAATGGGTTGGGATAGTTGTAGTGTAAAATGAAATTTTGAGATCTTGTTGTTGGGTGTTCGATTTTGGTCGTCAGGTCATTTCGCAGAATGTATAATCCATCATCATTATCAGCAACATGGATCAGATCATTTGCCACGTATGCACTCCGAGCCACATCCCCTGTTTTGAAAAACCCAACTTCGACCGGAAGGTCGCGCTCACTGACATCAATCATTGTTAAGCCACTTACTGTTGCTACATAAGCAAAAACATTTGCCACAAAAACACCCAAAGCGGCTATTGAGCGATGTGTTTGTCCTAAAACGCGCGCCGCTTTCGGATTGCTAACTTCTATGATCCTGAGTCCGCCTGTTTCAGCGAGATACGCGCAATCCTGCAAAACAAAAACGTCAAGAGAGGACCCATTGGCTTCAATATGTGAAACTTGTATGGGGTTATTAACATCCGTAATATCAAAAATGTGCAATCCAGCAGAAGCTGCAGCCACATAGGCATAGCCGTTTGAAACGAAAAGATTGCCGCCGAATGCCAATTTAGGTAGTTCTATTTGATATTTCGAAATCCTCTTGGGATGGGCTGGATCGTTGACATCAATGATATGCAACGCCTGATCTCGATCCAAAACAAAAGCGTAATCACCGACTACTTGAACGGCCCGAGCCAGCACACTAAACGAAGCTATTTGAAATAATGAATCCGGGCGAGTAATATCGATGATCCGTAAGCTGGCATTGGTAGTTAAGAAGGCTAACTGATTTGATACGAATACCCTGCCAGCCCAGGAATGAGGAGATATCTCAAAATGATCCAGTTGTGACGGGTTGGATGGGTCTGTGAGATCAAGAACGCGTAATCCATCGCTGGCTACAAAAGCCAAATGATCTGAGACAAAAACATCTCTGGAGGCATCGGGCGTGTCATAATTTCCGATAACTTCAACAGAGGATGGGCTATTTACATCAAGAATACTCAATCCATTGCGACCATCAGCTATAAAAGCGAGCTTCTCGTCATCCACAAAGATGTCTAGCGCAGCAAGCGTAAAGTGATGTCCAACTGTCATCGGATTTGCTGGATTACTCACATCAAAAATTTGTAAACCATTGCCAGCATCAGAAAAGAGAGCCACATAGGCAAGACTATCTTTTAAGACCACTTTTCTGCCACTACTGGCCCAATCACCAGTTATAATATCTCGCCCCACTTCGTATAAAGAATCAGGCTTGCTAATATCAACAATACTTAAGGCTCCTCTTGACAGTGGCTGCTTACCAGTGACTAAAACATAACCATATTTGCCTTGCACAGTAACACTAGTTATGCGAAATAAGCCATCAAAATCGAAGGAACTTATCTCAACCGGTGATGCCGGATCAGTGACATCTATAATCTTTAATCCTTCCTCTGAATTAGCCACATAAGCAAAGTTGCCCGATACAAACACGTCTTGTGTATAGCCGTTGGATTTGACCGTTGCCACTTCTTCAGGCGCAAAGGGATCGGTAATATCAATTATGCGCAATCCAGCCGTGTCAGCAGCCATATAAGCATGATCCCCTTGCACGAAAACACGCAGAGCTTCACCTGATGTTGCCAAGTGAGCAATTTCATGTGGACTCGCTGGTACCCTGATGTCAACAATTCGCAAACCAGCTTTTCCATTGGCAATATAAAGATAATTCCCAGTGACAAAGATATCGTTGACAACGCCAGGCGTAACGACTCGTCCTATCTTCGCCGGTCTGTCGGGCTCGAAAACGTCGAGAACGTCAATGGCTCCGCCATTTCCCGTGTAAGCTATATTTTCTACGGCAATAGCTGTATTGCAAGGGCCGTCAGGCCATCTCCCCACGAGAGTTATATTTTCATTGGTCTGTGCCCAACTATGAACAGTGAAAATGAAAAGCATGAATATAACTTTAATTGATTTCATAGGTACTCTCCAACTTTACCCCTATCTTCATCCGAGTTTTGCTATCTCATCAGGAGCATCTTCTTTGTCCCACTGACCACCCCGGCATCAAACCGATAGAAGTAGACGCCCGAAGGCACCGGCTGTCCGCGTTCATCCGTTCCATCCCAGGTCACCGAATAAGACCCTGCTTCTTTCACTTCATCCACCAGCGTTTTTATTCTTTGGCCCAGCACGTTGTAGACAGTCAAATTGACGTGTCGCTCGACCGGTAGTTCGTAGTGGATTTCGGTGCCTGGATTGAACGGATTGGGAAAATTTTGTGACAGCCGGAAGTGCTTCGGTAGCGATGGCTCTTGGGGCTGTGGTTCAGGTGGCAGCTCGAAATTTGCCAGGGCCAGTTGTCGTGCCCATTTGGCGTGGTGTTTCATCACCTGCACGCTGAACAAGCGGTCTGCCCCCAAACCCGCGACCAGGGCAACGATCACTTCCTGGGTGTCTCCTAATGCCATGGTGAAGGGGCCTGCATTAATCATAATCCGGCGGTCTCCGGGTGGCTGCAAGACACCGTCAATCCAACCTCTACCGTTTATCGGGTCTCCATTCAATGGAAATTTAGTTGCATTCCCCTCGGGATCAACGTATGGTTTGAGTTCAACAAGAGGTAAGAATCCATTTAGGTTATTAAAGGTTTTTCGGCGAATCCGGGTCTCCGGGATAAAATCTGGTTTCTGGAGTCCTGGATACGCATAAACAAACGAGGACATTTTTAGGTTTCTGAAACCTCGCTTTGTCTTAAAGTCAAATCGAGCGTCGCCATTAGGATCGGGAACAATCGGTCCTTGCAGCAAAACATATCCCACAGAAGGAGGCGGGAGATTTAGCTCGTGAAACTCTGAATCAAGGGTGGTTGAATTGTAACCGTATGCCACCTGCAAAGTTGAGTCGCAACCAGCAAAATCATCCTGAACGTCTCCAATATCGCTATCAGACCATTGACCTATAAACATACTGTCAATGCGGCTGGTATCCGGCGTAGCCTCATGACCTTTGTAGATTAATCTGTAACGTTTGAAAATAATATTATCAAAGGCATTTTGCCGATTATAAGCCCACAATGTGACTTGCATTTCGATGCCGATACGAGGAGATTCCCAGGCACTAAATGTACTTCCCTCGTCAAGGTCATTGGCCACAAACCACACCACTTGGTCGGCGTTGGCGAGGCCGGGTGCTTCACACGGGTCCATCACGCCGTTGTCGTTATTGTTATAGAACGGCGCGCCTTTTTCCCACGGCCATTCATTCCAGTCTTTTTCGTATTGTTGACGCACGGCCTGAATCTGCGCTTCGGTGACTTCGTCGACGGGGTTGTTATTCAATTCGGCGGCATCCTGGGTGAGGTCCGCGGTTTGGTAATCTCTTCTTATACGCCAGATGCGTACGTCCGGCGCGTTCGGGTCTTCAGCCACGCCTTTTGAAATAATTCTACCCGGGACAGTCCCTGTGCTAAACTTCTGGCCGCCAACTCTGAGCTTGGGTCCCGGTCTTAGGCCGTCTTCGACAATCCCACCCCAGATGATGCCATCCTGGAAAATCACATTCGTTGTTCCCCACGGGAAAATGGTGCCAGCACTGCGGGTAATGGGATTTCGTCCTGACCAACCGTCGGCACGCACCCACATGGAGAGGTTGTTGATGTTGATGAGGGTGGCCATGGGTTGTCCGTTGGGTTTTGTGAGCTTGAAATCAGAAGACGTAGTTGCAGGCTTTTGAGATTTAGCAACAAACGGAATGAAAACTACCATGACCGCAACGAGTAAACAATAGCGTTTCATTTGAGTCTACCTCATTAAAATCATCTTTTTCGTGCCACTTACCATCCCGGCATCAAACCGATAGAAGTAAACGCCGGAAGGCACCGGTTGTCCGTTTTCATCCGTTCCATCCCAGGTCACCGAATGGCTGCCCGCTTCTTTTACTTCATCGACGAGCGTTTTGATTTTTCGGCCCAGCACGTTGTAGATAATCAGATTGACGTGTCGCTCCACGGGCAATTCAAAACGAATCTCCGTACTCGGGTTGAACGGATTGGGGTAGTTTTGTTCGAGTACAAAACTTTGCAATTCATTTTTATTTACTGCCTTAACCGAGGTTACAGATTCCGCACTCCTAAACACGGCATTGCCGTGAGTACCCGCAAAGAGATGACTGTCCATACTCATCAATAGAGAACTAATGCTATGATTTGTCAGTCCAGTATTAATTGTGGTCCAGCTTTCTCCTCCATCTGTTGATTGAAAAGAAGATCTTACCATCTAAATCACCTTCACCAGTCAGNNTTGAAAAACTCCACTCGAGTAGGTGCCTGCGAATAACCCACCAGAGGAATCCGCCGCTAAGGCAGAGATACTGAACTCGGTTAGTCCTTTATTGGTTAGAATCCAATCGCCTCCAGTATCCTTAAAACGGAAAATGCCATCCCGCAGAGTTCCAGCAAAAACGGATCCCTGCGGACCGACAACAAGGGAAGAAATGCTTGTAGTATCCAAACCAATTAGGCTCCATGTTTCACCGTTATCCGTAGATAAGTACACGCCACCCTTTTTATCATATATTGGGTCGGCTTCAACGCCGCAAAATAGATTTCCTTTTGAATCAACGGCAAAAGCACGGATGAGACCCTCAATAGATTCGGTATTCATCCGATTCCAGGAGTCTCCGTCATCTTTAGATCGGTATATTGAACTGCCCGTGCTGGCCAATAAATCTTCTCTTGCATTCAAGCCAAGTGCGGTAATGTTGTCGGGAGTTAGCTCGTTATTTATTTGAACCCAACTTTGGCCATTATCTTTTGACCGCAAAATTCCTTGCCCTAAAGTGGCTACAAAAATATGTCCATTTTCACCAGATACAATATCGTTGATGTCGGGTTGAACGCCTGTTTGTTTCGAGCTCGAATATACCATTTGCCAGCCATGTATGATATTGTCGGTTCGGAAGATTCGGCCGCGTATGGTACCTGCAAAAACATCCCCGGTTAAGTTATTACCCAAAGTGTTGATGTGTGTATGGGTTACTCCTTCATTTATTTTAGTCCAGTTGGTTCCGAAGTCATTGGATCGAAATACGTCTTCTCCGGTCCCGGCATACAAGTTCCCAATGGAATCGACCGCAATCGACTGAATCTGAAATTGCTTAAAACTTGTGTCAAGTTGTGTCCAACTTAAGGCGTTATCTTTTGAGCGAAAGATGCTATTGAAAGAACTTCCAGCAAAAATCATATCTTCAGAATAAAAAGCGATAGCTGTGATAACATCATCTTCAAATCCAAGTAACTCCCATGTTCTGCCATTATTAACCGAACGATATAAACCGGCCTCGTAGACTTTATATCCTGAAGCAAACAGATCACCATTTTCTCTGCTGACAAGAGTAGAAATATCTTTATCTCTTAAGCCGCTAAATCTCCAGATTTTATCTTCTTCTGACCAACGATAGATGCCACGACTCGTACCAGCAAATACAACTCCGTTGGAGTTTATGGTAACTTGTGTTACAATGGAAGGACTCAGGCCGGAATCGATTTTAGCCCATGTTCTGCCTTCATCGCTTGAGCGAAAAACTCCACTTACAGTTGCTGCAGCATAAATCACGTCGTTGGAATCCACGGCAAGAGATGTCACCACTTTATGTAACAAACCTGTCGCTTGCCACATGTTACCGTCATCGTTTGAAAAATAAATACCACCGAGCGTTCCGGCGAATATGGTTCCTTTAGAATTTTCTGTAAACGTGTCAACCTGTTTATTCTTTAAACCATTGTTACTTTCGAACCAAATATTCTCGTTATCTGCTGAGCGAAAAATACCACCTCCTCCAGTGCCTAAAAATATAATACCAGAAGGATTGATGAAGATAGTATTAACCCATCCTCCATACGG
>JABAHS010109989.1_pt1 | contig 11877 bp, 13 predicted proteins | sample 7062111 | NCBI WGS metagenome assembly JABAHS01 (sample SAMN14534600, study PRJNA622989) | marine sediment metagenome | biome: marine biome [ENVO:00000428]; feature: marine pelagic biome [ENVO:01000023]; material: deep marine sediment [ENVO:00002113]; isolation source: pool of 4 deep marine... | reverse complement strand
GCGGCTGATTCCAGAGCGCCGAGGGACGGGAAGTTCCTTGAGATCCTTGGACATTATGATCCGAGAACAGAGCCCAACAAAATAGAGATCAAGAAAGACAGAATTGATGCGTGGGTAAAAAACGGTGCGCAATATTCCGGCAGGGTGCAGAAAATTATTTCTGGTTTATAGAGCTGGTTGAGCTTATACTAGTTTATACATACTATTGCTGTTTTACAGGAGGTTATTGTTATGGAAAAGCACACAGAGCTTATTAGTTACATCGCTAAGTCACTCGTTGATAGTCCTGATCAGGTAGAGGTAAAGGAAGTAATAGGTGAACAAACAACTGTTTTGGAATTAAAAGTAGCACAGGATGATCTGGGCAAGATCATCGGCAAGCAGGGAAAGACCGCCAAGGCCATTAGAACCATCCTTGGAGCTGCTGCTGCAAAGGCTAAAAAAAGAGCGGTATTAGAAATCCTCGAATAACCTTAAGATAAGAAACCTTTCACATGGGGTTTATCCCTTACGGAGTTATTTCAAAGTCACACGGATTGCGCGGTGGGGTGCGTCTTATTATTTACAGTGCAGACCCATCCAACCTGGGCGTCCTGGAATCGGTATATATAAAGGCTGGAGATACCGATAAATTCACCGAGTATAATATTGAGAGCCACTCCCTCTCCGGCAAGCATATAATACTGAATCTTGAGGGAGTACAAAGTATAGAGCAGGCCGACGAATTAAAGGGAAAGGAAGTGTTTGTGCAGGCAGAGCAGCTTGGCAGGAGAGACGAAGATGAATTCTACTACCACGAACTGCAAGGCTTAAGCGTATTTGATAAAGAGAATAATCTGCTGGGAAATGTTATTAAGCTGAACGCCTCAGGCCCGCAGGAGCTTTTGGAAGTAGAGTTAGAAAACGGCAACGAAGCGCTTATTCCATTCGTAGAGCCTATATTGGTAGAAGTTAATATTGAAAATAAAAGAATAGTAGTTGATCCGCCGCCCGGACTCCTGGATTTATAATCACAACCTATTATCAAATCCACCTCTGGACTTTTATATCTTCACAATTAATACTAATTCGTTCTAAAAAAGGTAATAAAACAATAAGTCAGGGACAAAATGCATTTTACTATACTTACACTATTCCCCGAGATGTTTGAATCGGTTTTTTCATCGGGAGTGATTTCAAGAGCCTGCGAGGACGGCCTTTTATCTATCAACACCCATAACATAAGGGACTACTCTCAGGATAAACACAAGATTGTGGATGACAGGCCCTACGGAGGAGGCTCTGGGATGGTAATGAAGCCCGAGCCTATTGCAGCAGCGCTAAAAGATGTCGGAGGGGTGGATGAAAACAGTAAGGTTATTCTTCTAAGCCCCGGAGGCAAGACATTTAACAATGAAATCGCAAAGGAGCTTTCGGGTCATGAAAAGCTCATATTTATATGCGGCAGGTACGAGGGGATAGACGAGCGGATAAAAGAAAAGTATGTGGATTTAGAACTTTCCATAGGCGACTATGTGCTCTCAGGCGGGGAGTATGCCGCAATGGCAATAATAGATTCAGTTGCAAGATACATCCCCGGGGTGCTCGGAAATGAAGACTCTGTAGTTGATGAATCATTCAGCTCCGGGCTTTTGGAATATCCGCAGTACACAAGACCCGAAGAGTTTGAGGGTTCATCCGTACCGGAGATTCTGCTCTCAGGCGATCATAAGAAGATCGATGACTGGAGAAGGCAAAAGAGCATAGAGAAGACTTTTGCTAAAAGGCCCGACCTTATTGACCGAAATATCCTGGAATTAGACGATATAAATACAGTAGACAGCCTTAAGCGAAAACTTAAAAAAAACAGCAATTTGTATATTGCATTAGTGCATTATCCCGTATACAATAAGCAGTTTAATGTTGTAAAAACGTCCTTTACCAATATTGATGTTCTCGATATTGCAAGGGCGGGTAGAACTTATGGGGTTGCAAGTTTTTACCTTGTGCATCCGGTGGCTGAACAGCAGGATTTAATCCGTACCGTGATGGAGCACTGGACAAAGGGTAAGGGGTATGAATATAACACGAGCAGAAAGGAGTCGCTGGAATATACATATATTTCAGAGAGCCTCGAAGATACTATTGAAACGATTGAAAAGACAGAGGGCGTAAGGCCAAAGATTATTGTAACAGACGCAAGGTATAGTGATAAGATGACAGGGTATCTGGAAATGAGAGAGACAATTGAGAATGATCCAAATCCGTTTCTGCTGCTTTTTGGAACTGGTTATGGACTTATTAAGGAAATCATCGAGGGCGCTGATTATAATCTAAAACCGGTGGTTGGAAGTGAAACATTTAACCATCTGTCGGTAAGGAGTGCGGCAAGCATTATTCTTGACCGGCTTTGCGGAGTTAAAATTTAAATAAGGAGATTTAGAAAAGTGGGTATTGTAAGCGAAGTAGAAAAGAATTTAATGAAAGAAAATGTCGAGGAGTTCAGACCCGGTGATACTGTTGCCGTACATTACAAGATTAAAGAGGGTGACAGAGAGCGTATCCAGATCTTTGAAGGAGTCGTGATAGCCAAAAAAGGCGGCGGGCTAAGAGAGACGTTTACAGTAAGAAAAATTTCATACGGTGTTGGAATCGAAAGGATCTTCCCGCTTCATTCTCCGCTTATTGACAAAATAGATGTTAAGCGCCTTGGTAAAGTACGCAGAGCTAAACTGTACTACCTGCGCGGACTTTCCAGAAAAGCCGCTAGAATTCCGGAGAGAACGAAGCCGGATGTGGCAGGGAAGAAGAAGGGGTAGGAATATTTAGTTATTTTTTATACTCAAATTCCAAGTATCTTTCTTGCCAGTGGAGAATCAAGAACTATGTTTTCTCCTAGTAACTCTGCAAATCTTTTGAATCCTTTTTTATCTTCATCAAAAGTTTTGTCTGGCAATTCATAACAGGTAAAAAATTGTTTTTTGTTAGTCAGTTTATAGATTCTATAAATATAGATTTTCTTTTCCTCTTCTCTTACTTCAACTAAGTGATCATATTCTGGCAGTTTCTTTGTCATATTTATAATTATTATCTCATTTGCATAATATCGGGTCAACAATGCTTCTCTAGACCCTAAACCTTTGACCCGAAGACCCTAAATCAGTTTATGTCATTTCGAACCGAAGGGAGAAATCTTTTTTGTTTTTGGATAGACTCTGAAAAAGATCTCTCACTAATTTGAATCCGGCTAGTACTGCTTTAATTATCAGGATATAGACTTCGATCAAGTTAAACCAAACTTTATCTTAACAATAAAGTTTGTGGTTCGAGATGACACAGCATTTTTTTAATTGTTTATTCAATATCTAATCCACAACATTAAACCACTTATCAGGTGTCTTACCCAAAATACCACCGAAGTACTGCTCATCTACTTTTCTGAATTCGAATGCGTTGCACGATTCGGGTGTAATGCAAATAGTTGCGTCACCAGTTGCTTCAAACACACCCCCTACTCCTGGATCATCCTGGCCTTCTTTTGTAAGATAACGGCTTATGATATTTGAGTTAACCTCCTTGGATTTCTCGCCTGCAATAATCTCTGCCGTGCCCACAGCGCTCACCCACCTTTCGTCGCCCTGATGTCTGCGTGCATCAACCATTATCGTAATATTATTTCGCTCTATAATATTTCTGGCCTTCCGAGCATATGAACCTGTTGAAATATAAAACCTGCCTTCATCAAACAGGTACTATACAGGGGTCAGCAGGGGCTTTTATGTTTTATATGAATTGGTGTCAGGAATTCACTGACATTTTGAAGTTATAAAAAGCTTTGGCAAAAAAGTTCAATTTATGTCACCTTAATATTGGCTTAACCCATTTTTTATGTCACTATAACCGACACTAACAATGTTATAAATCGCTCAGCAGATAAATACTCACTTGGTTATTATAATATTAGTACCGCTTCTGAAACTATTAGGACTTGCCATAGAAATCTAAAGGTAATAGAATTGGGCAAAAGCCGTAATAACCGTTTCTTATATGAAGGGTCAGAATCAAGCCTTTTTCTTGTTACACAAATGAAGGAGCAGAGAGAATTGATATTTTTATCAATATTTGTGTATCTAACGGGTCTATCTTAACTAAGTTTTTATCAGTTCTGGTATTTGTATTATCTTTGGGATTACTTAGTTCACCAATTGCGAGTGCTTATACGTTTTCTTTTAAGATTCCCGTTGGTCAGCCTAATTTCATCTCTCCTTTAGGAGTAGCGGTAGCCAGCTCGGATAATATCATCGTGGCTGATATTGATAACAACCGCATCCAAATCTTCGCCCCCTAACAAACATCTTAACCTTCGGAACAAACGGAAACGGTCACGGTCAATTTGCTTCTCCGTTTAATCTTACAACAGACAGCTCCGATAACATAATAATATCAGATTCTGACAACAGTAGAGTAGAGATATTCGATAGTATGGGCAACTTCTTAGATAATTTCGGAAGCTCTGGTAATGGAGACGGAGATTTTGACCATCCAAATGGAGTAGCAGTAGACAGCAACCGCAATTTCTTTGTTGTAGACCTTTTCCTTCATAGGGTACAGAAGTTTGACCCTTCTGGGAACTTTTTACTTAAGTTTGGAACAAATGGTTCTGCAAACGGAGAATTCAGCCTTCCAGTTGGTATTGTAATAGATGCCAGTGATAATCTGTATATTACCGATGCTGGTAATGACAGAGTGCAGAAGTTTGATAACAACGGAAACTTCATAAGCTTGTTTGGAGTGCCAGGAACAGGAAACGGTGAGTTTGGACAGCCACTGGGTATAGCATTAGACCCAAGTGGAAACATACTAGTAGTAGATTCTATTAATGACAGGGTACAGCTGTTTGATCTAGATGGTAACTATTTAGACCAATTTGGAACATCGGGTGCAGGACTGGGAGAGTTTACAAACCCACAGGGAGTAGCAGTAGATGATTTTGGAAACATTATAGTAACAGGTAGTGATGTTTTAACTTAAACGGCGGTGGGCTTCACAGGGCACAGATATTTGATAGTAGTTTTAACTTCTTATACAGGTTTGGAAGCAGGGGAAATATAGAAGGACTGTTTAATGAACCAATAGGTGTAGTAGTTAACAGTTTAAACGTCGTAATCATAGCTGATACAAACAACAATAGGATACAGGTCTTTTCACAGGACTATCTGCCAACAGGAGTAGTACCACCAAATGCAGGACCTCCACCTGATTCAGGACCACCGGCAGGTAGAGGAAGACCGTCATTTGAATAAAGCGTTGAAAAAGCAAATAAAGCATTTATGTCAGTGAATCACTGACTTTTGTGTAGTATTTTTACTGTACTTTTACTGTACTTATTTGTTATAGTTTCGTTATACTTATGTTAAACCATTTAATTCTCCAGAACTTCACCAAAACTGCACATTTTCCGTCCTTTTTTATAGAGTAAAGAAAGTAAAGTAATTCACTTTTTTTACTGACTCTATAAACTCTAATAATTACGTTTTTTACTGAGTAGAAAAAGTCGATTAATTGTCCTTTTTTTACTGAGTGTAAAAACTGTAAAAATTAGTGCACAAGGGTCAAACCCTCAAGTAATGGGTTAATTGCCCTTAAAGGCTTTATTTGCAGGTATTTTGCCATACTCTTGCCCTACTTTTACCCTACCAATTTTGTGTATTTTATGTACTTTGTGTACTACTCAAGCAATCATTTTGGCATAATGAAAAAACTAGCAATACAGATAATCATATTGTTTTAAAATCCCTTAATTTTATATGTCACAGATGAAGACAAATAACATGAGCAAATGTTTTACAAACATAGTATAATTACTTCTGATGTGCGGACGATTTACTTTATATGATAATAAAGACGTATTAGAAGATGAATTTGAAGTTGAAATTCAGCCGGAACTATTAACTGCAAGCTACAATATAGCACCTACTCAAAACTCCTTAGTTATCTACACGGAAGCCGATAGAAGAGTGTGTAATTCAATGCGCTGGGGACTTGTGCCTTACTGGTCTAAAGATATTAAGATCGGTTATAAGATGATAAACGCAAGAGCAGAAACAATTGATGAAAAAGGCAGCTTTAAAAAACCATTAAAGGATAAAAGATGTCTTGTTCTTACCAATGGATTCTATGAATGGCAGAAAGTCGATAGCAAAACGAAGATTCCATATTTTGTAAGACTCAAAAACAAAAAGCCTTTTAGTTTTGCAGGTTTATGGGATCATTGGGAAAAAGAAGGGAATGACTTATACACTTTCACTATTATTACTACAGATGCAAACAAGCTCATGGAGCCTATACATGACCGCATGCCTGTGATTCTGGATAAAGAAGGAAGCTATAAGTGGCTTGATCCCGTCCTTAAAGATGCTAGGACTTTAAAAGGTTTACTAAAACCATATCCATCAGAAGAAATGGAAGTTTATGAAATATCCAAATATGTGAACACTCCTAAGAACAATTCGGCTGATTGCATAAAACCCGTGTGATATAAGAAATGAAAAATAACAATCAGGAACTTAATGAGAGATTAATGCTGAATAGAATAAGGGTATATTATGAGTACTTTGGATGTGATATGAGTAGTGTATGCAATGATGTGATCAAGGAGAGACTAGCAAGACAAAATATCTCGATAGCTGATGCTGAAAATAGACTGAGACTAATTCAGGAATTAATTAGAGATTATTTAAAGAAAAAAACTCCTAAAAATCAGGTGAAGAAGTTTGTATTATAATCTTCAATGGTGTTTTTTAATTTATTAAAATAATTCATATAAAAATCATAACCCAAACTTCTTCACTTACTTGTGTTTGTGCTCCTTTGATACATGATAGTAGATCATTGTGATATATATTTTAAATTCAAGAAAAGATTGAGATTTAAAGCAATAATTAGGAGTTATAGACACCTATTTGGATACTAAAGCAAGATTCTGATAAAAGGCTATGTGTATGATGAACACATAATTCACTGTAATAATTGAAATTATATTGGTGGCGGCGGGAGGACTCGAACCTCCGACAGGCGCCTTATGAGAGCTAATTATTTAGATTGTGTTAATTCGAGTCTCAAAGTTTTAAACTGAGAAAATCCTTTAAAATAAGTACATTAGACAGCTTTATAATATGATTGAGTTGTGTTTGATTGAGATTTGATGATTAAAAGCGAGAGCAAAACTGTAGCAAAAACTGTAGCAATGAATTTCCATCCGTGTGGTTAACAATCGACACTTTGAATTTGTTGGATTTGTTATTATAGAATGTTAGCTCAGCTAGCAGAGCGGGTGACTGTTAATCACTTACCACCCATTTGTGCTTAATTGAGTCTTGAAGTTTTATCCAGAGATTTTCCTTTAAACACGACCCTTTTCGTAGTATTCTATTAATTATTGGTTGGTGTTTTGTAGAGCTTAATTGATTAAAAACGTGTAGCCAACCGTAGCCAAAACCGTAGCCAAGAGATTTATAAATAATTTATTTAATCAATTATGTACGTAACTTCTTGTAGTTACTGTATTTTATTTATACATCAAAAAAAGTTTTTGACAACCACAATATATTGTGTTTGAATGATTATTAGAGTACAACATAGCATAAATTATATAAGCTGATTAAAAGGAGGAAATGTTACTAATTTTGTCTTTATATATGTAACACATATAAATTAGTAACCTTATATTTACAATTGACATCAAGTAATAAGCAAATTATTGCTATGCTGTGCTTTTCTCTCTAAGATTGGCAACCCTTAACGTATTATTCCATAATATAAACAATCCATAAGAAATAAGCTCAGCATAGCCTCCAAAAATATCATATTATGGAGGTTTCCATGGAAAACCAACTATTGTGGGACTCCGAAACCACTCGAAAGAAGATCGGGAAATCAAAATACGGGATGCAGTGGCTTATACGTAAAAGAGCCATAGACGGTATGGTACGGATTGGAAGGAAGATATATTTTGACCCCGTGGATGTGATGAAATGGATTGAGAAAAATAAAATCAAAACAGGGGGCAAAGAGTGAAACTCAGAGAAAGAAGGCAGAAGAGTGCTGCAACACTCTCCCGCCCTACAAAACGTAATTACACTAAACAAAACTTACCAGAAACTCAAGAGAGTGTCTATGAGCCGTTTAATCAAATCATAGTCAAACTGGATGGAATCCCGGTTTATGAAATCCATCAAGGTCATAATTATATATTCGGCTATTCCTTTACACTCAACAGAAAACTATGTAAGCACGAGCTGCTTGCCATATTGAGGGAGTTGAACTATAAATTATAGCAACCATGCAGATACAGCAATACCTTCCACAATAAACAATGTTCATGATATTGCTACCGCTTTCTCAAGAATATTTGCAGGTAGAAAAGACTGCTATGGGAGTTTGAAGGGTGCATGTATAAGAAAAAGTATAGAAAGTACTCATCTTGAAAATCACTTAAATGGAATCGAATCCCTGGGGTGTTACCCCTTGCTAGATAACGGTACTTGCCACTGGGCAGTTATAGATTTTGATTTTAAAAGTGATGAGAACAGAGTACAAGTGGCAGAGGAACACTCTAAAGAATTTGCAGAGGAACTTAAAAAGTATGGAATAAAAGATGTTTGGTTTGAGCGAAGCAAATCAAGCCTTGTTCACCTTTGGATATTTTTTAGTAAACCTGTAGAAGCAAGGAAAATAAGGAAAGTATTGGCTTGTATTGCAGATAAGTTAGGGCTTAAGGTTTCAAATGGGTCTGTAGAGATATTTCCGAAGCAGGATCAGCTGCAAGAAGGACAAGTAGGTAATTATGTTCATCTCCCGTATTTTAATGGCTTAAATAATAATTCTTTAAAGACTAGAGCCATGCTTGATCCTGAGACTTTTGAACATATTCCGCTCTACGAATTTATTGAAAGGGCTAAGGGCAGTTTTATTCATCCAGAGGTTATAGATGCAGCATTTCAGCAAGTAGTTAAAAATGAATCTATACCTAGTGATGGAACAGACCTTAATTCGTTAAATTCGTACCCTGACACAAAATCAATAATAGAAATTATAAAACCATACTGGAACGAAGGGCAAAGACAGGAATTGTCCTTGTGCTTGACAGGCTTTTTGTCTAAGCAGGGATTATCCTGGGATCGGAGGGATTATCCTGGGATCGGATAGAACAGGTAATTAACAAACTATGTTTAAGTACTGGAGATACTGAAACAAGGCAGAGACTAGCTTCAATCAAAACAACTTATAATAGGGTTAACAATGGTAATGACGTAAAAGGTTATTCCGGGCTTTCTGATATGCTGCATCCAGATGATTTGGGGAAGCTAAACAATATATTCAGACCTAAAAGAATAGAAATTAATTATCCAAATCCTTTAAACGAGAAAGCCTATTACGGACTTGCAGGGGAAGTAGTAAAGCTAATTTTGCCACATTCAGAAGCTGATCCTGTAGCCTTACTGATAAATTTTCTAACTTGTTTTGGAAACATAGTTGGTAACACCCCACACTTCAAAATCGGGGCAGACAAGCACACTATGAGACTGTTTTCGGTACTTGTAGGGGAGTCAGCAAAGGCACGTAAGGGACACAGTTACGGCTTTATAGAGCATATATTTAAGGCTACTGACGAAGATTGGGAAAATAGATCACAATCAGGCCTATCTACTGGAGAAGGGCTTATATGGGCTGTAAGAGATCAGATTGTAAAGAAAAGACCTGTAAAAGAAAAAGGTACAGGCAGGATACTGGATTATGAAGATGTAATAGAGGATGAAGGAGTAAAAGATAAAAGACTATTAGTATTGGAATCGGAATTTGCTTCCGTGCTAAAAGTGGCAAATAGAGAGGGAAACATTCTATCTCCTGTAGTTCGTCAGGCATGGGATAAAGGAAACTTGCGGACACTAACAAAAAACTCACCATCTAAGGCTTCAGATACACACATCTCAATTTTAGCTCATATCACACGAGAAGAACTTCTTAGATATTTAAACAAGACTGAAACAAGCAACGGTTTTGCAAATAGGTTTCTATGGCTTTGTGTGAAAAGATCGAATATCCTGCCTTTTGGTGGAGATTTTGATAAAGTAAATACTGCACCCCTGATACTTAAATTAAGACAGGCTATTGAGTTTGCAAGCAGTGTTGAAAGAATCACATGGGCAGAAGAAACAAAACCGCTATGGGGAAAGATTTATCCAACACTATCAGAAGGCAGAGCAGGTCTAATAGGCTCATTAACAGCACGAGCAGAAGCATATGTAACCCGGATAGCTTGTATCTATGCATTATTAGACATGTCGCAGGAGATCAGAATAGAGCATCTTGAAGCTGCACTAGCTTTATGGGATTACAATGAGGCTTCTATAAAATACATATTCCAAAACAAGATAGGTGATCCTTTAGCTGAGAAAATCCTGCAACTTTTATCTGAAAACCAGAATGGGCTTTCAAAGACAGATATTAGTAACAGCCTAGGTAGAAATTACAGTGCTGATCAAATCAGTACATCACTGTCAATTCTTGAATCACTGGGTTATGTAACAACCTTATTAGTTAAAACAGAAGGCAGACCCAAGGAAATATGGAAATTAATTTGAAAACTATGTACGAAAAAAACGAATTATACGAATTAAGTACCCCTTTATTCGTTTATTTCGTTTAATTCGTACTACATTTTGAGAAAAATCATGGGATATTTACAACTGTTAGAAAACATCAAGAAAGATTCAGCAATTAGTAATAAATCATATCAAGATAAGATTGATATAGATATGATACCCAACATATCGCTTGCAGATTTTAAGAAAAGAAACATGGGTGTTCTTGTATATTCAGAATTCTTGCAAGACGAAGTATGGTTTTGTAGCAATGATGATATGGCAAAGAAAATAAAAAATGATGATAACGATGCTACAACCTATACGGCTGATGAATTGTTAGAAATGATTAAGCTTAATCCAAGCCCGGAGGGATTAAAGAGCATACATGAAGCGAAGAAATGCTTTAAAAATTCAAAAATTATGTAAAGTAATCATGGCGTATAATATGGAAAAGAAAGTTAAACCACAACATATAATAACAAATCTCAATTTTGATCCTGATTATGACGTGTATACAGGATATGCTGAGTGCCCATACTGCGGTTACGAAACTTTAATTGAATTTTGTGATACACATAGAAACCTTACAGATTCAGATGTATTGAAGTGTCCTGATTGCAACTTTATGGACAGATGTAAACATTTTAACTATATCGAAAATGATACAATCACCTTTTCTAAGAACTCATATATAAATAAAAAGAAGGATAGCTTCATTGTCTTAGCACCGGGAGTAGGATCATTTAATAGATTACACACTTTTATAAATTATATTCCTGTTTTTAATGATGCTGAATATTGGCACTATCTAAGAGAGGCATATCAATATTCTGATAATACCTATTATGCTCGACACTATCTGCGGGCCTTGTTTTCTACATCAAAACCTTATAGAAATAGAGGACTCATGAAAAGAACTGAACTAAACTATTTAAAACGACTGCCTGTAAAAATAAATGTATACAGAGCAATGACGGTTGAAGAAGCAGAATCCGGTACATATAATGTTAGCTGGACACTTGATTATGACAAAGCAAAATTTTTTAAAGATGATTATAATCGCAACCATGCTACAGAAGATAAAGAAAAGACTATTGTAGAATTAGAAATAGATACAAAGAATGTCATAGCCTATTGGGATGGCAGAGAAGAACAGGAAATAATTAATGTGCTCAACAAACAATCAAGTCTGCCTGTAGATGAAATAATGAAGGATGCAGTGGAGCAGAACAAATATAATAAAAATGAACTG
>JABAHS010083278.1_pt1 | contig 11879 bp, 13 predicted proteins | sample 7062111 | NCBI WGS metagenome assembly JABAHS01 (sample SAMN14534600, study PRJNA622989) | marine sediment metagenome | biome: marine biome [ENVO:00000428]; feature: marine pelagic biome [ENVO:01000023]; material: deep marine sediment [ENVO:00002113]; isolation source: pool of 4 deep marine... | reverse complement strand
CTTGTCTACGAGTTTTCTCTTAAACAGAGAACTCATCATGCCTCTCAAAGTGGCCCCTATATCCTCTATAGGATGATCTTCACCCTCTTTTAGAAGCCTGTTATAGTTGGGTCTTCCGTTCTTATTCTCTTCAATCCACTCGTTTGCAAACTCACCAGACTGGATTTCAGAAAGGATTTTTTTCATTTCCTGCTTTACGCTGTCATTAATTACCCTTGGGCCTCTGGTGATGTCTCCATATTTAGCGGTGTCGCTTACAGAGTAGCGCATATTCGCAATTCCGCCCTCATATATGAGGTCTACAATCAACTTTACTTCATGCAGACACTCAAAGTAAGCCATTTCCGGCGGATATCCCGCTTCTGTAAGGGTTTCAAACCCTGCGGTTATAAGTGCAGATATACCTCCGCACAGCACGCTCTGCTCACCAAAAAGATCGGTCTCTGTTTCATCTTTAAATGTGGTTTCGATAATACCTGCATGCCCTGAGCCTATTGATGCCGCATATGCAAGACCTATATCTTTAGCTGTTCCCGAGGGATTATTTTCCACTGCTATTAGAGCCGGCACTCCGCCGCCAAGAGTATATTCGTTTCTAACCGTATGACCCGGAGCCTTAGGGGCTACCATAAATACATCAACTCCATCTGGAGGAACAATCTGTTTGTAATGAATATTAAAACCATGGCTAAATCCAATAGCGTTTCCAGGCTCGAGGTTATCTTTTATCGATTCATCATAAATACCTTTTTGGCTGGTATCCGGGGCAAGAATCATCATAATGTCCGCCGCTTTGGAAGCATCTGCTACGGTCATTACATCAAACCCTGCGTTTTTGGCCTTATCCCAGCTGCTCCCACCCTCTCTTAAGCCTACAACAACGTCCATCCCGCTCTCTTTTAGGTTTAGCGCATGCGCATGCCCCTGACTTCCATAACCTATTATGGCAATTTTTTTACCCTTTATTATGTCTACATTAATATCGTCGTTGTAATAAACCTTCATCTATTTATTTCTCCTTCTTATTATTTTGTAAGTCTCTTATAAGCGCAACGGTGCCTGTCCTGGCTATTTCTTTTATTCCCAGTGGAGTTAACAGCTCGATAAACGCACCGATCTTCTCTTTATCCCCGGTAAGTTCAAGCATGTAGTTTTTCTTTCCCACGTCAACAACCTTTGCCCTGAATATATCTACTATCCTGAGAACTTCTGCCCTTGTATTTTTATTTGTTTCAACCCTAACTAGAACCATCTCTCGTTCTACTCTTGTTTTTTCGGTGACGTCATCCACCTCAATAACATTTACCATGTTATTGAATCTCTTTGTAACATGCTCAATAACATGGGGGTCACCGCTTGTAACAAGCGTAATCCTGGATGTGTCCGGCTCCAGGGTCTCTGCTACACACAGGCTTTCAATGTTAAACCCTCTTGCACTGAACATACCGGCTATTCTAGACAGAACCCCGGACTCATTATCCACAAGTATAGAAATAGTATGTCTCAAAAATATTTCCTCCAAATCTTCTTAATAATCGCGGGAGATTAAAAATGTGTAACCAATAAAAAGAGCATTGTAAAGAGGCCTTTAAGCTACATCCACCGGATCCATAATCATTTCATCCATAGCGCCTCCGGGAGCTATCATTGGATATACCATTTCTTCACAATCCACCATAACCTCTAAAAGCACTACTCCTTCCATATTGAGAGCTTCTTTAAATGTAGGCTCTACCTGATCGGGCTTGTCTATCCTCATTCCCTTAGCGCCAAAAGCTTCGGCAAGCTTTACGAAATCAGGGAGTACTTCGAAGTAAGAAGCTGAATAATTTTTCTCAAAGAACATGGTCTGCCACTGCCTTACCATGCCATGATGTCTGTTATTAAATACAACAATCGTCAGATCAAGTTTATGTTCTAATGCAGTTGCAAGCTCCTGCGTGTTCATCTGAAAACTGCCGTCACCGCATACTGCAATAACCCTTTCGTTTTGTTTTGCAAACTTAGCGCCCATGGCAGCAGGGAAGCCAAAACCCATCGTTCCCAGACCGCCTGAGTTTATCCATGTTCTTGGTCTGTTAAATCTATAAAACTGCGCAAGCCACATCTGATGCTGGCCTACATCCGAGACAATAATAGCATCACCGTTTGTAAGGTTTGATAAAGTATCTATTGCATAACTTGTCTGAATCTTTTCATCATGTTCATGCGGATTTAACGGATGAAGCCTCTGCCATTCCTTAATGGTCGAAAGCCACTGTTTTCTCTTAGGTTTAAAATTTGCCGGGATGAGCTTGTTCATTTCTTTTAGTACATACTTAGCATCTCCAACTATCGGGCAGTCAACCTTAATGTTCTTTTCAATGGATGAGGGATCAATATCAATGTGTATTACTTGAGCATTTGGCGCAAACTTTGCAAAATTTCCGCCGGTTGCCCTGTCATCAAATCTGCCGCCAATGGAGATCACAAGATCAGACTCATGAACAGACATATTGGCAGCATAAGAGCCGTGCATTCCAAGCATGCTAATATAAAGCGGATGGCTTGCAGGAAAAGCGCCAAGCCCCATAAGGGTTAAATTCACTGGAATCTGCAGTTTTTCAACAAACTTTATAAGCTCTTTTGTAGCTTCTGAGATCATAAGACCTCCACCGCCGTATATAACAGGCCTTTTTGCCTTGAGGATCATGTCCATTGCGCGCTTAATCTGTTTGGGGTCACCCTTAACCTTGGGCTTATAGCCCCTCAGGCTTACTTTTTCTGGAATAAAAAGCTCGTCTTCGCCTATTAACACATCTTTTGGCATATCTACTAGCACTGGGTTTGGCCGTCCGGTGGTAGCAATATGAAAAGCCTCTTTCATTGCCTTTGGAAGATCATACGTCTTTCTTACCAAGAAATTGTGTTTAGTGCAGGGCATCGTGATACCAATGTGGTCTGCCTCCTGAAAAGCGTCGCTTCCAAGATACTCTGTAGGCACCTGTCCCGTAAATACGACTACCGGCGAAGAGTCCATCTGTGCAGTAGCTATACCGGTTACAGTATTTGTAGCAGCGGGGCCCGAAGTACACAGAACAACCCCTGGTTTTCCTGAAGCCCTTGCATAGCCGTCTGCCATATGGGTTGCGCCCTGCTCGTGTCTTGCAAGCACGTGGGTAATGTCGCCTAGATACTTGGTCATCACGTCATAGACCTTAAGCACATAACCTCCGGGCAGCCCGAAGACCACGTCTATCCCCTCGTGTTTAAGAGTCTCAAAAAACATTTCCGCACCAAGCATTCTAGCCATTTAATGTAAAACCTCCTGAATTAAAATATCTTTTTATACTATTTATTATGCTGCTTTATTTTCTGCTGCATCTTATCCTTAAGAGCTAATTTTAGTTTTTTAAGCTGCTTAATCTCAAGCTCTTCAGCCGTAGACAGATTTTCTTTTATCTCCAGAATAGCAACTTTTTCATCAAGCTGTCTGTGTTCAGAAAATAAATTTTTAAACTCCTCATCCTCTTCCAATAATTTTTGTACCAGATTATCATCTGCCATTTTATCACCTCTTATACTCTATTAATTCGGCATCAGCCTCTCTTATATATTTGGGTACAAGCGTATTTACTTCATCCCTTTTTGCCTTCTTAAAACTATCAACGCCCAATATTGCGCAGCTTGATGCACGAGGACTACGCATGTGTCCGGGTGCAAAAAGCACAAGACCGTTTATTCTATCCATAAAAGTTGATTTATTCAAATTTAATACATCACCAATTAACACAATTTTTTCATTTTTTTGTTCTATGCTTGTGCAAAGGTCATCCATGCTTATAATTATATCGTCATTTACTCTTTCTAACCCACCTAAAGTATATCTAAAAAATGCAGAATATAACTGCCTTTTTTTTGCATCAACAATACTGCAGATTGGATAAGGGGTAATTAGTGAATTAAAAGCTAAACACTTTAGAGTAGATACTCCGGTAAGGGGTAAATCAAGAGAATATGCAAGCCCCTTGGCAGCAGAAATTCCAACCCTGAGAGAAGTATAAGACCCGGGCCCCTCAGATACGGCGATTCCTTCCAGATCAGTTTTCGTAAGCCCTATAGTACTAAGAAGATTCTTTACTGATGGAATAATTTGCGATGAATGCTTGAGTCCTCTGTCAAAAAAGAGCTCACCCAATATTTTATCATCTTCTGCTACAGCTACACTCCCGCAATAAGAAGATGTTTCTATTCCCAGTACTATCATTAACTAACTACTATAACTATATATTAAGCTGCTTACTGAGCCTGTATAGGCTCGTCCATTCTTCCAAGAGAAGCAGATCCGGAGCTGATACCCTTGATCCTTAGGTCGAGGTCGTCTTTGTTAGTAGCCTGTCTCATGGCTTCTTCATAAGTAATAAGCTTCTGCCTGAAAAGATTATACAGGCACTGATCAAATGTCTGCATACCATAGTGCAGATGGCCCTCTTCAATTGCCTGCCTGATTTCATTTGTTTTTGTAGGATCGGCAATACAGTCCTTGATCCTGGAGGTTGCAAGCAGTACTTCTACCGCTGGAACCCTGCCCTTTCCATCTGCCTGAGGCATAAGCCTCTGTGATACAATTGCCTTTAGCACCTGAGAGAGCTGATACCTGATTTGATTTTGCTGACTTGCCGGAAATACCGCAAGCATACGGTTAATCGTTTCCTGCGCATCCAGGGTATGAAGCGTTGTAAACACCAGGTGACCGGTTTCAGCCGCAGCAGTAGCAATCTCGATTGATTCCAGGTCACGCATCTCACCAATAAGGATAACATCAGGATCTTCACGAAGAGACGCCCTCATTGCATTTGAGAATGAAAGAGTATCAATCCCAACCTCTCGCTGGTTAATATAACTTTTTTTGTCTCTGTGCGTGTACTCAAGAGGATCCTCAATCGTAATGATATGCGAAGCCTTTTTTGCATTGATATTATCGACCATTGCGGCAAGAGAAGTAGACTTACCACTACCTGTTGTACCCGTAACAATAACAAGCCCCCTGTCTTCCATGCTTATTTTATCCAGAATTGGAGGCAGATTTAAATCATCGAATGATAAGATGTTGTATGGAATGGCCCTTATTGCCATAGATACCTCACCACGCTGCTGGTAAACATTTACCCTGAAGCGAGATACATCGGGGATATTATAGGCAAGGTCAATATCAAAAGTTCTTTCAAATCTCTCTATTTGATTCTTATTCATTACAGATGAATAAAGACTCTTCATAATATTAGCATTTATAACCGGCGCTTCTTTCATAAAGTGCAGCTTACCGTTTACCCTGAACACCGGTACGCTGTCTGTTTTTAAATGAATATCCGATGCGCCGACTTTAAGCGCAGCCTTAAGTAAATCATCAATGTTTAAACTAGCCATTTAATCCTCCTCCCTACTTTCCGGCTTTTTAGACAAACCGCTCTTTTCATAAATCTCTAAAATCAGCTTTTTCATAATTTGCGGATTTTCTATTAAAAATTTTCTTGCGTTTTCCCTACCCTGGCCAAGACGCTCACCATCATAAGAAAACCATGTACCGCTTTTTTCTACGACATTGTGTTTTACTCCAATATCTATAAGCTCGCCTGTATATGAAATACCTTCGCCGAAAATAATATCAAACTCAGCGTCTTTAAACGGCGGGGCTACCTTGTTCTTAACAATTTTAACCCTTACCCTGTTACCGGTGATGTTGTCTCCATCCTTTATTGAGCCTATCCTTCTGATTTCAAGCCTTACAGAAGAATAAAACTTAAGCGCATTTCCTCCGGTAGTGGTCTCGGGGTTCATATAGGAAGGAACTCCAATTTTCATTCTTATCTGGTTTATAAAAATAACAATCGTTTTTGATCTGTTTACCGTAGCAGTGATTTTTCTAAGAGCCTGTGACATGAGCCTTGCCTGAACTCCTACATGGGCATCACCCATCTCACCCTCAATTTCAACCCTGGGAGTAAGCGCCGCTACTGAATCGAGAACTATTACATCAATGGCTCCGCTCCTTACAAGCGTATCCACTATCTCTAAAGCCTGCTCCCCAAAATCAGGCTGTGAAACCAATAGGTCATCTACTTTCACACCCAGTCGTGCTGCATAAGTGGGATCCAGAGCATGCTCGGCATCAATAAATGCTGCGACTCCGCCCTGCTTTTGAGCCTCTGCAATTACATGCAGCGCAATAGTGGTCTTACCGGATGATTCAGGCCCGTAGATTTCCGTTATCCTTCCCCGCGGGATTCCGCCGACACCAAGTGAAAGATCAAGCCCTATTGATCCCGTGGATACCGCAGAGACCTCCGGCATGATCGCATCTGAACCAAGGCGCATTATTGATCCCTTGCCAAACTGCTTTTCAATAGAAGAAATCGCAAGCTCTATGGTCTTTTCTTTTTCTTCCAAACTCTTTTTATCTATTTTATCTGCTGTTTGCTGCATTTTATCTCCCTATAGACTATAGATTATACATAATTTAATAGAAACTTCCTAATCATATCCAGACACTGAGTAGACGTAATAAGTTTAATCTGTTCCCTGTCACCATGATAACTGAATTTTTCTGAAATTATATCCCCATTTTTTGACGCAAGTGAAATATGAACCGTTCCCACCGGTTTTTGCTCAGTACCCCCGCCCGGGCCTGCTATTCCGGTAATTGCCACCCCGATATGGGAGCCGGATAAATCCAATATACCCTTTGCCATTGCCTCTGCCACATGAGTGCTTACCGCTCCATGGTTTTGAATGAGGAGTTTACTCACGCCGAGATCATTTATCTTTGATTCATTGCTGTAGCAGACAACGGCTCTGTTAAAATATGCTGAGCTTCCCGCAACATTAGTAATCCTGTGAGATACAAGCCCTCCGGTACAGGACTCGGCAAGAGATATATTCATGCCGCTTTCTAGCAAAAGATGGCCTGTGACCTGCTCCATAGTAATGTCCGATTCTGCAAATATGTAGCTGCCCAGCTCAGATCTGATCTCTTCTGCCAATACATTTATCTTGTGGCTTATTTCTTCCTCCGATTTTCCATCCGCAACGAGCCTCAGATGAACCTCCGGAAAATGAGATCTATAACCAAGATAAACCCCATTTCTGTCTAAATCCTGTACTTTAAGCGCTACCTCAGATTCTTTAAGACCAAATGTTTTAATGAGCAGAGTCTTTGTTTTTGTACTATCTGCAAATCTGGAAGTTAAATCCTCTAAAACAAACCCCTGCATCATGGGTTTAAATTCTCTAGGTACTCCAGGCAGAAAATAATAAATTGTGTTTTCGCATTCATAGTAAAACCCGGGCGCCGTGCCCACGGGATTATCTATAGCTTTGCTTCCGGCCGGCAGCAGGGCAGGTTTTTTGTTTATTTCCAGAAGCTCCCTTTTTCGGTCGGCAAATATTTTCTTTATCATCTCCAAAGCCTGAGGGTTTTCTGTAAGTTCGGCACCTAAGTGCTTTGCTGCCACCTGTGCTGTTAAATCGTCTTTAGTAGGCCCCAGGCCTCCTGTGACAATAACTACATCTGCCCTTGCGTGAGCATTGCTAAATGCCTGCAGGATATCCTCTTTGTAATCTCCAACCGTGCAGTGATATTTTACTTCAAATCCGTGGTCTGAAAGGAGTCTGCAAACCCAGTGGGAGTTTGTATCAACCGTAAGCCCGCTTAGAAGCTCATTTCCTGTAGTAATTATCTCTATTTTCATAAGAATCTAATAAATCCTTATAAATATCTGCATTATTATATTTGCATATATCCCCGCAAGCACATCATCGAGTACTATTCCGTATCCACCCTTTATTTTTTCAATCTTTCTTATAGGGTATGGCTTTGTGATATCGAGCACCCTGAATAAAAACAACCCCACTATTACATTTACCCATGTAAATGGGATTAAAATCATCGTGAAAAGATACCCGCATACCTCGTCTATTACTACATGAGAGGGGTCTTTTTTGTTGTATATATCCACAGCTAAAGATGACATATATATAGAAATCGCCGTGAATATTAACACAAATACTATATATAAGGGAAAAGTAAGTTTGGTTAACAAGAAAAACAGGACTATTGCGCCTGCGGTTCCTGCGGTTCCGGGCGCAATGGGAGAATTGCCCAGAAAAAAAAATGTTACATATAGCCTAATTAAAAAATCTGTCTTGATAATTTATCCCTTCGTGCTTAAGAAGCTTTTTCTTATAATTTATACCACAAGAATAGCCCCCAAGACCAGTCTTTGAAACAACCCTGTGACATGGGATTACTATTGGAAGCGGGTTTGCCCCCACGGCATTTCCTACAGCACGGCTGGAATTTGGCCTTCCAATCTTATTTGCAATATCTTTATAAGTTACTAACTTGCCAAAAGGAATTTTTAGAAGCTCCTTCCAAACGCTTGTTTGAAATTTCTTGCCAGTTTCTAAATTAAGTCTGTAACTAAATTTTTTTAAGTCACCGTCAAAATATGATTTTAACTCATTCAAAACTGGCAGAGACTCGCCGGACTGGGCTAAGACAGCGGCTTTATTTTTAGCCCTGAACTCCTTAAAATTCTCTGTGCCTAATATCAGATTAGATAATACCCCGGAATTTGTAATGACATAGATATCCCCAAGATTGCTATTTAACTTTGTATATGAATACATGACTACCTCCCCCAATCCAGAATAAAATTCAAACCTGCTCAAAAGTGAATTATTACATTTTCAGATAAAGCTTCAAATCAATAATCACTGCAGATTTTCATACAGGCTCTTAAGCACCTCGGACGAGTGCGATTTTTTAAGTTTGAGAATAGTCTGTTTTTCTATCTGCCTTATTCTTTCTCTGGTAAGGCCAAATTTCTGACCTATATAATCAAGAGTAAATGAATCATCATACCCAATACCGTATCTCATTTTGATCACTTCTCTTTCCCTTGTCGTAAGATCAACAAGCGCATCATGAACATTTTCCGGTATTGAGATATTATCAATCTCGGCATCCTGAAAAACCTGATTATCATCTTTTAACAGGTCTACATAGCTTGTTGATTCGCTGTTATAAAGAGTGGAGTCGAGGCTTATTACTTCATTCCCCGTCCTTATAACACTCTTTATTCCATCAACTGAAATATTGAGTATTTTAGATATTTCCTCAGCAGAGGGGTCTTTGCCCTTTTCTTCTTTGAGTTTGATAAATGTCTGCCATATCTTCCCTGATTTTTCGAGCAGATATGACGGCACTTTTACGGTTCTCGTCTGATTAAAAATGGCCCTGCTTATTGACTGATTTATCCACCAGACCGCATAGGTAGAAAACCTGTAACCCTTTGTATAATCAAACTTTTCTACTGCTCTTATAAGGCCTATATTTCCTTCCTGAATAAGGTCTAAAAATGAGGCCCCCTTTCCAACAAATCTCTTGGCTATGCTTGCTACAAGCCTTAAATTGGAGTTAATAAACCTGTTTCTAAGATTATTTTTGAATTTACCGTAAGCATGAATAATATGTTTGTTCCTAACCGCACGTTTGTTGAGTTCCCTTTTGTGCTTTTGGGCCTTTAAGCTTCTTTCAGAGTTGCTGCACTCACAAACCTTCTTAATTTTTACGTCACTTACAGACTGGGAGTAAAAAGAAATCTTGTTTTCACAGTTTTGCATAAGCGCAGAAAGTATAAGCTCCTGCTTGGGTTTTAGCAGGGTTTCAAGACTCACATCCTTAAAATAATCATTAATTAAGATATTATCTTTTTCATTATACTGAGGGCTTAAACCGGCAGTTTTAGTATTTAACTTCTGGTTTGCTTTACCGATCTTGAATGAATTATCACGGCTTAACTCAAATTCATTGTACTGGTTTTCCTCTGTAGCTGTACTGAAATCGTTTTCATCATACATAACATCCCTCTTTTACTGCTTTAATATTTCGATGTTTCAAAACTGATAGAGATGCAAAACTCTATTTAAAAATATTAACTAATTTACTTAAAAAAAGTTTCAAATAATTTAAAAATTAAGTAAATTACTTATTGAATAGGTCTATTAGAGCTCTGCCCTGAAGCATTTTCGTAGATTTCGTTCCATTTCTGAAACAGAATTTTTATAGAAGTATTAGCTTTTTCATACTCTGATTGTTTAAGAAGCTCGGTAAATGCGGCCAGTTCACCCACGCTTTTCTCATTATCAAGGGTATAAGCATGGATAAAAGTGCATATATCTCCATAATTTAGGATAATATGACCCGAACTATCATAAACGGACAGCAGACCGAGCAGCTGATCACAGCCGCTAATCAGGCCGGTTAAAATACTAATAATTTCAGACTCTTTAATATCATCGGGAACAGAGTTTATGGTTTGTTCAAACAAAGTCTTTGCAGACTGCACCCTATCCAGGCCATTTTGAAGCTTGGTACTATAATAAACAGCATTAAAACCCCAGTGAGAAAACAGCGATTTTCTTTCATCCTCTGTGAATAGCAAAAACCATTCTATAGGTATTATATTTTCAATGTATATGAGGTTATTATGAGTCTCAGACTCAGCAGGTGCAATATAATACCTCCCTTCTTCATCACTAATAAAAAAACAGTCTTTTACCTCTGATGGATCAATACCTATTTTTTCACTGAAAGATTTCTTGAAATTATCATACTCGTTAGCAAACCATACTCCAAAAGGCGAAGGAGGCCCGCCCCAGTAAAGCTCATAAAACTCTATATAACTCTCCCAGTAATCCTTTTGCTCCGCAAATGAGTCAAGAGGCTCATATATTATTAAATTGCTCGTAGCCATAGTATTTTTTTATAATTTATGATAAATTAACATTAAGAATTTACATTAATTATAGTATTAAACTGCCTTAAAAACTTAGGTTTATTGTTGACCTTAAGAAAAAAACAGTTTATACTGGATATTAATTTTAAACAGGAGGATATATCCATGAGATATGTAGTTATTGTTTTACTCGCAGCTTTACTGTTTACTACTCCGTCTTTTGCAAGACCTAAACAGATTACAGAATACGATCCTAATGACGCCATAAATCCCTTCAAAATTACAAGTTTGATCATTCGCCCGCCGATAGCTCTTATTAATGTTTTCGTTAAAGGTTTCTACTATGTATTGGATTCTGATCCAATCAGAAGACCTTTTAACATCGAGTTTGATTCTTCAATTAACATAGACGAAGACTATTAAAAACTACTATAAGACCCATTGTAGATAATATTGCATCTATCTGCAATGGGTTTTTCTTTGCCCTTTTTTCTTATTATTTAATCACTTCTTTGTATTTCACAACATATTTTCTATAATTTCATATATAAAATCAGTTTATTTTCCTAAATTTTATGATTCGCAGCAATGATATGATAGATAACGCTCCTGTAAAACCGGGAGTGTATTTGATGAAAAACCAGAAAGGCAGGGTGCTTTATGTAGGAAAAGCCAAGCACCTTAAAAAAAGAGTCGCATCTTACTTTTCACCAGGCAGCAGCGATAACAGGTATCAGATCCATGATCTGCTAAAAGAAGTAGACCATCTCGAATATATTATCACACAGAATGAAAGAGAAGCTCTTATACTGGAAAACTCTCTAATAAAAAAATACAGACCCAGATTTAATGTGCAGTTTAAAGACGATAAGACCTATTTTTCTCTAAAGCTGGATATAAATGAAAAATATCCAAGGCTTTACTATACAAGAAAGGTAGTGGATGACGGAGCGCTATATTTCGGCCCGTTTACTTCATCGACAACGCTTAAAAAAACTAAGAAGTTCTTTCATAAGCTTTTTCCACTAAGGGACTGCACTAACGCTAAATTTAAAAGACACTCGGACAGGCCTTGTATAAACTACAATTTAAAGCTGTGCT
>JABAHS010045470.1_pt2 | contig 11879 bp, 8 predicted proteins | sample 7062111 | NCBI WGS metagenome assembly JABAHS01 (sample SAMN14534600, study PRJNA622989) | marine sediment metagenome | biome: marine biome [ENVO:00000428]; feature: marine pelagic biome [ENVO:01000023]; material: deep marine sediment [ENVO:00002113]; isolation source: pool of 4 deep marine... | reverse complement strand
AACGTCGAGCGCCACCGCGGGCGCGTGATGCACTACGCGGGCGATGCGGTGCTCGCCATGTTCGCGGCGGTGGTCGACGCGGTGTCCTGCGCGCTCGCCGTGCAGCGCGAGCTGCACGGGCGCCATGGCGATGAGCCGGCGGAGCGGCGCATCGAGTTTCGCATCGGCGTGAATCTGGGCGACGTGATCGAGGACCGGGGCGATATCTACGGCGAGGGGGTGAACGTGGCGGCGCGGCTGGAGGGGTTGGCCGAGCCGGGGGGCGTGTGTGTGTCGGAGTCGGTGCGCACGGCGGTGGGGAGGAAGCTGGCGCTGGAGTACGAGGATCTGGGGGAGCAGGCGGTGAAGAACATTGCCGAGCCGGTGCGTGCGTACCGGGCGCGGCTCGAGGCCGGGGCGGAGCTGCCCGAGGCGGGGGAGGCGCCGTCTCCGATGGAGGCGCCGGCGAAGCCGGCGGGGTCGGGCCGGCGCTGGGCGGCGGTGGGCGCCGTCGCGGTGTTGCTCGCCGTGGCGGGGGTGCTCTGGTGGCTTGAGCCCTGGGCGCCGCCGGAGGAGCCGGCGTCGCTGGAGGGCACGGCGTATCCGCTGCCGGACAAGCCGTCGATCGCGGTGCTGCCGTTCGACAACCTGAGCGACGACCCGGAACAGGAATACTTCGCCGACGGCATTACCGAGGATCTCATCACCGATCTGTCCAAGATCTCCGCTCTGTTCGTCATCGCCCGCAACTCCGCGTTCACGTACAAGGGGCGGGCCGTCAAGCCGCAGCAGGTCGCGCAGGAGCTGGGCGTACGTTACGTTCTCGAAGGCAGCGTTCGCCGCGCGGGGGGCGCGGTGCGCGTCAACGCCCAGCTGATCGACGCGGCCAGCGGCGGGCACGTGTGGGCCGAGCGCTACGACGGGATGTTCGAGGACGTTTTCGCTCTGCAGGACAAAGTGACGAGTAAGATCGTCGCCACCCTGGCCATCAGGTTGACGGAGGGTGAGCAAGAGCAGCTCCAACGCAAGGAGACGGACAACACCGAGGCCTACGACACCTTTCTCCAGGGCTGGGAGCAATACGTTCGGCAGACCCCGGAAAGCTTCCGCCAGGCAATCACCCTGTTCGAGAAGGCGGTCGAGATGGACCCGGGATATGGCCGCGCTTACGCTGCTCTGTCATTGACCTATTGGCAGGGCTGGAGGAATTACTGGTTCTTCGAGCTGTTGGGACACGGCGGGGGCCCTCACGACCTGCGCTTCCTGGCCGAAGAGCACCTTGGCAAGGCCATGCGGGACCCGACGCCGCTGGCCCTTCAGGTCGCCGCGGCGATGCACGCACAGTGGGGCCGGCAGGGCGAGGCCATCAACGAGGGCGAGCGCGCCATCGCGCTGGACCCCAACGATGCCGACGGCTATGTCGCATTGGCCGGTGCCCTGAACCTGGCGGGCGAGCCGCAACGGGCGCTGCAGCTGATGGAGCAGGCGGTGCGCCTCAACCCGCACTTCCCGACATCGTACCTGCACGAGGTCGGCCTGGCGCGCTTCGGCATGGAGGACTACGAGCAGGCCGCCGTCACTTTGGAGCGGGCGGTGGCCCTCAATCCCGACGATCGCTGGTCGTCACGCCTGCTGATTGCCACCCTGGGCCATCTCGGCCGGGTCGAGGACGCCGCGCCCCTCATCGACAGGGCGTCGGAGAACTGGCGCGGCTTCGATCCGCTCTCCGTGCGGGGGGTGTCCTTCTGGTATCCGTTCAAGGAGCCCGCGGACGCCGAGCGCCTCGCCGAGGGCCTGCGCCGGGCGGGCGTTCCCGACTGAGCGCAGTTCCCGGCGGCTCAGTAGCGCAACGCCTGCCCGGGCGCCACGTCGAGAATCTCGATCGGCGAATCGCCCATCGCCTGCTTGAGCTCGGCCGGCGTGCGGTTGAGGACCGGGAAGGTGCCGTAGTGAATGGGAAACGCCTGTTTCGGCTTGAGGAAGTTCTTCAGCGCGTAGGCCGCCCCCTCCGGGCCCATGGTGAAATGACCGCCGATGACGACCAGCGCCAGGTCCGGCTGGTAGAACTCGCGGATGAGCGCCATGTCGGAGAACACCGCCGTGTCGCCGGTGTGGTAGACGGAGAAGCCGTTCTCGAACTCGATCACGTAGCCGACCGCGGGGCCGCCCTCGATCACCCGCGGGGCAAGGGGGTCCAACGTCAAGCCGGGCATCGTGAAGTCAACGTTGGATCCGTGCTCGGCGGGCACCATGTGCACCTTGATGCCGCGTCCGACCGGCGAGACGGTGCCGCCCTTGTTCATGCCGATGACCTTCTGCCCGTCGAGAAAGCCGAGGTGGACTATGTTGAGGGCGAACCCGTAGGGCGCGACGACCGTCGCGCCGGTCAGATCGGCCAGCTCCTTGAGGTCTTTGACGTGATCGCCGTGGCCGTGAGTGACGAGAATCAGGTCCACATTGCCCAGGGTTTTGAGATCCCGGTACTCGGGCGGCGTCGTGGGATTCTTCTTCAGGAACGGGTCGACGACGATGACCTTGCCTTCGACGCTGGTGAACTTCGTCGTCGCGTGCCCGAGCCACAGCACCTCTACCTGCGACGCCCACGCGGGGGAGGTCAGCGAGAAGGTCGTTATGAGAACGATCACGATTCGTGCGAGCATTGTGCTTCCTCCCTCGACTCTCTGCGTGCGCGCGGTTCGGCGGTAAGACGGTCGCGATCGCGCCTCGGCGGTGGCGCGTAGTCTCCCGACACGCCGCGCACGGGATTCGGTGCGCGAATGACGCGAAGGCGTCGGGCCGCAGCATCGTCGAGTATCGCCTTCGCCTGTTGCGGCCGTCAAATCTTGCCTCGACGGCCTGCGGTATGCGTTGCTTGCGGCCTCGAAAGCGCCACAGTGAGACTCGTGTGCCACGTTGCCGGCCGCTCCCGCCAAGCGGGTCAACGTCGGCGTATCGGGCCCCGGCCGCCGGGCATGGCGCGGTAAATCCGCCGACGTGCTTGGCAGGCAGGCGCCTGCTCTAGTCGTGGGTGACGCGCTCGCCCCAGATCTCCTTCAGTCGTTGATCCCGGCCGCAATTCCACCGATAAAGCTTGTAGCGAATGGGATGGGTCTTGTAGAAGTCCTGGTGATAGGCCTCGTCGCCCTTGATCGGATAGAACACCGACGCTTCCAGTACGGGAGTGACCACTTCGCGCGACGGGAACTCCTCGATCACTTTCTCCCTGGAGCGCTCGGCCAATTGCCGCTCGTGCGCATTGGAGACGAATATCGCACTGAGATAACTGTGGCCCTTGTCGCAGAATTGACCCTTGGCGTCGAACGGATCGATATTCACCCAATAGTGATCCAGTAAGCCTTGATAACTCACGACCTGCGGGTCGTATGTGATCTCGACCGTCTCGTAGTGACCGGCGTGATTGCCGTTGTAGGTGGGGTTCTGCACGCTCCCGCCCATGAAACCGGAAACGACGTCAGTCACACCCGCGAGCTTTTCGAAGTCCGCTTCCATGCACCAGAAACAGCCGCCGGCGAAATACGCTTTGGCAGCGGAAGCCGTCTGGGCCACCGCAAGAGTCAGACACATTGCGGTGACTACCCACAGACGTTTCATGGCCGATTCCCCGAATGCGCGATGTGGCGGAATCTCGGCGTAAATAGCCGAGTCTCGAGCGGTCTATTGTCGCTTACGTGGCAAGCGAGGGGGTAGCCCCTGGAGCAGCGGGCCGCACGGTGCTGCCCGGCTCGCAGGCCGCGCACGACCGGCCGCCGCCGACGCGTATGCGCTCAATGCGGTGTGCTCAGTCGTCTTCGGCCCCGCGCGCCGGTGCGGCCCCGGGGCTGCGGCTCGAGCGCGAGGTCTGCCCCGCGCGGGCGGGCTCGAGGCGTCCTCACCCTCGGCAGGCGGTGGGTGGTAGGATGTGGCCCCAACAAAGACGATGGATGGGATGATGTCGGAGTGTCGCTTCTGCTTGCTGGCGCAGCAACGCATCGTGGACGAGGACGACCTGACGGTCACCATGAGCGACCGTCATCCGGTAAGCCAGGGGCACAGTTTGGTGATTCCGAGGCGGCACTTCGCGTCGTTCTTCGAAGCCACGGCCGAAGAGCAGGCCGCGCTGTGGGCGGCGTTGCATCGAGCGAAAGCCAACCTCGACGCCAAGCACTCGCCGGACGGCTACAACATCGGCGTCAACGACGGGGCGGCCGCCGGGCAGACGGTGATGCACCTGCACATCCATCTGATTCCCCGTTACCTGGACGACAAGGACGACCCGCGGGGCGGCGTGCGCTGGATCTTCCCGCAGAAGGCAAAGTACTGGACTGAAGCGTGAGCCGACGCTCCCGCGGGAGAGACGGCGGGCGAGCATCGAAATCTCTCAGATGGGGGTCGGCAGTCGAAATGATCGAAATTCCGTTGGAATCGGCAACTTCTCATGCATCACTGAGTCGGGGGCACGCACGATGATCCTTGCGCCGGAACAGTGCCCGCGGCCGCTCAATATCGCCGGGTTTCTGCTTACCGTTCTTGCCTCGGCGGAGCAAACGGGCGGTTACGAGATTTTTCATCAAACCGGTGAGAAGGGTAAGGGCCCGGGACCGCATTGGCATCCGTGGGATGAATCGTTTTAAGTCATTCGCGGTGAGACAGCCTGCGGGCTGGACGAGGTCGAAACGCTCGCCAAACCGGGCACGTTGGTTCACATCCCGGGCAATTCCGTCCATTGGTACAAATTCGGCAAAGGCGGCGGCGAAATCATTTCGATGACCTCCGCCGGTAACGCTTCGAAGATGTACGAGGATTTTGATCAATACGGATCTTGGGAAAATCCCGATCGGGTGAAATTGGTGGCCTTGGCGGCCAAGCACGGGCAAGTCGTCCCCCGGTATTGCTCCGGTCGCCGGCGGCGCGCGAGCGGCGTCGACGCCGTGAAAGAGCCTGCCGGGAGGCGTTCACGGCGTGACGTTGGGCCCACGGGTGATCGGTCCGAGGCAGATTCGATTTCGACAAAAGGGCTTGTTATGCTTCGCTCTCTCTCGCGGGAGCGCGGATGAGCAGACAGCGACACGCTAGGTTCTGACAATGAACGATACACCGACCCTCCGCATACAGGTCCGGCTGGGCGCTCTCTTGCTGGCGGCGAGCCTCGGCTCCGGCTGCACCATGGTCGGGCCGGATTTCGTTCGCCCCGAGGCGGATGTCGCCACCGAGTGGCAGGAGGCGCAGAGCCCCGGGCTCGATGCCGCCGCCGCCGAGCACGGCGATTGGTGGACGGCATTCGAGGACCCCGTGCTCGATCAACTGATCCAGACGGCATACCGGCAGAACCTGCCGTTGCAGATCGCGGGCCTGCGCATCCTCGAGGCGCGCGCCCAGTTGGGCGTCGCCGTGGGAGGACTTTATCCGCAGGACCAGACCGTCAACGCGGCGGGGATCTACAACCGCGGCAGCGAGAATCGCGCCAACACGACTTTCGGCGATCTCAACTACTGGGATTACAGCGTCGATTTCGGCGTTGCCTGGGAGGCCGACTTCTGGGGCAAGTTTCGTCGCGCCATCGAGTCGGCCGACGCCAATCTGCTTGCCTCGATCGCCGATTACGACGCTTTTCTGGTCACCCTGACCGCCGAGGTCGCGGCCGCATACGTCACCATACGCACCTTCGAGGAACGGCTGGCCATCGCGCGGGAAAACGTCGCTACCCAGCAACGCAGTCTCGAGATCGCCGACGTCCTGTTTCGCAACGGCGCCACCACCGAGCTCGACGTGCGTCAGGCGGAAACCCTGCTGCGCAGCACCGAGGCGGCGATCCCCTTCCTGGAGGCGGGCTTGCGCCAGGCGCAGAACGCGCTCAGCATCTTGCTTGGACGCCCACCCGGCGAGGTGCGCGCCATGCTCGGTGAGGCGAACACGATCCCGGTCGCTCCCAGCCAGGTCGCGGTCGGCATTCCGGCAGACCTGCTGCGCCGGCGGCCCGATGTCCGCCGGGCGGAGCTCGAAGCCTGGACCCAGAGCGCACGCATCGGTGTCGCCAAGGCGGACCTTTATCCGAGCATCGCGCTCTTCGGAACCATCGGCCTCGCGGCCGGGGACAGCTCCGCCACCGCCCGCAGCGGCAACAACGACCTGATCGACGGCGACGCATTGTTCTTCCAGGGCGGCCCGGCGCTGCGCTGGAACGTGTTCAACTATGGACGCATCAAGAACAGCGTGCGCGTGCAGGACGCGCGCCTGCAGCAGCTCATCGTCAACTACCAGGAGACCGTGCTGCGCGCCGCTCAGGAGGCGGAGGACGCCATGGTGGCTTTCCTCAAGTTCCAGCGGCAGGCAGCCGCGCTCGGGTTGAGCGTCGCGGCGGCGACGCGCTCGGTGGATCTCGCTCTGATCCAGTACCGTGACGGCGCCGTGGACTACACGCGGGTGCTCAACACGCAGCAATCCCTGCTGCGCGCTCAGGACGACCACATTCGCAGCCGCGGCGACATCTCGTTGAACCTCGTCGCGCTGTACCGCTCGCTCGGCGGCGGCTGGCAGATCCGCGAGGGCAACGAGTTCGTGCCGCAGCCGATCACCGATACCATGGCCGAGCGGACGGACTGGGGCGGATTGCTGTCGCCGGATGCCACCGACGTCCCGCAGCCGCGCGATGCGGCCGACTCCCTGCGCCGTTTCGATCGTTGAGTGAAGCGAGCTGGCAACGGCGCATCGCGCCGGCATGGGCGGCTTGCGCTCGGCCGGGATGCGGTTCGCGCGGCGTGACGGCCCACGGGCGCGGACCAACGCTTGCCGCTGGGGCGCCGGTGCGAAGGGCAAAATCAGGAGAGTGAAGGTGATATCAGCGCGAGTGGTCAGTCTCATCGGCTTGTCGACGGGCCTCGCGGTCCTGCTCTCCGGCTGCAGCGAGCCGGAGCCCCCGGTAATCGAGAACGTGGTTCGACCGGTGAAGATCCTGACGGTCGGCGGGCCTCCGAGCGAGGTCACCCGGGACTTTCCCGGTACGATCAAGGGCGCGCAGAACGCCGAGATGGGGTTCGAGGTCGCCGGACGCATCCTCGAGTTCATGGTGCAGGAAGGCCAACAGGTTCAAGCGCGGCAGCCGCTGGCGAGGCTCGACGACCGCGACTACCGGGCCGAGCTCGACAAGGTGCAGGCCAACCTGGATAAGGCCCGGGCCGATCTGCAGCGCAGCGAGAACATCTACAAGCAGGACCCGGGCGCCATCTCGGCCGACAAGATCGAGTCCGACCGGCGTGCGGTGAGCGTGTCCCAGGCGAGCCTTGCCCAGGCGCAGAAGGCGGTGGAGGACACCCTGTTGAGCGCACCCTTCGAGGGCCTGGTATCCCGGCGGCTCGTCGAGGAGTTCGAGAACGTGCAGGCGAAGCAGCCGGTGCTGCTGCTGCAGGACATCAGCTTCCTCAAAATCGAGGTCGACGTGCCGGAGCGGGATTTCACCGCGAAACAGGGCGAGGTGCCGCTGCCGGAGCTGACCGCACGCACCAACCCCCGAGTTCAGGTGAGCTCGCTTCCCGATCGCCTGTTTCCCGCGCGGGTGACGGAGATAGCGACCGCCGCCGACCCCGTGACCCGAACCTTCAAGGTGACGCTCGCATTCGACCCCCCGGAAGACGCCAGGGTGCTGCCCGGCATGACGGCGCGGGTGGTGATCGACCCCCTGCGCGACCCGGGCGTGTGGCTGCCCACGCACGCGGTGGTGACCGACGCCGGCGGCGAGCCGTACGTGTGGCAGGTCGACGTCGAGAGCATGGCCGTGAGCCGGCAGCCGGTGGAGCTTGGCGAGATCCGTGAGGGCAGCATCCAGATTGCCGGTGGCCTCGCGGAGGGTGCGCAGGTAGCCATCTCGGGCGTGCGCCAGCTTCAGGAAGGACAGCAGGTGCGGCGCTTCCAGCGCTGACGGCGGAGCCGCGACGATGAATCCCGCCGCCTGGTCGCTGCGCAACCGCACCACCACCCTGGTCTTTACCGTGGTGCTGTTGCTGGGGGGGGCCATCTCCTTCAACGGCCTGTCGCGTCTCGAGGACCCCGAGTTCACGATCAAGGAAGCGCTCGTCCTCACGCCCTATCCCGGCGCCACGTCCAGGGAGGTGCAGGAGGAAGTGAGCGACCTCATCGAGCGGGCGGTGCAGCGGCTCGGTCAGCTCAAGGAGGTCGAGTCCAAGTCCGACCGTGGCCTGTCCACGGTCACGGTGCGCATCAAGGACCAGTACGACAAGGTGGCGCTGCCGCAGGTGTGGGACGAGTTGCGGCGAAAGGTGAACGACATTCAGTCTCAGCTGCCGCCCGGCGCCGGCCCGTCGGTGGTGAACGACGATTTCGGCGACGTATGGGGGGTGTTTATCGCCGTGTACGGCTCGGAGTACACGGCCGCCGAGCTTCGGGAGGTGGCGAAGTTCCTGCGCCGCGAACTGCTGCTGGTGAACGACGTCGCCAAGATCGAGTTCTGGGGTGAGCGTAAGGAGGCGGTTTACGTCGAGCCCAACCGCGACCGCATGTCTCAGCTCGGCGTGGCCATCGAGCAGATCGTGACATCGCTGCGCGACAAGAACCTGGTCGTCGACTCGGGTTTTTCGAAGGTGGGACAGGAGCATCTCGCCATCGAGCCGACCGGCCTGTTCGACGAGGTCAAGGATTTCGAGGGTTTGCTGATCACCGGCCACGAGAGCGGCCAGCAGATCTACCTGCGCGACATCGCCACGGTGTCTCGCGGCTACGTCGAGCCGCCCGGCACCGTGCTGCGTTATGACGGCGAGGTGGGTATCGGCTTCGGCGTCTCCACCGTCAGTGGCGGCAACGTCGTCACCATGGGGGAGGCGTTGGAGCGGCGGGCGCAGGAGCTGCTGCCCCAGATTCCGCTGGGCGTCGAGTTCGGCATCATCTCCCTGCAGTCCGATGCGGTGACGACGGCGATCAACGGTTTCATGGTCAGTCTCATCGAGGCCGTCGCCATCGTGGTGGCCGTGCTGCTGATTTTCATGGGTTTGCGCAGCGGCGTGCTGATTGGATTCATTCTGCTGCTGACGATTTCGGGGACCTTCATTTTCATGGGGCCCTGGAACGTCGCGCTCGAGCGCATCTCCCTCGGCGCGCTGATCATCGCCCTCGGCATGCTCGTCGACAACGCCATCGTCGTGGTGGACGGGATGCTGGTGCGCATTCAGCGCGGCACCAAGCCGGAAGACGCCGCCATCGAGGTGGTGTCGCAGAACATGTGGCCGCTCCTCGGCGCCACCGCCGTCGCGATCATGGCCTTCGGCGCCATCGGTCTGTCCGACGACAGCACCGGCGAGTTCTGCCGCTCGCTGTTCCAGGTGGTGCTGATCTCGCTGGGGCTTTCGTGGGTGACGGCGGTCACCGTGACGCCGGTGCTGGGCGTGATGTTTCTCAGGGCGCCCAAGCAGGACCCGGCGAAGGCGCCGCGAGACCCCTACGGCGGCGCTCTTTACACGGCATACCGCGCACTGCTCAATGTTTGCATCCGCATGCGCTGGCTCACGGTGGCGGTGGTGATCGTTCTCTTCGTCGTCTCGCTGCAGGGCTTTCAGCACATCGACAAGAGTTTCTTCCCGGATTCAACGCGCCCGCAGTTCATGGTCGACGTGTGGCTGCCGAAAGGAACCCATATCGACGACTCGCTGACGACGGCGGGTGAGGTGGAGAGCTACCTGCGGGAAGTCGACCACGTGACGCACGTCACGACCTTCGCGGGGTCCGGCGGCATGCGCTTCCTGCTCACTTACAGTCCCGAGAAGCTGGACAGCAGCTATCTGCAGTTCCTCGTTGACGTCGACGACCACACGTTCATCGACGGCCTCATGGAGCGGGTCGAGGCGGACCTCGCGGAGAAAGTGCCGGACGGGCTCGCGTACGCCCGCAAGTTCATCCTCGGCCCCGGCGGCGGCGGCAAGATCCAGGCACGCTTCAGCGGCCCCGATCCGGACGTGCTGCGCCGCCTCGCAGAACAGACCCAGACCATCCTTTACCAGGACGGCGGCGCCAAGGCGGTACGTACCGACTGGCGCCAGCGCGTGAAAGTGATCCAGCCGGTGATGGCGGACGAGGAGGCGAACCGGGCGGGCATCGGGCGTCCCGATGTGGCGACGGTGATCAAGTCGTCGTACGAGGGACTCCCCGTCGGCGTCTACCGGGAGGGCGACGATCTTCTGCCCATCCTGTTCCGCGGCGAACCGGCCGAGCGGCTGGATATCGCCTCGATCCAGAACCTGCAGGTCTGGAGCCCCGCCGCGCAGCAGACCATACCTCTGCGCCAGGTCGTATCGGGTTTCGAGACGGTTTTCGAGGACCCCATCATCCAGCGGCTCAACCGCAAGCCGACCCTCACCGTGCACGCCGACCCGGCGAGCGGACCCGCCAGCGTGCTTTTCAGCCGAATCCGTGGACAGGTCGAGGCGCTCGAGCTGCCGCCGGACTACGAGCTGGAGTGGTGGGGCGAGTACCGCGACTCGGCTCGCGGTCAGGCCGGCATCATGGCGAGCCTGCCGATATTCGTGTTGCTGATGGTTCTGGTGACCATCGCCCTGTTCAATTCGCTGCGCCAGCCGCTTGTCATCTGGCTCGTCGTGCCGCTGGCCCTGATCGGCGTGACGCTGGGCCTGCTGCTGACGCGCCAGCCCTTCGGCTTCATGGCGATGCTGGGCTTCCTGAGCCTCTCGGGCATGCTGATCAAGAACGCCATCGTGCTGATCGACGAGATCGAGGTGCAGAAGCGTCAGGGGGCCGACCCGCTCACGGCGCTGATCACCTCGGGCGTGAGTCGGCTGCGCCCGGTGTCCATGGCGGCGCTCACCACCGCGCTCGGCATGATCCCGCTGCTCGTCGACGCCTTCTTCGTCGCCATGGCGGTGACCATCATCTTCGGCCTGATGATCGCCACCCTGCTCACGATGATCGTCGTTCCCACCCTCTACGCCGTCTTCTTCCGGGTGCCGTGGACGAAGCCCGGAGCGTCGTGATCCTCGCGCGCCGACCCATCGTTTGAGCCGCTCGGCGCGAGCGTATTTCGAGTGTGTTTTCCGGTGATGCGTTGGCCGGCCCCCGAGAACGAGCCCAGCTGTAGAGTGAGAGATTGAGTAGATGTTCATTGTGCCTGCGGCGGCGGGTAATGAACAACGGGGACGGGTTTTGTTATTGGTAAGATCGCCTCAGGCGCCGGGGGTCGGTAGCCCAGGCTGCTGTGGGGCCGGATGGTGTTGTAATGGACTCGCCACTGTTCGATGAGGATCTGCGCCTCTTTGAGGGTGTAGAAAATCTCGCCGTTGAGCAGCTCATCGCGTAGTTTGCCGTTGAAGCTCTCGTTGTAGCCGTTCTCCCAGGGGCTGCCGGGCTCGATGGTGGGAATTTTCACCCCGAGCCTGGCCAGCTACTGGCGCACGGCTTTGGCCGTGAATTCGCCGTTGTCCGAGCGTATCTATTCGGGCGGCCCGTACTGCAGAAAGAGCTCCGCCAGGCAACTCAGCACATCCTCGGAATTGAGCCGCCGGGCGACCTTGATGGCCAAGGCGATCCGGGCGGCCTCGTCGATGACCGGCAGCAGCCGATAGGGCCGGCCGTCGTGGGTGCGGTCGTGCACGAAATCGTAGGACCAGACGTGATTCGGATAGGCTGGCCGCAGCCGGATGCAGGAACCGTCGGTGAGCCACAAACGACTCCGTTTGGGCTGTCTGTGGGGGACCTTCAGCCCCTCCCGGCGCCAGAGACGCTCAACTCTCTTGTGATTCACCTCCCAGCCCTGCGGGCGCAGCTGCTGGCGCAGGCTTGCCTGTGATGCGCCGATACCCGTAGCGACCGTACGCGCTGGCCAGTTCGATAATCGCCCGGGTCAGGGCGGCTTCGTCGTCCCGCATTACCACTCGCCGTCTCTGCGT